>Ga0065701_1040572_pt1 | contig 11569 bp, 9 predicted proteins | sample Biomet1_FD_59088 | JGI IMG/M metagenome (GOLD analysis project Ga0065701, IMG submission 59088) | Microbial communities from bioreactor (seeded with anoxic lake sediment) at LBNL, California, USA - Biofuel metagenome 1 version 3... | ecosystem: Engineered > Bioreactor > Anaerobic > Unclassified ...
CGCCGCGCTCATGATCGCTGTTCCCGCGTCGGTCGTTATTTTTCCCAGTTCCTGAAGAACTGCCGCGGTAATGCTTACCGACGTTGCGGTGAGAACGGCGCCGATGAACAGCGCGCGCAAGAATTTTTCCGTGCCGATCCCGTCGAATCCCCAGAACGCGAGTGCCGCCGCGGCTCCGAACACGAACGGGACGACGACGCCTGCTCCGGCGATAAGCACCGCTTTTCCGCCCGTTTTAAGAAGTTTGTTAAGGTTTGTTTCTATTCCCGCCGAAAACATGAGGAGAATGACGCCGATTTCCGCCATGTAGGTGACGAACTGATCTGCTTTTACAAGGTCAAAACACGTAGGGCCAATAAGCAGACCGGCGATTATTTCTCCGGCTACCTCAGGCGCTCCCAGTTTTTTTACCGTGGTGCCAAAAAACTTGGCGGTTACGACGATGATAGAAAGTTCAAGCAATATACGGTATGTTTCCATTTTACTGCTTCCTTACTGATATTTCAGTTTATTTTTTATTATAGATCGAAATTCGTTTTTGTGTAAAAAATTGCAGGAAAAACCGTATTGCAGAAAGGTTTTTTTTCAGGCATACTGATACGGCATAGAGGTATATCACATGAGTACAGATTTTCCGCTTGACCACGGGCAGCTTGCCGAACTGGTAAAGAAATTTCCGACACCTTTTTACTTGTATGACGAACAGGCTGTGCGCAGCAATATGCGGTATTTTACTAAAGCATTCAGTATATTTCCGTCTTTCAGGGAATATTTTGCAGTAAAAGCTATGCCGAATCCGTATATGCTTAAAATTCTTGCGGAAGAGGGCTGCGGAGCAGACTGTTCAAGCCTTCCCGAACTGATACTCTCTGACGCAGCCGGGATAGCCGGTGAAAAAGTAATGTTTACGTCGAACGAAACGCCGGCGGCCGAATTCGCCTATGCGTATCAGCACGGCAATATATGCAATCTTGACGATATAACTCACATTGATTTTCTAAAGACCGCTCTCGGCGGGAAACTGCCGGAGCTTATGTGTTTCCGCTATAATCCGGGTCCGCTCAAGCAGGGCGGAAACGCTATTATTGGTAAACCAGAAGAAGCAAAATACGGTCTTACGCGGGAGCAGCTGTTTGAGGCATACGCACGCTGCAAGGCGGAAGGCGTTCGGCGCTTTGGTCTGCACACGATGGTCGCGTCGAACGAACTTGATCCCGACTTTTTTATTGACACGGCGTCGATCCTGTTCGATCTGTGCGTTGAACTTAAGAAAACAACCGGTGTCCGAATTGAGTTTGTTGATCTTGGCGGCGGTGTCGGTATTCCTTACAAGCCGGGACAGAAGAAAGTTGACCTTGAATATGCAGCGCGCGGTATCAGAAAGCTGTATGACTTGAAAATTGTCCCGGCGGGACTTGATCCGCTCGGTATCTGCTGGGAATGCGGCCGTCCGATAACCGGTCCGTACGGCTGGCTTATTACGACTGCAGTTCATTCTAAGCATATTTACCGCGAATACATCGGTACGGACGCGTGCATGGCTGATCTTATGCGTCCCGGCATGTACGGTGCGTATCACGAGGTGACGGTGAGCGGAAAGGAAACCGCAGTGAAGGATCACGTGTACGACGTGGTCGGCTCGCTGTGTGAAAACTGCGATAAATTTGCAGTACAGCGCGAACTGCCTGAAATAAGCACAGGAGACATTCTTATTATTCACGACGCCGGCGCGCACGGAAGGGCGATGGGATTTAATTACAACGGAAAACTGCGCTGCGGGGAAGTGCTCCTGCGTTCCGACGGTTCGTTCAAAGAGATACGGCGCAGGGAACGTATAGAAGATTATTTTGCAACGCTCGACCTTGAAGGCGTGAAGACGTTCCGCTGAGATTTTTCTGACAGGGGGACTGAATTCCGCGGAATTCAGTTCTGAGGGATCTGGTCGGGAACAAACAGCAGACAGTGATTTTTTCCGCTGTCCTTTACTATATACAACGCATTGTCAGCACATGCGAACAGTGCGGCGAACGTCGTACCATGTTCAGGGTATACTGCTATGCCGATGCTGCAGGAAACCGGTACGCTGCAGCCGTTATGCTGTATGACGGTCTGATACAGGCCGCACATTTTCTGCGCTTTCGTGTACGCGTTTTCCTTTTTTGTAATGTCCTTCAGAAACACGGCAAATTCATCTCCTCCGATTCTGCCGGTAATGTCGCTTTCCCTGAACGTTGTGCGTATGCAGTCGGCGATCCTTGTTATAACTTTGTCTCCGGCCTGATGGCCGAGCGTATCGTTCACACATTTGAGATTGTCGATGTCGATGATAAGGAGCGCATTCTGCGTATTCTTATATTTCCGGTCAAGGAGTATCGACGAAACGAGCATTTCCGTCGTGATTCTATTGTACAGACCGGTGAGAGAGTCTCGTTCAGCCTTAAAACGGAGCTGTTCTTCTTCACGTACTTCGCGGTCGATGTTGCCGAGTGCCCCGATAACGATTGGTTTGTGCAGTCTTCCTTTTATGATCGTAGTGGTGAGCGTGCACCAGACGGTGCGCTTGCCGTCCTCTGTGATGCGGAACCGGTAATCTGTGACGTTGCTGCCGTTTCGTATTGTCTGTACGGTATTTTTAAATGAACTCTCATCTTCCTGAAATACTATGCGTGAAAAGTCGTCATAAATATTGAGCATTGCAGAAATCTTTTGCCCGAAGACGATTTCAAAGCTTTTTGTTGGCAGAATTTTTCCTTTTTCAGTGTCAAAATAAAAGATCGCTTTTCCTGCCTGTGCAAAAAGCACGTTTATGCACGCGGTGTCGATTTTTTCTTTCTGGTCCGCGCGTATAAACAGAAAAAAGAACAGTACGGATACTGCTGCAAGAAAAAAAGTGCAGCATATAAAGAAATGAGCCGGGAAAAACATACGAAACCCCTCCAGAGAAAATGTGATAAAAAGGTGATATGCAGTAAGATAAAGTTGTCTTGGCTCCGGTTGCAGTATATATCAAACTTTTTATTTATTTTAATTGTATTAAGTATCCCTTTTATGTTCAAGTATGACTGAACGGATGCGTGCGCAGAAGAGTAAAAAAAGTGAAAAAAAGTGTTATACTTACTTATAATATGAGGAAGGTGCGGTACAGGCAGGAAAAAAACTGAAAAACGTGTGAAACGTTTACTGTACCGGGAGGTTTACATACTATATGATAAAACACAGTAAATATACCGTACTGTGTGCGGTATTCGTTTTTTTTTCCGTTTTCAGGCTGAGTGCGGAAAAAACTCCGGTTGAAAATCTCTATCATTACACACTCGATAACGGACTGAATGTGTATGTTGTTGAGAATCATGCGGCTCCGCTTGCCTATATTGAAATAGCGGTTAAAGCCGGCGGCATTGCGCAGACTCCGCAGAACGCCGGTCTGTTTCATCTGTACGAACATATGATGTTCAAGGGAAATACGAAGTACCGGGACGCGGCTGCCGTACAGCGGGCTATAAGCGACATGGGGGTTCCTTCATGGAACGGAACCACGGGCGCCGAATGTGTGAATTATTTTTTCACGGTTCCTTCAAATCTGCTTCGGGACGGTATGGAATTCTGGAGTTATGCTGTCAGGGAACCGCTGCTGGATCAGAAGGAATTTGAAAATGAAAAAAAGGTCGTTCTTTCCGAGATAGAAGGCGGGCTGTCCGATCCGGATACTATATTTGTAAGCAGTCTTCAGAAGACACTTTTTCCTAAATTTCCGTGGCGGACGGACCCTTCAGGAGCACCCGACGTGGTTCGGAACGCTACGCTCGATCAGTTGAAGAGCATCCAGAAAGAATACTATATTCCGAATAATTCGGCTCTGTTCATAGGCGGGGACGTAGATCCTGACAAAGTGTACGCACTTGCGAAGGAGCTGTACGGTTCGTGGCAGAAAGGCCCCGATCCGTGGGCCGTACTGCCCGAGCCGCAGTCCGACGAACCGCTTGCGCATACTGTGTATCAGGTGATGCCGAACGATAAAATTTCTCCGCAGATCGCGAGGATATTAGTGACGTTCCGTGGACCGGACGCAGGACGCGACGTATCGTCTACATACGCCGCGGACGTAACGGGGTATCTGTTCCAGGATCCGCAGGGAGTGTTCGTAAAAACGATGATCGATACGAAGGAAATAGGAATACCCGATCCGGAATATGTCGGAGAAGGGTATCAGACGACACGCGCGTCAAGTCTTGTTAATTTTGCGGCGCTCGTTGTAAATCCTGAACAGGATCTGCCGCAGCGCGCCCAGTTGTTCTTTAAGACGCTGACCGGAAAGATAGTTCCCGGTATTTTAGGTGACAAGAATATATTCACTCAGGCTCAGTTTGACCAGATCCATCAGAAAATGAAGGACAACTGGATAAACGATTCTGAAACCGCCGGGCAGGTGAAGAGCAATCTGCGTTTCTGGTGGATAACTGCTTCGGACGATTACTATTACAATTACGTAGACAACATGATCAAGATAGAAAAAGACGGAGTAGACGCCTTTCTTAATAAATATATTAACGGAAAGAACGCACTCGTCACTGTGCTTGTTAATCCTGCCGTGTACGAACAGCAGAAAAAGGCGTTTGCTGACGCAGGGTTTACGGAAATAACGAAAGAAACGGCGTTCTGGTATGAAGATCCCGCGTATACGTCTGCGAAGGAGACTGGTAAATGAACAAATTGTTTGGTAAACATAGCGTGATCCGCGTTCTGTTCTGCGCCGCGTTCGTCGCGACCGTCTGTTTTTCCGCTGCAGCGGAAAGTTCGGCCGTACAGCGCGACGTGCAGGTTGTACAGCTTGCGAACGGAGTGCCTCTGTACGTGAAGAAAAATACTGCGAACAGAATCCTTTCGCTTGCAGTCGTTGTAAAAGGCGGTACCGATTATCTGACGAAGGATACGTCCGGGCTTGAAAACGCGCTTTTTAGCATGATGACGTACGGGTCGAAGGATTACAGCTACGAAAAGCTGCAGCAGCTTGCCTATGAGATGAATTTTTCAATAGCGCCGTCGTCTTCCCGGGAAGGTTCTATGCTTTCGATGAGCTGTATCGATTACTATTTCGACAGGGTGCTCCCCGTTTTTGCGGACGCGTTTATTAATCCGACGTACAATGAAGCCCAGTACAAGACCCTGATGATGAATTACCAGCAGGGGCTGCAGCAGCTGCAGACCGACCCGGAGAGTATGCTCGGATATACTATGACGGAAACGTTGTTCAAAGGGCATCCGTATGAGGTCAGTTCCTCTGTAAAACCCGATTCGATAGGCAGCATTACGATCGAGAATATGCGGAAACTGCACGACGCGGATATGGACGCGCGCCGTATCATGGTAGTAGCTGTCGGAAATTTCGACGCGGAACGCCTTGCGCAGCAGCTGAACGGAACGATCGGAAAAATAAAGCGGCAGTCGTACGAGCTCGCGTCCAGGACGGTTCCTCCGCTTTCTGTAAGCGGCGGTCCTGTTGTTGTTACGAGCGATGCAGCGGCCGGAACCGGGTATCTCCAGAAGGCGTACGCGGGTCCTTCGTATTACAGCGACGACCTGGCAGCCGCATACATAGCATCTGCCATGTACGATCAGGTGCTGTTCAACGTTGTCAGGGAAAAATACGGCGCCTGCTACACTCCGAGTTCTTCAATTCTGCCGATGAAGGCCGGTCTGCTCGACGTGTATATTTATAAAGCGAGCGATCTTGCCGGAATTGTGAAATATGAGAAAGAAGCACAGGATTTCTTCGCGTCGGGAAAAGTTATCGACGGAAAGAATGCCGACGGGACGTTCGTAACCGCATCTGTCGCAGACCGGCTTGAGGGATACAAAAATAAATATGTCAATTCCTTCTATGATTCGTCGGTGACGAACAGCGCCGTCGCAGGAAGAATCGCGGTCAGCCTGCTTGAATTCGGAGATCCGTACACGTACGACGAAATAATCGACAGAATACAGGCAGTGACCGCCGACGACGTGACGAGGGCATTCAAAAAATACTGGGTGGATAATCCGTCCCGGTGGTTCGCTGTGGTCGGGCCGGCCGACAAGGACAATATCCGGTTCTAGTCGTAAATACCCGTGATGAGCCGCCAGCCCATGCTGCCGGCTTTCGGGTGTGACGGAAGCGCGTCGCGCGTGAACCATTTGGCTTCATACAGCTCTGATTCCTGCACGCGTACTTCACCGCTTTTATACTCTGCCCGGTATGCGAGCATGAGCTGGTCAGGAAAGGGCCAGCCCTGGCTTCCGACATACCGGAGCTTCTGTATTTCTATTCCAACTTCTTCCCGTACTTCCCGTACGACGGCCTGTTCGGCGCTTTCCCCGATTTCGATGAATCCTGCAATACACGTATACATATCCTGATTTCTCATCCTGTGCCGGGCAAGAAGCAGTTCGTCTCCGCGCGTAATGAGCACGATAATGCAAGGCTCAATGCGGGGAAAGTACTGTTTACCGCAGTTTGGACAGTTTCGTGCAGTCAGTCTGTCGTCGTCCTCAAGCGCCGCACCGCAGGCAGTGCAGAAGGTGTTTACCGTCCGCCAGTTAAGAAGTCCTGCCGCACGGGCTGCAAGAGCGCCTTCGTCGTCGTTACTTTCTGCAAAAAACTGGCGGAGAGGGATGTATTCGTACGAGTCGGGCAGCGGAACGGTCGTTTCAGCCGGAAATGACGCGGCTGAATAGGAATACGCCCGTTCATTGAACGAACGGACGAGGAGACCGGAATCAGCGCACGCTTTCCAGACTGCAGCGGACGGGAGTATGTGTGAGCCTGTCTTTACGAGAATCTTTTGTCCTTGAAAAATATAGTAGTTCATGTAGTTCTGCCGGAATATGTATGGTATCAACTATATCTGAGGAACTGTTTTTTGTAAAGGATACGTTCATTCTGATAAAAAAAGCATATTGTTTTGACATAAAGTTGAAATAGCGTGTTTTTTGATTTACCATGTAGTGTGGTAAATACTTACACATGAGTGAATTATGGAGACCTGAAAAGTATGGAAAAAAAAGAAAATCCCGCCCTTGAAGCGAATGGAAAACTCAAAGCCCAGATTCTTGATCAGATTCCGGCGTTCGTACTTGCCATCGATAAGGAATTTGACATTCTGTATGCGAATAATTTCATTGCGGAACGGGCTAACGTTGATCCCGGAAGTATTATAGGATGTAAATGCTATCAGGTTTTTCATTCTGAATGCTGTAAAACCGAAAAATGCTGGATGAAGCAGGCGCTTGAAAGCGACAAACCTGTAAGTTCCCGAGGTGACGTGACGCTGAACAACCAGCCGATGCCGGCGATGTATTACGCAGTTCCGCTCAAAAACGAAACAGGTGAGACGACGGGTGTTGTTGAGATTGCCGTGGACATTACCGAGCAGATACAGTATGAGAACAAACTGCGTGAACAGAGCAGCATGATCCGGCAGATGTCTACGCCGACTATTCAACTTTGGGACGGCGTGCTCGTTCTGCCTGTCGTGGGCGTGATCGATTCTATGAGGGCGCAGTATATGATGGAAAGCGTGCTTAATAAAATTCTTCAGACGTACGCGAAAGTTATCATACTCGACATACAGGGTGTCGCCGCCATGGATACTGCGGTCGCGAATCATCTGATAAAAATAACAAAGGCTGCGAAGCTTATGGGCTGCGAGTGCATATTGTCCGGTATTTCTCCAGCCGTGGCGCAGACGATAATTCACATAGGGGTGGAGATGAGCGAAGTGAATACGAAAACTACGCTGCAGGACGCGCTGTTGGCTGCCTTTTCTCTGCTGGAGCTGGAGGTGCGGAAGAAAGCTCAGAATTAATAAACGTGAGGTAGTGCTATGGACTGTTTTTCCGGCGGAACCGTATCCGTGACGCAGGTAAAAAAAATTCTCATTATAGCGCTTGACGGTCAAATGTCTCCTGAAACGCAGGATTCGGATTTTACGGCGGTGCTTGAGCATGCTTCTCACGGGATGGAGGGTGTGGTTCTGAATTTTTCCCGCGTGTCGGTTTTTGATTCCAGCGTCTTTACCATCGTGCAAAACGCAGTGGGCGCGCTCGGCGTAATGGGGATTCCCGTCGTCTGGGTTGGTCTGTCTCCCGGAGTGGTCTGCTCTATCCTTGATCTTGGACTGGAAAGCGAACTGCGTGCAGTCCGATCCGCGTGTACGCTCGACGAGGGGCTTGCGCTGCTTGAGAGGGACTTGCGTAAAAAGCAGAGGTGGTCCGTATGAATACCAGCGGAAGTCCGTTCCGTCTTGTTTCCGGACGCGGCTGTACGGTTATTGAAACAAAATCCATAGCGCTTTCGGAAGTGTTCGACAGTGAGCTTGCCGTTTCTGCTGTCCGTGAACTGGCGTCTTCTGCCGGATTCTGCCAGGTGTGCGAGTTTATGACTGCAACGGCAGCGTCCGAACTTGCTACAAATATTTTGCGGTACGCGGGATGCGGTACGATCACGGTGAGCCTTGTTAAAAGAAAAACACAGGATACGGAGGGAATAGAGCTGCTTGCCTGCGACGAAGGCCCGGGTATTCCTGATATAGGCATGGCTCTCCGCGAACAGTACAGTTCGCAGGAAAACAGTCTTGGACTGGGACTTCCGAGCGTAAAGAACATGATGGACGATTTTTTTATTGAATCTTTCGTCGGTCTGGGAACCAGGGTACTTGTGTATAAATGGAAGAAGAACTGCAGACAGCCGGAGCTTATCGTATGACGTACGTCGGATGTCTTTCTGCCGGGGAAAACAGGTCTGTTGTTTCCTCGCGGATGAAAATATACCGGATGCTGCTTCGTCTCGGCTTTTCCGCGATCACGACGGCGAGAATCTGCGCGGTCATTTCCGAGCAGATGCGTGCGGTTCTGGCGTCCGGCGAATGTTCCGAAACAAGGATCCTGCTCACTGAATTATCCTGCCGTCCGGCGGTGGCTTTTGAGATCACTGATGCGGGACGGATCGTACCGTATGCGTCCGGCGTGTTCGACAGGGTGTTTTCTGCAGAATCAGAATCGGGTGAGCGCGTATATAAACTTATTAAATATTTTGAGCATGATATGTCATCCGTTCTGTCCGAAGAATGCATCGCGGAAATTACCAGAGATATTTCTCTGCCGACACGCGAGGAACTTATGAGACGTCTTTCCGTCTCAAACCGGGAACTGAGCCAGAGTAGGCTGTTCTTCCAGTCTGTGCTTGAATCTATCCCGTCTGCCGTATATGTGAAAAACGCAGGGAACGTGTATCAGTTTGTGAATCATGCGTTTGAAAAGTTCGCGGGTACGTCTGCTGCGGACGTGATCGGGAGAGACAGTGAGGAAGTTTTTTCCGGAGAAACCGGTAAGCGTCACAGGGAACGGGACTGGTCTATCATCACCGGCGGACAGGCGTGTACGGAAGAGGAGTGCACGTCGTCGGCAGGCGGCGGGCAGCGTACGTTTCTGGCTTCGCGTGTTCCGCTCGGTTCCGGCGGCTTGAACACGGGTATGTGCGCCGTACTGACAGATATTACCGTGCAGAAGACCATGGAAAAAGAACTGACAGACGCGCGCGCGGTTGCGGAATCCGCATCAAGGGCGAAGTCCGAATTTCTTGCAAATATGAGCCATGAAATCAGGACGCCTTTGAACGTCGTTGTCGGATTGTCGTATCTGCTTGAAGAGTCCGGCGTGACGTCCGTACAGAAAGAATACGTGGATAAAATACGCGCGTCCGGGAAACATCTGCTGGAACTGATAAACGATATTCTTGATTTTTCCAAAATAGAGGCGGGGAGACTGGAGCTGGATTCCGTAACCTTTAGTATTTTTGATATTATTAATAGTCTTTCTGATCTTATGAAAGAGCAGTGCGCTGCGAAAAATATTGAACTGGTTTGTGAAACTGACGGGGCTGTCGCTCCGGTACTGCGCGGCGATCCTCTTAAACTTGAACAGGTTCTTATTAATTATACAGGTAACGCGGTAAAATTCACCGAAGCAGGACGCATCGTGGTCCGTGTCCGCGAACAGTCGCGAAGCGGGTCGGGGTGCGTGCTGCGTTTTGAAGTACAGGACACGGGAATCGGCATAACGCCCGAACAGCAGGCGGGGCTGTTTCAGCCGTTCCGCCAGGCCGATTCGTCCACGACGAGGAAGTACGGCGGTACGGGACTGGGGCTTGCGATCTCAAAACAGCTGGCGGCTCTTATGGGCGGGAATGTGGGCGTGGAATCTGAATTCGGAAAGGGAAGCACGTTCTGGTTTACGGCTGCTCTGGAAATTGACAGTGCGGCAGCCGGGAGTTCCGGTTCCACCGGGCGTAGAGCATCCGGCCGGGAAGATCCTGCCGGGGACACTGCTAAAAAAGCAGACATGTATCAAGAAAACGCTGTTTCCTTTTCCGGTACTGCTTCTGCTGTGTCCGGACAGGGATCGCATCGCGCGTGCCGGACAGGAGGGCGGGGCGAGCTGCTGAAAATGCTCAGAGCGTTCGAGCCGGGACTGAAAATGCACATGCCGAAAAAATGCTCCGGGGTATTGCAGCTTTACGCGGACGTGCTCTGGCCGGAGCGTGTCCGCGGCACGTACGAAAAAATGATTTCCTGTGCGGAAAACTACCAGTATGAACAGGCACTCAGTCTGCTCGTACAGCTGCGTTCTGCCGCAGGGGAGGAGTCCGGCGAATGAAAAAACAGTCCGATTGTGTCGTGCTCATCGTAGACGACACTACAGACAATATAGACATTCTCGTTGAGGCGCTGGGAAGCACGTACCAGGTTTCGGTCGCGCTTGACGGAAAAACGGCGCTCCGTACGGCGGAAGTCGTACACCCCGACATTATTCTGCTTGATATCATGATGTCCGGTATGGACGGATACGAAGTGTGCCGAAGGCTCAGACATAATCCTGTTACGTCTGACGTCCCTGTTATTTTTCTGACCGCAGTGACAGATATGGAAAGTAAGACGAAAGCTTTCCAGGCCGGCGGTATTGATTATATTACAAAACCGTTCGACATCGTTGAAGTGCGTGCCCGTATACAGACGCATCTTGCGCTGCGCTGTTCGCAGCTGGAACTGTCTGTGCAGAACGAGGCACTTGAAAAACGCGTCCTGAAGCGTACTCGGGAGCTTACTATCACGCAGGAAGTGTCAATAGACGCTATGGCGAGTCTGTCGGAATTCCGTGACCATGAAACGGGAAGGCATATCCAGCGGACGAAACGCTATGTAAAACTGCTTGCAGAACGGATGATGATGACGCACGAATTCAGCGGGCAGCTGAGTCCGGAAATCATTGATTCGTTGTACCTGTCCGCTCCGCTGCACGATATCGGTAAGATCGGAATAAGAGACTGTATTCTTATGAAAACGGGGAAACTGACGCCGGAAGAATTTGAAGAAATGAAACAGCATACGGTGATCGGGTATAACGCGATAAAGACTGCTTCCTTCAGGCTCGGTAAGAATTCGTTTCTCAGGTCCGCAATGGAACTGACGCTGCATCATCATGAAAAATGGGACGGAACGGGATACCCCGACGGACTAAGGAAGACTGCCATACCGCT
>Ga0065701_1012834_pt1 | contig 11532 bp, 7 predicted proteins | sample Biomet1_FD_59088 | JGI IMG/M metagenome (GOLD analysis project Ga0065701, IMG submission 59088) | Microbial communities from bioreactor (seeded with anoxic lake sediment) at LBNL, California, USA - Biofuel metagenome 1 version 3... | ecosystem: Engineered > Bioreactor > Anaerobic > Unclassified ...
GAGAATGTCCATTTGCCCTCGTTTATCGATTCGTGTATGGTGCCGATATTGTCGTGCCATTTGAAATCCCATTCGCCTATGAGCGTTCCAAAATAGTCGTGCTCGTTAGGGATGATGTCGTGTTTTGTCTCTGAAATTAGGGTTTCTGCAAATTTGTTCATGATGTGTTTGTGATTTTTAGATTGATGTTTTTATGGATGTGTTTTGTTTGATCCCCTCGTTGTGTTACTCGTTCTTATTTGGAATAATAGTTCCACACTTTTTTTGCAATGTCGGCAATGAGCTTTTCGTTGGTTCGCCCGTCTTCGGTGGAGTTTGAAACCAACACCGTGATGAAAATGGGATCTTTGTTCGGTACCATCATAATTCCGATATCATTTATTGCGGCGGTTACGTTGCGGTCGTTTGTTGCCGAAGTTCCCGTTTTGTGTGCTACGATGGTACCTTGTGGTAGTTGCCCTTTCAGACGGTTCGCTCCGGTAGAGGTTTCGGACATTACTCTCCACAAAAAATCGCGACTTTCGGTCGACAGCAGCTTTTCGTTGCCGGTGGCGTAGAACCGGATCAGCAGATTGGTTAGCGCCACGGGTGTGGCCCAGTTCCGATACTGAATGCTCCACTCTTTGTGCATATCTGCTTCGGTGGCTTTTACTGCGATGTCGCGGAGTTGGTGTTTCGCCAGGAATTTTTCGACGGAAGCTGTGCCTCCAAGCAGACGCAGCAAAATATCGCAGCCATTATTGTCGCTCTGCTCGATGGTGTATCGTATAATGTCAGCGAGTTTCATTGAGGTGCCGTTCGGATACTTCTCCCTGATCGGACTCCAGGTATCGGGCAACAGTTCGTTGGCCGATATGTCGATTTGCTGATTCAGCTTGAACTTCCCGTTGTCGACTTCGGCCAGTAGCGCCAACGTAATGGGAAATTTAAAGACACTCTGCATCGGGTAGTGCTCCCGTTCATTGATGTTTAGGGTGTCTTTGCAGTGGTTGGCAATAACCGACACGCCGATTGTTGCCTTGCGTTGCCCTATCAGATGCTGAATGTCGGCTTTTAGATTTTCGATTTGTGCATTGGCGGCGATATAACCCAATACTACGAAGATCATAACTGTAACTCTTTTGTTCATCTTTGTTTTTGTTTATTATCCGTTTCTCTGTAGGTTGCCTCACATCGGCTTCAAGTTCTTGTTGAGCCGGTCGATAATCTTTTCGATACGGCTCTGGCGGGTTTTGTCCGATTTGGCATCGAGATAAAACCCGGTATAGGTACGTTGCACCGAATGTGACATAGCCAGCAGGTTGGTGTACGCAGGCTCGTGCGGCTGAATGATTTGTTTGAAAAGAGCAATCTGTTCGTCGCTGATAACAACGCGTTCGGCACTATCCCAGGTGCCGTCCTTTCGGGCACGTTCTATGGCTTCCAATCCTGGCGGGGTCATGACCCCCTTTTCAATAAGGGTTTGTGCCAGTTCTTTGTTCTTTACCGACCATTTGCTTTTCGGCAACCGCCGCGCAAAATATTTTTTGTAGCTATTCTCGTCGATGGACTGCATCTGTCCGTCGATCCATCCGTGACAAAGCGCCTCTTCCAACGCTTCGCCGGCGGTGAGTGTCTCCGGTTTCCCATTTTTGCCGAAGCGCAACCATACTCCCTCGCTCTCCGCTCCAAATTTGTCCAGCCATGCCCGGAAGGCTTGCCGGTTGGCGAATGTTACTGTTTTCTCCATGTGTAATCAATAAAAGTGTGTCGGTATTTCTGGCCTATTTCGCGCCGGATTGATGTTCTTCTTGTTTTCGATGTAATTTTCGCTACTGCTGAATGGTATTCAACGGCAGATAAATATCAATTATTGAGCTGGGGGCGTTCCATTGAAACCGGTAATCGTATTTTTCAAAGTGAATAAACCCTGTTTTTAGATGATTTTCAATTATCAGATCCGATTTCGGCAAAATGACTTTGTAAATTTCATAGTAGGTTTGTTTGATGTTTTCCATTTTGCCTTTATGCGAGAATACTTCATAGTCGCCTTGCGGAATTTCCATAAAAGTGAAATGGCTCGGATGTATGTCGCTTTTAGCTGGAATTGCAGCAAGATACATATATCGTTCCGCAATTTTATAGGTTATTCCGAACTTTACCCAATTACCGCCATTCTGTGTTAGGTTGTGTTTTCTGATCTCCTTGTTAAAGTTTTCCCAATGTTTTTTGACGATAGATGAATTTTCGGTTTGAGATTTGGTTAGCTCGGTAACGATTCCGTAGGTCAATATTTTTTGTTCAATTGTTTCCATTGCGACTTTATTTGATAGAACTCGTCTTGACTTTTCTTTGCTATGACTTTTTTTGGTCATTTTTACTTATTGACCCCACTCACGACGACTTCGTGTCGGAGTCAGATATTTATCGTCAGACCTAACCTCCGACCTCACCCGGCCTTCGGCCACCCTCTCCCAAGTGAGAGGGAAAGCGGAAAGAGTAGGTATTTGGGAGGAATTGAATTGCAAAATGAGAAAATTTCATTCATTTTACAACACCAAAGTCCGCATATTGGGGGTGGGGGGTCGAAAAATAAAAAGTCAAGATGACTTCATAATGATCTTTCCCCGGCTCATGCGTTCTTCAATCTTTTATACTGCACTATCAGGGGGAAACCTTTGCGCTTACTTGCGCGACCCTTTCGCCATCGGTGGAACCTCCGCGCAGGCTTGCATGGCCCGTTCTCCATTTTAAAACGCTTCGCGCGTACTTGCACAGCCCATTCTCTGTTGCAGAATCCTCCGCGCGTGTTTGCGCGACCCGTTCTGCGTTGAAGAATGCTCCGCGCAAGCTTGCGCGGCCTTTTTTCGATTGGAGAATGCTTCGCGCTAACATGCGGGAAACTTTCGTTGGCGCAAAACCCTCTGCGACCACGGCAATGGAGATAGTTGTTTTGTTGCCTGCCCCCCGTGAGGGGTTGTCCATTATGCTACCGGTCAACCCTTACAGGGTTGCAGCGTGCTGTTGGTTTGTTCCTCCCCGCACTGCGTACGGGGTTATTCATAGGCTGTCCCGCTGGGACAAATCTGTAAGCTGCCGGATAATCAGTATTCTTTTGATCGCTTAGTCGGATCGGAAATATTTGGTTTGGGCATCTTTGCCAACGCACGGCAGCAATGGGAGCGAAGGCTATTTATTTCCAATTATTTCGCTTAAGTCTATTTTTATAAGGTTTTTGTCTTGAGTATCATATAAAGTATTACCTATCATAAACGCATTTGAGGTCGCATCAATTTCAGCAATTCGTTGCCCTTTGTCATTGACAATTAATGTCGTTTTGTTTTTTGCAATAAATTTGAAATCATTTCTTCTCTGATAATAAATACTTAAATCGCCATATTCTATTGTTTTTGAAATATTTAATTCATTGTCAATGGATAGCGTTTTGCCTTGACTTGTAAAAATAAATACTTTAGTGGAATCAGATTGTGGAAGATCCCTTAAATTTCCATTTTGATTTGTGATAAAGGCTTGATTTCCTACAAAATATTTTAATTCTCCGAAATTGTCTTTAGGAAAGTCTTTTTCTATAACCATACTCCCAGTTTTCATTGAATATTTTGCAATTCGGTTTTTAAATGCTAAAAATATTTCTCTGTTTTTTATTTTATAACTTAGAATTGGGTCGTTATTAGTGTTTGTGATTGATAAAAATATCTGTTTCCCTGATTGTCTATTAAAGGCAGCAAAAAACGGCTTGCCAAAATCTAATTGTTTTTCACCCATAAATGCCATTCCTTTATTAATCATAAATACTACGCTGTCATTCATTAATATTGAAGATTTGCTTGCTAAGTCATTTGGGAAAGGAGATTTCCATACTATTTCACCTGAAGATTTGTTGATTTTTACCAGTTGTTCCCTTGAGGCAGAATAGATATATAAACTGTCAGTTATCGTGTTTGATACCAGATCTCTTACCAAATTGTGCCCAGTGGACATTACAAAAGTGCCAGAAAGTAATCCGGCAGCAATTCCAAGAGCATTAGCCGTGACAGTGCCCGTATAATCCTTTTTTCCGGTAATAGTATTGTAATCCCAGCCTTTACCAGTTTTTATATTGATTGTATGTAATCCGGCAGCAATCACTAGTATAGTTGAATCATTTGTGTGGAATATATTATTCCAACCGTATTCCCTATTCAGATTCCTTTTCCAGAGCACATTTCCATTTTTCAAATCAATGCCTTCAAGTTCATTTGAATATCCAGTTGAACTTTTAGCCTTATATCCGATGCCAATATTATTAACAGGATCAACAAAATATATATTGTTCTTAACTTCCCAAATTCCCTCTCCTGTATTAACATCAAGACAATAACTTTTATTCGCAACGGTATAAAGAATAGTATTGCTAAATTGCTCCAACTTACTTGATTGGTAAGCAATCTTTTTGTCCCATACTACGTTTTGGCGTTTTACATCATATTGTACAATGTGTCCGGTATTGTTGAGCCATTTCCCATTCTTACTTACTCCTCTTAGCTGCACAGTTAGGAATCCGGTTGTAGTATCGAGATAAGTTTCATGAATTCTATCAGGAAACACATATTCATATCCTTTAATTACGGAACTGTCAACATATCTTTTTCCCAATATCTTCTCATTGCTCGATACCTGAATTTGATTCTTTTGGCTAAATCCGGTAAGCGTAATTAAAAGTAAAAATTTTACTATGATTTTCCTCATATTTGTTTAGCTAATCGATGTTTGTCTGTTTATGATGAGTTCTAATTTTACTATTTACGAACCAACGTTACAACATTAAGTTCACCTGCAAATGTAGTAAATTCTGTACATATTTTTTGAAAAAATAAAAAGGCCGATACAATGCAATGATTGTATCGGCCTTTGGTAGGTGTTCTAAACGGGTTAGCTTACAGCCATTTTACATAGTTCAGATCCTGACGGTGGGGCAGCTCTTCGTTTTTGGGGAAGAGTCGGAAACCGAGTTTGAAGGTTCCGGCCTTGGTGAGCCGGTAGCTGAGCTGGAACGTGAGGCGGTTGCCTTCCGTTTTTACCAGATTAAATTCTTCGGTATCCAAAATGTGTTCGGCGTTTTTGGCATCGCGGTAGGTCATCACCAGTTCGAGCCCCACGTTGCGGCAATCGGGCGTTTTGACGTCAATCACGGCGGTCATGTCGTATTCCGAATTAACGGTAGGCGACATGCGCAACTTCTCCGGCACCGATAGTTCTATCAGTTCAATGTTGTCCCACCCGGCAGCCATTTTCTCTTTCCATGCCACGAGGCTCTTTGCTTTTTGGTAGTGGTTGGCAATGAGCTGTTCGTGACGAGCACTTAGCTTGTTGTAGAAACGATCGATGTAATCGTCGAGCATCCGTTTGGTGGTGAAGCAGGGNGCAATTTGCGCAATCGAGTTTTTGATGTATTGAATCCACTCGGGCGAATACCCTTTGCTGTTTTTGGCAAAGTAGAGCGGTATAATCTCGTTTTCCAACGTGGAGTAGATCGTGGCGGCATCCAACTGGTTCTGATAGTCCTGATTTTCGTAGGTCTGTTTCTCCGTGAGCGCCCAGCCGGCACCTTTTTTGTAGCCTTCGAGCCACCAGCCGTCGAGTACCGAGAAGTTGAGCACGCCGTTCATCTCGGCCTTTTGTCCCGAAGTTCCCGAGGCTTCCAACGGGCGGGTCGGCGTGTTGAGCCAGATGTCGACACCCGAAATCAGCCGTTTGGCCAACCGCATGTCGTAGTTTTCGAGGAAGATGATTTTTCCCTGAAACTCGGGCATACGCGAAATTTCGACAATGTGCTTGATGAGGCCTTGTCCGGCACCGTCGGCAGGGTGCGCTTTCCCGGTGTACAGGAACTGAACCGGATAGTGCGGATTGTTGACGATCTTGGCCAGCCGGTCGAGGTCGGTAAAGAGCAACTGTGCCCGTTTGTAGGTAGCAAAACGACGCCCGAAACCGATAATCAGCGCGTTCGGGTTGATCTTTTCGAGAATGGAGACAATCAGTGAGGGATCGCCCTGATTCTTAAGCCACGTCTCCGTAAATTGATCTTTGATGTGGCTGATTAATTTGTTTTTCAGCGCGGTGCGGGTTCTCCAAATCTCTTCGTCGTTGACATTGTAAATCTTGTTCCAAATTTTGAGGTTGGACTGATCTTTGCGGAACTCTTCGCCGAAAGCTTTGTCGTAGAGGCGTTGCCATTCGGAGGCCGTCCATGTAGAGAAGTGAACGCCATTGGTTACATAGCTCACGTGTAGCTCTTCGGGCAGGTATCCCTTCCATATATTCTGGAACATATCCTGCGAAACCTGTCCGTGCAGCCAGCTCACTCCGTTCACCTCCTGGCAGGTGTTGCAGGCAAAGGTGCTCATGCTGAATTTTTCGTTGCCATCGCCCGGATGCTCGCGACCCAGATCGATGAATTCGTACCAGCTGATGCCCAATCTACCGGGGAACTCGCCCATGTATTTTCCGAATAGACCTTCGTCGAAGCTGTCGTGTCCGGCCGGTACGGGTGTGTGAACGGTATAGAGGGATGAGGAGCGCACCACTTCCATGGCTTGGTTGAATGTCAGGTTCTCTTTCTGAATCAGATCGACCAATCGTTGCGCGTTGATAAGCGCCGCGTGCCCTTCGTTGCAGTGGTAAACCTGCTTTTGGATTCCCAGCTTGTTCAGCGTCAGGATGCCGCCGATGCCGAGCAGGTATTCCTGTTTCAAGCGGTTTTCCCAGTCGCCACCGTAGAGTTGGTAGGTGATGGGGCGGTCGTATTCGCTGTTGCGGTCGTTGTCGGTATCGAGCAGGTAGAGCGCAATGCGGCCAACCGATACCTTCCAGAGGTTTGCGTAAATGATACGTCCCGGGTAGGGAATTTCAATCTGAAGCTGCGTGCCATGTTCGTCTTTTACCGGTTCGATGGGCAGTAGTCCGAAATTTTGTGGCTCGTACATGGCCAATTGTTGTCCATCCATCGACAAGCTCTGGTTGAAATAACCGTAGCGGTAGAGGAAGCCGACGGCAGTCATGTCGACGCAGCAGTCGCTGGCTTCTTTGAGGTAGTCTCCGGCCAGAATTCCCAAACCACCCGAGTAGATTTTCAGAATATTCGTCAAACCATATTCCATGCTGAAATAGGCAACGGACGGTTTCTGTTTGTCGTAGGGGGTGTTGATGTATTCTTTGTAGGAGGCATAGACGGCATCGAGGCGCTGGATAAACTCCTGATCGTTTTCTATCTCTTCCAGCTTTTCGTAACTCAGTCGTTCCAATAGTACAATCGGGTTTCCTTCGCATTCGTTCCATAACTTGGGATCGATGCTGGCGAACATTTCGGTTGCTTCAAAGTTCCATACCCACCACAAATTGCGCGATATTTCAAGTAATTTGTGCAATTTTTCCGGAACATGAGAGGTTACGGTAATTTCGTTCCAGTTAGGATTGTTTACTTTTGATGATTGTAGTTTCATATGTAAATAATTTGTTTTTTTATGGTCACATGGGCTTGAGCTTGCAAGATTGGCGAAGCGGTTCTTTTTTAAGCCTCATAATGTGTGCTTCCGGTAATGATTGAAGGTGACCTGACAAATTGTAGAGCCTGTTGTTTGGCGCCCTGTGTCAACAAAAAGTGTACTCGTTATCGGATATCTTCCGGTAAATGTAGTTATTTTTTCTTGCTTAAAGCTATTGTGTACGCTTTGTCGTAATACTTCGATAAAGTGTTCCCACAATGCCATTTCGGCAATTTTACGTGCCTTGTGTCGTGTTGCCTGAGTATTAGAAGGTGTGAGCGAAGTGAATTGTTCGATTTGTTGTACCAATTGCCGAACCACTTCGTTGTAGTTTGAGTCGTTGCGGGGAATAACGGCTACTCCCTGATCGATGTTTTGCTGGTTGTAATTAACCCATTGCCCGAACCCGGAAAGGCTGGTGGTGACGGTTGGTACCGAAAAAGCAGCGCTTTCGAGTGGTGTGTATCCCCACGGTTCATAGTACGACGGAAATACCGTCAGGTCAATGCCGATCAGCAGGTCGTAGTAATTTTTATTAAAGATGCCGTCGTCGCCCTTCAGGTAAGAGGGCACAAAGATGATTTTAACCTTTGTCTCCTTCGCATTGGTCAGATGCGACCAGCTTATTGACGACAAAATCGGGTCGTGCCACGGTTCGACCAACTGATGTGTGACAAACGGATTGCCGTGNGGCGTGTCCGTCTCTCCATTGAGATGTTTCTGCAAATCTTCGCGGGGNCCCGAAATATAAGCGGGAACCATTAAAAAGGCAACTACCGTACGTGATAACGATTGCGAAACTTCTAAAGACTTTAACGACTCGATAAACACATCGAGCCCTTTATTCAGNAATTCATACCGTCCTCCNGTTGCTACNAAAACGGCATCCTCGGGCAGTTCGTACGTGAGCAGGCATTCGGNCACCTCTTTCAGTCGCTGGCGAGCCTCTTTTCTTTTGGTGCCGAACAGCTTGGCATTCGGAATGAAATCATCTTCAAAACCGTTGGGTGTGACCACATCGGGTGTTTTGCAGAGCAGTTGCGTACATTCGCGTGCCGTTATATCGCTGACGGTGGTAAAGCAATCGGCAAAATGAGCTGCCTGTTTCTCTACCGAGTGTTTGGCCTGAATATTCAGTTCGGCAGCCATCTGATCGCCGTCGTAACCGGGAAGACAGTCATACAGTGGTTTGTGATTACCGGCGATGGATCTGCCGATGGAGGTGGCATGCGTAGTGAAAATAGTAGCAATTTCGGGCGTATATCGTTTGAGGAAAAATAGTCCGAACGCGGTCATCCATTCGTTGAAATGGGCAACTACTTTTTCATGGTTTAGTTTGTAATAGCGGTAATAGCTGTCAATAACAATTCCAACGGCGTACCCGAACATGGCAGAGTCGTGATAGTCGCCATACGCATGAAGCGAATTTACTCCGTACCATTCCCAAATTTGCCGGTAGAGGTTGTTCCGTTGCAGGTGTAACGTCGAAAAATCGATCAGCAAAGCCACCGGTTGACCCGGGATATTCCAGCGTCCGGAACGGATTTTGATTCCGTTATATTTTTTCAGATCCTCTTTCCATTCGAAAAATAGTTTCGGTTCTTCCACAAAATCGGGATGAGCGTCTGCTCCCAATTCGGGACCGAGAAAGATCAGCCGATCTTTCAGCCTTTGCTGTAAAACCGAAGCTCTTGTCGATAAAACCGTATAGATTCCACCCACCTTATTGCACACCTCCCAACTGGTTTCGAAAATATAGTCGGGGGTTATGTAATTGTTATTCATCAAATTATGCGTAATTTAGCTACAAAGATAGGTCTTTTTTTTAAATCGTCCAATTGAAACGACCAAGTTAACGCTCAATTAGCTGCAAACGATTGTTTTGGTAAAACAAATGTAAGCTATTTTAGTGATATGGCTGGCTATATGTTACAATTTAAGGTAAAACGATTGCAATAGCCGCACAAACTCTTCGCTGTATTGATGCCGTACGCCCGTCTCGATGGTGAGGGTTACGCTTTCCATCGGTTCAGGAGATGATTTTAGCGTGAGCAAAAGGCGCTTGGGAGCTCCAGATGGGGTGGGGTGGACGAAGGTTTTGCGCACACAAAACAGGTGGTAGCTTTCGACTTTTTCCAACAGATTATTCCCTTCGGCGATGGGTAGAATGAGGTGAATGGATCCGGCAGGGGAGAGTAGTTTGGAGCAATGGACAAGAAGTGATTCCGGTGTAAGGTAGTGCCGAGTGCCGGGCAAGGGTGCGTTTCTTGTCGGGCGAATGCAATGACTGGTGAAAATAGGGAGGATTGGAGACGATGACATCGAACATGGCATCGGTTGAACCAGCAAAATCCTCCAGAGAGATAGGCTCTGCCGTCAGCCGGTTGACCCACGGAGAGCGGTCGAAATTCTCCCTCGCCTGAATGATCGCCGACTCGTCAATATCTATGGCGGTAATTGCAGCGGTCAGGTTTCTCTGTGCGGCCATCAACGCAATGAGCCCGCTTCCCGTGCCCACATCCAGAATGGATCGGGCCTGCTCCATGTCAGCCCAAGCTCCCAGTAAAACCCCGTCGGTACCCACTTTCATGGCGCATTTGTCGTGCCATACGGTAAACTGTTTGAACTGAAACCAGGGATTGGGCATATATATCGGAAGGTGAAAATGTATGATGGAGAGGAGGCGCGAAGAACGCTGCTCAAATCGGAATGAAAAAGTACACCGATAAGAAATTGCAATGATTGCTTTACTTACCGGTGTAGTAGTGGGTTTGTCAGAACGAGACGGCGGCTCCGATTTGCCAGTTCAGGCCAAGCGAATTGTAACCGTACCACGTTTGGTATTTGGTGCCGAATACGTTGTTCAGGCGGACAAATGCCGTCAACCAGTCGCTGTAGGAGTAGGATGCTCCAAGACTCAGGTCGTTTGTGTTTTTCATTTTTATCGGATCCGAACCAACCATATATGCATATTTGCCTCCGGCAAAATAGTAGTTGGCATTGACAAAAACATTCCGGGTGATCTTTGCTTCTCCTCCGAATTCTATTTCGGTTGATGGTTTCATCCAGGCCTTCGTCAGTGTTTTAGTGTCCCAACTGTTGTAGCGGGCATTCAGATGCGCAAAGATTTTATCTTTCCAGTTATAGCCAATATTCAATTTAGCAGTCACCACCTTCGCTTTATCATAGAGGGTGGTAAAGGTTGGCTTCATTATTCCAGGATAGTTGTATAGGTAGTCGAGATTAGCTACCATTACGTAATAGATATACATCGGTTCGTACTGGTTTGCATAGAAATATTGTTTGTCGTACGATGTATAAGCAACAGAACCGTCCAGTAGAAGACCGGCGGTAGGAGAGAATTTGATGCCGCCAAAAACTTTGACAGGGGCATACGAGTCATCCACGCGCAAAGTGGGGTCGATATACGGATTCTCGTCGGTGATTTTTTGCATCGAGTTAACATTGTACTCTCCGGTGATTCCGGCATAGATATTTACGGTTTTTGTCAGGTCGATCTGTGCGGCGACATCGGGCATCAGGTGTGTTGATTTGTCTTTGCCGTTGATGGAGAAATAGTCCTTCAGTCCCAGGCGTACACTCCATTGTTCTCCTTTTAAATCGAAATAGGGATTTACGCCAACGATGGCATGGTTCGGGTAAAGTTGTTGCCCGTTATATTTGCTGTAAAAAAGGTTGTAATCGTCGATGTTGAGCCCCAAACGGTGTTCGCCGACCGGCAGCTCGACATTGCCTGTGATGTGAATTTTCTGTTCGCCAAGTCCTGTGCCCGGGGTGAAATTATTGTATTCCACATTCGCTTTATAAGCAACGGCTTCGGCATCGCCTTTTGATTTAACTCCGGCTTTCAGTCCGAAATTGATGAAATTGTTGGTGGAGTCTTTGTAGTTTGCACTAAACGTATTGAAATATGAGCCAGTTACTCCGTAATAGTTAAAACCGTTGCGTTTGAAATAGGCTCCGATATTCAGATCGAACGCATCGAGGC
>Ga0065701_1040576_pt1 | contig 11513 bp, 7 predicted proteins | sample Biomet1_FD_59088 | JGI IMG/M metagenome (GOLD analysis project Ga0065701, IMG submission 59088) | Microbial communities from bioreactor (seeded with anoxic lake sediment) at LBNL, California, USA - Biofuel metagenome 1 version 3... | ecosystem: Engineered > Bioreactor > Anaerobic > Unclassified ...
CCCAACATACGTATAGAATTTTCTGCAAAAGTAATCATCTGTTTATCTAATGCTCGTTTAGATTCAGCAGTCAGTGAACATACATTGCCTGCGGCATCAAAGTATTCTTGTGCGTAATCAACTAATTTATCCGGTGCGCCTTTAATCAAGCAAAAATCGTGATTTCCCCTTACTTGTACCAATGAATATTTATTGACGCTATTAAAGGGAATAAAATGAATCTTTTCCAATTCTAAATCTACCTGATAACCAGACAAATAATTACTTAAGGCAACTTCTGTCATGTTACCGCCAATAACTTTGCCATCAGCTACAGCCGCGGATGTGTTAAGTAAGCAATTAGCAAAAGTTAGTTCTTTAATTTTATCCGGCAAATTATCAAAGGAAGAAAAAGTAGTTCCATCACCAATGAGAAAATTTACTACCTCTAATTTCCCTTTAGTAATAGTCCCCGTCTTGTCAGTATACAAGAGGTTTAAGCTGCCGGCAGTCTCAATACCCGCAAGTTTGCGTACTAGAACATTATCTTTTAACATTTTTTTCATATTAAGTGAGGATACCACCGCAATCATGAGTGGCAGACCTTCAGGCACAGCCATAACTATAATTATAATGCCTAAAATTATCGCTTGTACCAAATCCTGGATCATACCGGGAACATCAGCAAAATATTCACCTACACTAGGAGCAATAAGGACGTTATGCAACATTACCGCTAAAACAATGAGCATACCAACTGAGTAACCAACTTTGCTAATTTGTCCGGCAAGCTCAGTTAGCTTTACCTTTAAAGGACTATCCCGTTCATCATCCTTTAGTTCTTGTGTAAGCTTTCCATATACAGAATTATCACCAATAGTAAGGGCCCGCATAATGCCCTGGCCTTCAACAACTACTGATCCGCGAAAAAGTTTATTTATATCTAAAAAATCAATATTACCCACACCCCAAATAAAATCCTTGGGAGCTATTTGTTTATTAGCTTCTTCGCTTTCACCATTTAGAGTTGCCTGATCAACTTTAATTTCTCCATCAAGCAGTATCCCATCGACCGGTATTTTATCTCCGGCTTGCAAAATAATAGCATCATCAACAACTATATCGTCGATATGTACTTCTTTCGGAATTCCATCCCTCCAAACCTTGCAGCTAATAAGACTTGCTTCTTCCTGCAATTTTTGAAAAGCTGATTCATTGCTATACTCCGAATAAGTACTAACAAAAGTTGCCAAAATAATTGCCAAAAAAATACCTGCTGTTTCAATCCAATCGCCATGACCGGTATATACAAAAAAAATATTAACAATTAAAGCAAACACCAATATTTTAATTATTGGGTCTTGAAAGTTCATCCATAGCTTATGTAAAAAAGTCTCCTTAGGTGGCTGGGTTAAGCTATTATTACCGTTATTAGTTAATGACTCCTGAACTTGTGCGGTTGTTAAGCCAAAATGCTTGTATATCATTTTACCTCCAATACTCTATTAAAACAGATCTGCCATATCAGCCTAAATTTAATTTTCAATACATATATTATAACATAAAAAGGACTCCCAATATAAGGAGCCCTTGCTTTGCAAATTAATTTCCCCAAATTTCCTTCATAAGTTTAGGATATTCGTCTGTAAGATGTTTTAGAATAACATCAATTACAGCATGAACAATATTGCAATCAAAGCTATCTCCTGTGCTTGGCAGACAACTATCCAAGCAAATGTCTCCACCTTCACCTACGTAATACTTGAAAACTTTAAATTTCATATTGTATTGATTTAAAATGCCTTCTACCGCCATGCGATTAACATCAGTAACAACTTTTTCAGCTACACGCACTTGGAACATAGAATAAATACTATCGTCTAATACTAACATAGAGGGCAGCTTTTGACCTTTCACTTCCAAGAAAGCTCTGAAAACTACTGTATGAATTTCATTCTCTACTTCTTGCACACCAAAACATTCAATTTTATTCTCTTTTAAAAACGCTGACCATTTTTCTGCTTTTACGTTCATATCCCTGACCACTCCTTAAATTAGGCTGTTTCTTAATACGGAATTAGTATAACATATTTTTAAAAAATAATAAATTTTTTAGATGAAAAAATACACCTTGAACTCGTGTACAAAAAAATATATTGTATACAATTTGACTTATTTATTCAGCACAAATATAATAATTTTGTAATCTTTTTTCAGGAGGGGGAAATAATTATGACTTTTTCTACATTGCCACCTAAACAGGGACTTTATGATCCTTGGTTTGAGCACGATGCCTGCGGTTTAGGTGTTGTCGCCAATATAAAAGGCAGAAAATCCAACAAAATATTGCAGCAAGCATTAGTAGTATTGCGTAATATGGATCATCGTGGTGGTCAAGGAGCAGACAGCAATTCCGGTGATGGGGCCGGTATATTGTTCCAAATCCCACACAATTTTTTTTATAAGGAATGTCTTAAGCAAAACTTAGAGTTACCACCCGAAGGCCAATATGCAGTTGGTTTTTTATTCTTGCCACCCGACGTTGTAGAAAGAGAAAATACTCAACGTCACTTTGAAAATATCGTGACGGAAAATGGGCAAGAAATCCTTGGTTGGCGCAAAGTTCCTGTTAATCCTGAAGTACTAGGAGATAAATCCCGCCAAAGTCAACCGGAAATGGCACAAGTATTTATTAAGGCCGGTGCCAAAGTTTTAGATCGTTTAACCATAGATGAAAACGCCTTTGAGCGCAAACTTTATATAATACGCAGAGAAGCCGAAAATAAAATTCGCTACGGAAATTTACGTGGTGGTAAGTACTTCTATATTTCCAGTTTATCTTCACGCACCATTGTTTACAAAGGAATGCTAACCACTAAACAATTAACCACTTTTTATTTAGATTTGCAGGATGAATCTATGGAAACAGCCCTTGCCCTCGTCCATTCTCGTTTTAGCACAAATACTTTTCCCAGTTGGGAAAGAGCCCACCCCTATCGTTATTTAATGCATAATGGTGAAATAAATACCCTACGTGGTAACATTAATTGGATGCGCGCTCGTCAAACAATGTGTGGTAATAGTCTTTGGGGAAAAAACATAAAAAAGGTTATGCCAATTATTGATGAAACCGGCAGCGATTCCGGCATGTTCGATAATTGCTTGGAATTTCTAGTAATGAGTGGGCGCAGTTTGCCTCATGCCGCAATGATGATGATTCCCGAACCTTGGAGTAAAAATCCTCATACTAATCCAGATTTAAAGGCTTTCTTTGAATATCACAATTCTATAATAGAAGCTTGGGATGGTCCTGCTGCTATGGCCTTTACCGACGGGCGCACTATTTGCGCAGCTTTAGATAGAAATGGTCTGCGTCCTTCGCGCTATTACATTACTAACGACGATACCATTGTTTTAGCCTCAGAAGTTGGCGTAGTAAGCCTTGATCCATTAACTATTGTAAAAAAAGACCGTTTACGCCCAGGCCGAATGCTCGTTATTGATACAATAGCAGGGCGGATTATTAGCAATGAAGAAATAAAGAATAAAATTGCTAAAGAACACCCTTACCGTAAATGGTTAGATGAAAATCTTATTAAGTTAAAGGATATCACTATTACAGCCCCATTGCCCAAACCTGATCATGAAACTCTGCTTCGTAGACAAATGGCTTTTGGTTATACCTTAGAAGAACTAAATAAATTTTTGAAACCTATGGCTATCCATGCCGTTGACCCCATTGGTTCTATGGGTAATGATGCACCATTAGCAGTTCTTTCTTCTAAACCACAACTACTTTTTAACTATTTCAAACAACTTTTTGCCCAGGTTACCAATCCACCTATTGATGTTATACGTGAAGAAGTTTTTACAGACACAACTAGTGCCATTGGTCCCGAAAAAAACCTCATTGATCCACAGCCTGACAGCTGTCAACAAATTTCTGCTGAGTCACCAATTCTTAGCAATATAGAATTGGCAAAACTTAAAAACATTAAGCTTCCGAAATTCCAGTCTGCCATTTTACCTATGCTTTTTCGTGTAGACAGCGATGGTTCTGGGTTAAAAAAAGCGTTAGACGAATTGTGTAAGCAAGCCGATAAGTTCATTGCTACAGGTAAATGTATCCTTATTTTGTCAGACCGAGGCGTGGATAAAGATATGGCACCAATTCCATCGATTTTAGCTTGTGCCTGCCTACACCATCACCTTATTCGCAACGGCACTCGCTTAAAAGCTAGTATTATCCTAGAATCAGCAGAACCTCGTGAAGTTCACCACTTTGCATTGCTTTTAGGTTACGGTGCTAGTGGTATTAATCCTTATTTAGCTTTTGAAACTATTGATGACATGTGTTCCAATGGCATGATTAAAGATGTCCCCTTTGAAACAGCTGCGGAAAATTATATTACCGCTTGCACTCATGGGATAGCCAAAGTTTTATCAAAAATGGGCATTTCAACAGTACAAAGTTATCGCGGAGCACAAATTTTTGAAGCAATAGGTATAAGCAACAAAGTTATAGATGAATATTTTACAGGTACTCCTTCCCGCATAGGGGGCATTGGTCTAATAGAAATAGCACAAGAAGTTAAAATGCGCCATAGCCCTGCTTTCACTGAGCAAGCTTTGGGGAGTTGTGCTTATAACTCCGGTTCTGCTTACCAGTGTCGCGATAAGGGTGAAAGTCATATCTTTAATCCAAAGACTATCTTCACCCTACAGCATGCCTGCCGAGAAAACAATTATCAACTATTCAAACAATTTAGCACTGAACTAAATAGCAGTGCTAAAGCTAATCAAAATTTACGCAATCTACTTTCTTTCTCCCCCCAACGTCTCCCAATTCCAATTGAGGAAGTAGAATCCATAGAAACAATTTGCCATCGTTTCAAAACCGGTGCTATGAGCTACGGTTCTATTAGTAAGGAAGCCCACGAATGTTTGGCTATAGCTATGAACCTTATAGGTGGAAAAAGCAATACAGGAGAAGGTGGCGAAGACCCCAGCCGCTTTAAAGCAATGGCCAATGGCTATAGCAAACGTAGTGCTATTAAACAGGTTGCCTCCGGTCGTTTTGGTGTTACCAGCAACTATTTGGTCAATGCTGATGAAATTCAGATTAAAATAGCTCAAGGTGCAAAACCAGGTGAAGGCGGTTATTTGCCGGGGTCAAAAGTTTATCCTTGGATTGCGGAATGCCGTGGAACTACAGCAGGTATTGGGCTGATTTCACCACCTCCCCATCATGACATTTACTCCATTGAAGATTTGGCGGAACTTATTCACGACCTGAAAAATGCTAATCCAAAAGCGCGCATCAGTGTAAAATTGGTTTCCGAGGTTGGTGTGGGAACAATTGCCGCAGGCGTTGTTAAAGCTTGTGCAGATGTTGTTGTTATAAGCGGTTATGATGGTGGCACAGGTGCTGCTGCTCGTACCAGTATTAACAATGCTGGCTTGCCTTGGGAATTAGGACTAGTTGAAGCACATCAAACGCTACTTTTAAATAACTTGCGTAATCGTGTTACTTTGGAAACTGATGGTAAGTTGCTAACAGGCCGTGACGTTATTATTGCTGCGCTTTTAGGCGCCGAAGAATATGGTTTTGCAACCGGCCCCTTGATAACTTTAGGCTGCGTTATGATGAGAGTTTGTAATTTGAACACTTGTCCAACCGGCGTTGCTACCCAAGATCCTACTCTACGTAAAAACTTCCGTGGTAAACCTGAATATGTGGTTAATTTCATGCGTTTTATTGCGCAGGAAGTACGAGAATACATGGCAATGCTTGGCTTTAAAACCATTAATGAAATGATTGGTCGTACAGAGGTCCTAATAGTCAAGGAAAATAGGAACTGGAAGGATAAGAATCTTGATTTATCACCTTTACTCTACAAACCTGAAGTTGATCCTAATACCGAAAATTATTGTACTCAAAAACAAGATCATCATTTAGAAAAATCTTTAGACTCCCGAGAACTTTTAGCTATTTGCCAAAATGCTCTAGAAAATAAAACACCTGTCAGTGTTACTCTCCCGATCAAAAATACCGACCGAGTAGTTGGTACTATCTTAGGCAGCGAAATTACCCGCAAATACGGTCTGAAAGGTCTGCCCGATGATACAATCAAACTTGCTTTCAATGGTTCAGCAGGGCAAAGTTTTGGAGCCTTCCTGCCACAAGGAGTAACCATGACTTTAACCGGCGATGCTAATGACCATGTTGGTAAAGGTTTGTCCGGCGGTAAGCTAATCATTAAACCATTTAATAAAGTTTCCTTTGATCCCCATGAAAATATTATTATCGGTAATGTAGCCCTTTATGGTGCTACCAGCGGTGAAGTATACATTCGCGGAATTGCCGGTGAACGTTTTTGCATCCGCAACAGCGGAGCAACTGCAGTTGTCGAGGGAGTCGGAGATCATGGTTGTGAATATATGACAGGCGGTACCGTGGTTATTTTAGGCACAACAGGTCGTAATTTTGCCGCAGGAATGTCAGGCGGTGTTGCCTATGTTTATGACTCAAATGGTGATTTTTCTGACTACTGCAACAAGGAGATCATACTCTTAGAACCTCTAAGCGAAATAAGTGATAAATTGAAAGTACAAAAGATGATTCTTAAACACGCGCAATATACCGGCAGTACAACTGCCCAAAACATATTAGAACAGTGGGATACCTGTGTATCTAAGTTTATAAAGGTTATTCCACGGGACTATAAGCGCGTAACAGAGCGGATGTCTGAATTATTACAGGAAGGTTATAGCGAACAAGATGCTGCACTAAAAACCTTTGAGGAGGTACACGCATAATGGGAAACCCAACCGGTTTTATAAAATATTCAAGAAAAGAACTCTCCCTGCGCCCTGCCTTAAAACGTCTACGGGACTGGAAAGAAATAAAAGTTAGTACCCTGCATCACAAAGAAGCCTTGCAAGAACAAGCGGCACGCTGTATGGATTGCGGTATTCCTTTCTGCCATAGCGGTATAATGCTTGGCCAGGCATTATCAGGCTGTCCATTGCACAACCTGATGCCTGAGTTCAATGACTTTGTCTATCAAGGTTTGGATGAATTTGCCTATGCACGCCTAAACAAAACAAACAACTTTCCTGAGTTTACTTCCCATGTATGTCCGGCTCCTTGCGAAGGTGCTTGCAGTGCGGGGCTGGTAAAAGAACCTGTTGCCATTAAAAACATCGAGCAATACATAATTGAAACAGCATTCGCTAAAAAATTAGTCAAGCCTAATAAACCTCTGCACCGCACCAATAAAAAAGTAGCTGTTATTGGTTCCGGCCCTTCCGGTCTAGCCTGTGCTGATGAATTAAATAAGTATGGGCATAACGTTACAGTCTTTGAACGCTCTGATCGACCTGGTGGTCTACTCATGTATGGTATTCCCAATATGAAGCTGGACAAAAAACTTATAGAACGCCGCGTTAATCTTATGAAAGATGGTGGTGTAGTCTTTTCCTTAAACAGTGAAATCGGTTACAACGTATCTTCAGAAATGCTGCTAAAACAATATGATGCTATTGTTTTATGCACAGGCAGTCCTATACCACGTGACCTGCCTATTCCCGGCAGAGAACTAGATGGTATTCACTATGCCAAAGACTATCTTGGTTCTGCGACCAAAAGTCTTTTAGATTCAGATGGTAAAGATGGTAAAGCCATTACAGCTAAAAACAAAGACGTAGTTGTTATTGGCGGCGGTGATACCGGAACTGATTGCGTTGCTACAGCTATTAGGCAAGGCTGTAAAAGCATAAGACAATTTGAAATTATGCCCTGCCTGCCACATTCTCGTACACCTAATAATCCTTGGCCTGAGTTCCCTAGGGTTTTTAAAACCGATTATGGTCAAGAAGAAGCAATTGCGCTCTACAAGGAAGACCCCCGACAGTACTGCATTACCAGCAAGGAATTTATTGGTAAAAATGGTACTGTGGATAAATTAAAAATTTGTCAAGTAGAGTGGAAAAATATAGATGGCCGCATGATTCCCAAAGATATTAAAAATACAGAGGAAGTTATTTCTGCTCAATTAGTATTGCTGGCTATGGGCTTTGTTGGTACCGAGCAAAAGATTTTTGACGAATTCAAAATAACAAAATCCGGGCAAAACAATATTGAAGCCACAGAAGAAGATTTTACCACTTCCATTCCAGGTATATTTGCCGCAGGAGATGCCAGACGTGGTCAAAGCCTTGTAGTGTGGGCAATTAGCGAAGGAAGAAATGCCGCCAACTCTGTTAATGAATATTTAAAATAGAAAAAATCCCTAGATGCACTGAAGTGCATCTAGGGATTTTTTTATAAAAGATATTGTATGAAAACCTTGGCCAATCCTAAAAAGATAAAAAACCCAAATACATCTGTAGCCGTGGTAATAAAAATACTAGAAGCAACTGCCGGATCTGCATGCAGGGCTTTTAAAATCAAGGGTACCAAGAAGCCAAAGAACCCAGCAATAACTAAATTACAAATCATAGCTGCAAAGATTATCCAACCAAGATAAACATTGCCAAACATAAAATAAATTAACACACCTGTAATGGCCCCTGTAGCAGCTCCATTTATAACGCCCAGAAGAAGTTCTTTTAATACTAAACGTTTATTATTGCCCCACTTTACTTCACCTAAAGCAATACTACGTACTACGATAGCCAACGTCTGCGTGCCAGCGTTACCTCCCATGCCAGCCACAATTGGCATAGCTACGGCCAAGGCAACTACCCGGGAAATAGTGCTTTCAAACATGGACACGGTAAAGGCTGCCAAAAAAGCAGTTAGCAAATTAATGATAAGCCAAGGAAGGCGCATCCGCACAGAGTCAAGTAAGGAACTGTCTATACTCTCCTCTTTACTTACACCACCTAAACGCAACATATCTTCTGTGTGTTCTTCTACGATAACATCTATAATATCATCAACCGTAATTATTCCCAGCAACCCTTTGCGTTTACTAACTACCGGTATAACATGTAAGTCATACTTAGAAACTAGCATAGCAACTTCTTCTTGGTCTGCTTCCGGTTCAACTACTATAACATTATCCTGCATTATTTCTGACAATTTTGTTGTATCTTGCGCCAAAAGCATATCACGCAAGGCAACGGTACCAACTAGTTGTTTCACATTATTTAAAACAAAAATAGTATTAATCTCTTCGGTTTTAGGTCCTATTTCTTTAATCTTTTGCAGGGCTTGAATAACTGTTAAGTCTTGCCGAACGGAGATATATTCCGTGGTCATAATACCGCCGGCTGTATCTTCGGCATATCCTAATAAATCTTGAATAATTTTACGCTCGCCAAACTTCATTAGCTTGACTATTTCCTTGCGACTGTTAACCGGCATATCTCCAAGTATGTCGACAATATTATCTTTGGACATAAAATGCAGTAAAGATATGATACGGTTATTATCCAAAATTCGCATTAAGCGTATTTGCAAATTTTCCTCTGCGTGTTCTAAGATTTCAGCGACTTTTTCATCTTTTAGTTGTTCACACAAATAGAGGATTTCTTCATCTGATAACTGCTCCATTGCGATACCCAAATCAATAGGGTAAGTATCTTCCGCAATTTGACAAATGGCAGCATCATCTCTAGAGGCCAAAGCCGCTAATAAGGCGTCGTGTAATACCGCCTCTTTATCTAAAACGTCGTTTTCTTTCATGTGTCTGTACCTCCGCTTCTCTTTGAAATTCTTAGGTCAGACCCCATCCATGAAAGGTTCATTATTAAGTTAGGTGAAGAGAATAAAATCCTTGTGAACTGCTCTTAAATTTTTCTTCCCCAACACCAAGCCAATACTTCGCCCTAAAGGATTAGGGCTACTACTGCCACCAGCTTCCATTCTCCTCACCTACCTTTTAATTTAATAAAAGTCCCTGCCACCTGTTGAAAATGACAAGGACAAATTATTTCACTACTATATATAATCTTCTCATTGGAAATATGAAAAGTTATAGACTACTCGCCTATTACTCGTACTTCAGGCTCTAAATACACACCTGAATACTCGTATACACGATCTTGTACATCTTTAATCAACTGTAGAACATCATTAGCCGTAGCATTTCCTACGTTAACAACAAAACCTGCGTGTTTCTTTGACACTTGTGCCCCACCGACTTTATATCCCTTAAGTCCCGCATCTTGAATAAGCGTTCCTGCATAATAACCAGGAGGACGCTTAAACATACTACCGGCATTTGGCATATCCAATGGTTGTTTGGTAATTCTACAGTTAGTAAAATCCGTCATTTTTTCGGCAATTATTTCCTGTTTACCGGGGAGTAATTTCATGGTTATCTCAGTAATAATACAATCCATAGCTTGCAAAGCACTACAACGATAGCCAAAATCCAAGTTCTTGCCTTTAACAACTTTTACGGACCCATCTTTAATATGCATAACAGTTACGCTCTTAACAACGTTTTTCATTTCGCCGTCATAAGCTCCCGCATTCATAAATACGGCGCCACCTAAACTCCCCGGAATACCAACAGCAAATTCTAGTCCTGTCAGATTAAAACTAGCGGCTTTAATGGCGACTGCTGCTAAAGAAACGCCCGCCCCCGCTACAATGACATTACCATTACATTCCAACTTTTTTAACGCATTGCCTATTTTAATTACTACGCCACGGATGCCGTTGTCTTTAACCAAAATATTAGAGCCATTACCAACTATGGTTAAAGGTATATTTTCATTCCCGATAAACGCTAATAATTGTCGCAGCTCTTCCACATCTTTGGGCATGACAATTATATCTGCCGGGCCTCCGATATGAAAAGATGTGTGGTTTTTCATCGACTCTTGCAGATAATACCGGCCTTGCATATTTTCTTCAAGCCACGCACGAAATTTCTCCAAAGCACTCAACCCTCTACAGCTTCTTTAATTGTATCACCAATAGATTTCGAAATATCTCCTACCATCATTTGAAAGCGAATATAAGTTTGTAAATACTCCGCAGCTACGGGATTAAGTTGTAATACTTCGTAAAGCTTCTGTACCTTTTCCATATCAGCTTTCTCAGGTTGCTTACCACTGTATTGGATTATCTCAAGATCTTGCTTTTGTTTCAAGAAATCTTTTACCAAAGGTTCGGCTGTTTTATCAGCCGCTAATTTTATGCGTGCTTCCTTCATCATAGAAAATTCTCTGGATTCTTTCATAGCTTTACATAAATTGTTCATTTCATCATATACGTTCATTACTATTTCCCTCCTCAAGGTTTCTTTAACTATCATCATAGTAAAATCAACTAACAAGTACCCTGCTAGCAAACATATTTAACATATGACCATCGCGCTTACTTATGATAACATCTTAACATATTATTGTATAAAAGAAAATCCTTAGAGATTATCAACCGAAACATTAAGAAGTTGATATTTTTCTGCAGATTTATAATCAAAATGCCACCATTCCATATCAATAGGGTCAAAACCTTCTAAACCCATAATTTCTTGCAATAAATCACGCTGCCAACGTTGCAATTGGGTACC
>Ga0065701_1012837_pt1 | contig 11509 bp, 10 predicted proteins | sample Biomet1_FD_59088 | JGI IMG/M metagenome (GOLD analysis project Ga0065701, IMG submission 59088) | Microbial communities from bioreactor (seeded with anoxic lake sediment) at LBNL, California, USA - Biofuel metagenome 1 version 3... | ecosystem: Engineered > Bioreactor > Anaerobic > Unclassified ...
AAAAAATTACAGTATGAATTTTAAAGTTAACATTATCCATTATCCAATTGTATGAATGGTTTGAATTTTAAGACAGCCTCTTAGCGTGATCTATTTCTCTTCTTCAGTCATTATGCTAGCCTTGGTTATCGATTTATCTTCGATTATCGAGTATCTTCGGTTGGCGTGCTATCACTTCCCTTATTTTCTGTAACGGCGTCTGTCTATATACTCAATGTTTATTAACTATTGAAAGTGAGAAAAGCAATGGTGAGATTAAAAAACCGCTGATGATCTTAAATCACCTTTTTCAAGCTCAATCAAAAAATAGAGATTTTAAGTTAGATCAAAAGAGAATAGAGTTTTTAAGCTCGGCCAAAAAAAGAATCGAGCTATTATACTCGATAAAAAAGAGGGAGCGATTAAACTCACTAGAAAGTAGAGCTTTTAAGCTCCATAAAAAGAGTGGAGCTTTTTAAGCTCAATCAAATTTGCAAAGATTTTTATGTGTTTTTCGGGGGGAATGACTCATTTATGAATTTCCTGAATATTTTTTTGGATCTTTCGAATCCGGTATGTACACCATCCAAACGCTCCTCAGAACAATTCGGCTTTTTTGACAATGAGATCCCATCTAAAAGCTGGTTAAAATCATTTTCCAGGCTTCTCACCCTTTCAGCCTGATCTTCATCCAAGCTGGATAAAGAGAGTTCTTCCAGATTTTCCTCGAAAGTGTACTTGGCTATATCCAGGCCTTTATTAACTCCTTCTTTAAAGTCTGAATAAGCTTGATAGTCCTTATTCATTTCAATATAGGTATTAAATTTTTTAACCAGATTTTTCATTTTTTGCGTATCCAAAATCTTCGCTTCCTTTTTTAATCAAATTTGATTTTTAAAATATGTTTTTAGATTGCAGATGCAAGAGTATAAACTTTGTAGAAACACTAAATTATGAGTTATAATAATAGTTATCGTAAAAAAATAAAATCAAGTGCTTTTCACACTTCCGGTAATAAAACCACAATGCATTAAAATAAAGTATAATAAATAAAAATAGAATTTACAAGTATATTAAGCTTTTGAGGTAAAATTGAAGGCCATTAGATTTTTAGATTGCACCTTTATTATGTAGATCTTAAAATTGAATTTATATTCGAATTTATTTTCAGGATAATATTTCATCTTATCCTGCTTATCCTGCTAAAAGAACAATTGAAACAGGTTATCAGGGATCATTGATCAGTTAACCTATAATTAAATTATAAAAATTTGATAAAAATGTAGGGGGATATTTTATTAAGTTTCTAGAAAGTCCCTTATTATTCACATAAATTTCAAGCATCAGGAACCCACTTACAATAAGCCTGACCAATCCGTAAGTGGAGTTTGTAGAGAGTTCTGCAAAACTAATTACGAGATACGCAAAAGAAAGCATTCAACACAGGAAAACTCCTACCAGAACGAGTCTTGCTTGAGATTGAGTTTTAATTTTGACTGGAACGGCCCTTCGGGGTCCACCCACCTTTTTAATGGTATATTTTGCCTTCTTGGCACACCAGGAAAGAGAGAATTCAATAAGAACAAAAATAAAGATTGTAAGAGCTTGAAGTTCCTGCCGCCCCTGGTTTAGATACAACTGGAATACTGAGTAGCAGGCTATTATGAAGGCAAATGCATAATTTCTTACTTGTTTTTTAAGGGAGGGAATGTCACAGGTTTCTGCCAAGCTGCCTTTAACTCTCCTTTAACTTAATTATTATGCTCTTTATTAAATGTCTCGAACTGGCCATTTATTTGAATTCTTGTTTTAACGAATCTTATCATTGAATATAAGTAAGTAATGCCACTTAGAATCATACAACTAATACTTTCAATTCCTATCCTAGTGGATTTTTAGCTGACGTTGCTCGCGAATAGTCTTATATATAACTAACCATAAACCAGAATGCATGGAAGGATTTTCTACTAATATCGAAGAGGCAACTCTGGAAAATGGCAATTTCCGCAAGGTACTCTATACCTCAAAATACAGCCAGCTGGTACTTATGAGTCTCAGACCCGGGGAAGAAATCGGGATGGAGGTGCATGAGGAAAACGACCAGTTTTTCCGTTTTGAGCAGGGGCAGGGGAAGTGCATAATTGACGGCAACGATTATGAACTCGGTGACGGAGTTGCGGTGGTTGTGCCGGCCGGCGCGCAGCACAATGTCATCAACACTTCGGAAACGGAGGATCTGAAGCTCTATACGATCTATTCGCCTGCGCACCACAAGGATGGAATCGTGCGTGCCACAAAGGAAGAAGCCGAAGCCAATGAAGCAGAATTCGACGGAGTAACTACAGAGTAAGATTTAAATCCGGAATATGATTTATTTCCAGCTGAAAAATTGCTACAGCTTATAGCTGATAATCGATTAACCATTGAAAAATGAAAGAATAAAAACATCTTACTTTCTATTTTTCGAATTGACAAGTCGAAATTCGTCTGCAAGCTTTGCGGGTGCTGTTGAGTTTGTATCCCTAGAGTATTTCAATCGCTGTTTTAATTGATCTTACCCACGAAAGGGTTACCATCAAGTTGAATTGATGCATTTTCAGATACAAATATTCGAGATCTGAGTACTGGAAATTTCTCTTTCCTTTTCCTTACTTATCCAGTCAATGGTCTTTTTTAAAATTATCACTTATGTGGTAATGTCATCTTAACTGGACTGAAACAAATTATAGGAACGGATATAAAGAATAGTAATAACGTCAGATTTGAATCATACACGGTTAAAATTAGACAAACACGTTAAATATATAAATGTGTTCTAGTTAATAAAATTATTATTTATGTGGTATGTTGTCCTAACCGGCATGACACCAAAACACGGGCAGTGGCAGTAAAGAATAGTACAAAGTGAGAGGTGAACAGTAAACGGCTAAAGCTAAACAAAAAATAGTAACTATATCCTTAATAATAATCATATTGCTCGCGATCTCGGTATCCTCGGTAGCGGCAGCTCCCGTAGGAACAAAAGAGAGTAATGTAGTTAAGTATGCAAAAAGCTGGGTTGGAGTTCGAAATGTGCATGGAGGCAATAGCAGAGCGGGAATAGACTGCTCTCATCTCGTGTATCAGGTATATTTAAAAGCTGGGGTCAAGGGAATATCTTTTATGAAAATACCAGGTATAAAGAAAAATAAGTATTATACCAGGATAGCTTCCCCGAGGCCCGGAGACCTGGTACTCTGGAAAAAAGATGTCACTAAAAAACGGCAAGAAATACTACCTCGCTGCACATGCGGGAGTCTGCATAGGCAATGGTCAGTTTGTACACACATCCAGCGACAAAAGAAAAGTAGCGATAGATAGGATTTCCCAAAACCCATATAAAGATGGGCAGCCATATTATGTAAGGTGGTCACGGAAATAATCCGATGAACTGCAAAATTCAAAAGAGCAATGTTATTTGCTTTATTTACTTTATTTTTATAGGACTTACGTGGTTGAAACGAAAACATAATAGCATTAAACCTTCAACTGCCTAAAACGTGCCTTTAACCGTAACGTATATTGTGCTTGATTTTGCACCTCAACTGCGTAAGTTCGATTTTATAGAAATCTATATGCCATGCCGTAAAAACTACTTTAGCTGGATTCAAATTCCAGCTCTTCATATTTTTGACTACAAATATAATATGTAGGACTTACACACTTGAGGTACGAAATCAAATACAATAGGCATTGTGGTTAAAGTTATATTTTGGACAGTTTAGGGTTTAATGCTATTGATTTCTAAATTCAACCGCGTAAGTTCCATATCTGTTTAGTTCTGAGTTAGTTTCAAAATTCCGACGATTTGTATTTTAGACCAAAAGCAGATTCTATTCAGATCTATTAATCTTGTTTTCTCTATTCTAAGATATTGGTCCAGATGGATGGTAATTTTGAAACAAGCTCTCTACTAATTTGAGATATTTTCTCTGAAATATTGATTCAGAGGGATTGAAGATGGTTTTGAAACAAGCTCACTTTATAATAATCGTTTTCCAAAAAACAAGCCAGCTGTTTCCCTAGTTCCAATTCTTGTTTCAATGAATTTTGCCAACGAATACTTGTACGAGTCCGTTTTCTGTGTGCAGATCATAAAGTTTCAATCCTTGTTTTAGTGGATCTTGCTCGCTAATCAGCTGGACGGTCGGAGCTGCCTCCCAATGGCTGGCGTTACCGGCAAGGGCGGGATTTGGCGAGAAAATCACCAGACGCCGAATCCACCATTGGGGCAGAATCCCCGAAAGTGTGGGCGAATTCCCGCACTTGTCCGTTGCACGCGGTGTTGGAAGGCTTAGAATCAAACTGCCACCAGACTTTCACCTGACCATTCGAATGATTATGAAAATTAAGAATACCATTAATCCGCTCAGATATATCCAGCGAATATAAATTCGCCGATTTACTATTCTCGGGTCTAACAATTTACTCGTTGAGTACAGAATAACTACATCCATTAGTAAAATGGGAAACAGATAAATCCACTCTAACCAACCCAACAAAAACGGCAAGCTACTTGCAACAACCACCAATAAGAAAGTCGCTCCGCTGAGTTTCAATGCGTTTTCGCGACCAAGTACCAGGGCTAAGGAACGGGATCCCACTTGACGATCGCCTTCAAGATCCATAGCATCTGCCGCAATTTTTTCTCCTAAATTTATAAGCATTACTATGATCGCGAAAAACCAGACAATATTTTCGAATGGTTTGCCTACTGCTATACCACCAAAAACAAAAGTCATACCAACCGAAAAGCTAACCATCAGATTTCCAATAAAACCAGCCTTTTTGGACCGCCAATTGTAAAGAAAACCCACCGCCCATACTAAAGTAACTACTAACAAAGCCTCTAAGCTAATCAGGTAGCCTGTGATAAATCCAAGCATTGTCACTACAATGGAGAGTAAAACAACATCTCGCTCAGTAACAAGACCTGCTGGGAGTGGTCTTTCTGGCGCGTTTATTTTGTCACTTTCGATATCAAAATAATCATTCAGGATCAGAGACGTAGCCGAAATAAATAAAATGCTTAGAAACCCTAATACAATTTCTGTTGTGGTGGGGAGTTCGCCTAATGCCAATAATTCCCCTAATATCACGCACACTTCTGCAGTAAATGGCAGTTCAAAACGGAATAAGCGAAACAGACCTAGCATTCTTGTTCTAAACATAACAGTATTTCCTCTCAAAATATACTCAATATTTGCAGCCCAACTATTGAGTACGGAGTGTTTCAATCCTTGTTTTAGTGGATGTTGCTCACGAATTAGATCAATCAGGAAATACCTTTCTTGATCAGATAAAACTCTCAATAGCCTGTTCTCTTACTTTTCTCCCTGATCATTCACATTTTATCTCAATAAATGAAGAATAAATATCTTAAATACCTTGCATCGTTGAAAGAAGCTCAAAAAAATCAAGCTGGGGAGAACGTTATTATTAAAGACTTTCTAAATGTTAAGTTCGTATCATAGCTGGGTAAATAGAACAAAATACTTGTGAAGAGATCCTTTTAACTGTAACGTAGACAAAAATTGTGTGACGAAAGTTCCTGCAAAATTCAATTGCAGGAACAGATACAGGAATAAAGGGGGAACACTCGGGAGTAAGGAGCAGAGATACGGTATGGGGGTACTGTGTCGGAAAAGCTTCTTATTCCCTACACTCTCTCACTTTTCGTTTCTTCCTTCTAATATTTCTTATTTTTCCGTTCTTACATCTCATTTTTCCGTTTTTCTTACTTTTCTCACTTTTCCATTCTTACGTCTTAGTCTTTTATTACTGTAAATTTGTATTATCCCAGTTTTCTTTAAAGCTTCCGGCACTTAGCTCAGTTTTTCAGTTATTTTTTCATAGCTTTAGCTCTCAAATCTTCTGGCATTTTCTCGATTGCATATCTGAGGGCAGTTCGGGGCATATCCTTTTTGTTATTCAGGACGTATTCGAAGACTTCCTGCCGGTGGGGTTTGCTGGCTTCTTTGAGCATCCAGCCATAACCTTTCTGGACCAGGTCATCCCGGTCTTTGAGCAGGAGATCAGAGATTTCAAAAACCTCGTTCAGGAAATTGCCTTTTCGGGCAGGTAGAATAAGAGTTACTGCGGCCGCTCGCCTTACCCACCTGTTGTCCGACCTGGTCCAGGCCTTAAGGTTTGCCACGTACGCCGGAAACGTCTCTATAAAAGAGCCTACTGTGTGATTGCAGAAGGTGTCACACTTAGCCCAATTATTTACATATTTTTCAATCCAGTGTTCAAAGGTAAAGAAATCGTCTTCAGAATAATTATTTCTTACCTGGTAGGCCCACTCTGATGCAATAAAGGCTTCTTCGCAGTAATCAGATCGAAATAGTTCTTCGCACAGGACAAAGATATCTTTTTTATTTTCCGACTTTATTTCATTAAAATAATTCTTCGCAATTCTTCCCACAAGTGCAGACCTTACCCCGTAGCATAGGACTTCTTCTTTAAAAAAGCGAGAACAGCTGGCTTTTGTTTTCTCATCCACACTCAGGGCCAGGTCCTCTCTGATCCTGGATATAATATTAGGTTCCACAGTTATCTATTTAATTAGAGGTATACTTATATTTTATTTATACATTACTTATATTTTATTTTAGAGCACTCGCCGAAAAAGAAAGAAGTGGAAAAAACAAAAAAGTAGCCTGAAAACGTTTTTCATAAAGGAAATTCAATCTCTGTTTATGTCCGAAGTAAAAATTCGCCCTCAGGAACTCTTTGATGCCGAACGTTTCTTTGACATAATTACACACACAAACCTTGAGTTTATCGAATTTCCTATAAAAACGCTTGAAGAAGAAACGTATTTTCTGCAACTCAATGAAGCTAAAAGAAAGGCTAACTTTGAATACAACTATTCCATCCTTTATTACGGGAGACTTGTGGGAGCCTGCGGGATCAGGATCGACCAGCACAGGCCCTGGGTAGGAGAAATCGGGTACTTCATTGACAGGGACTATCAGGGAAAGGGAATTGCAACCAAGGCTGTAAGACAACTTGAGAAAGTCGGATTTGAGAAACTGGATTTGCAGAGGATTATTATCCTTATGGATACCCGAAACTTTGCAAGCGAGCGCGTGGCCCAGAAGTGCAGATACGAAAAGGAAGGAATCATAAAGAAAGTCCATAGGGTTGGGGAAGATTATTACGACTGTTTCCTGTATGCAAAAACCAGGTAAAGCATAAAGCAGGCAGGGCGAAAGGAAAAAAGTCAGATAGGCCAGAAGAAAAAAGTCACATCGGTCGGAAAGAGAATTCAGATCAACCTGTAAAAAGGTAAGGAGAAAAACAGGCAGACTGCGTGGGCCTGATTAAGTCAGATAAGCCCGATAGCCTGTATAAGGCTGTTCCCATACCAGATAACCATAAGATTATTTATGGTTACAAAGATGCCCACGGATTCTATAATATGTTTTGTAAGAGCCCACCTTTCCCCTGAAGCTTTTATCAAAGGAGCTACATAAAAAAGTAGGAAGATAAACCCTACTTTAACAAGTAAAAGGTGATAGATCCCATAATTTTCCAGAATCATGGCAGGAACCGGATTATATTCCGTACCTCGAGGTAGGGCGTAAACAGTAGAGGCCCAATCCCCGATTACATAGAAAAGAATGATAAAACGTATCTCGTAGAGGTAGGAACTGAACGAACCCCGAGTATTGTAGATTTCCAACAAAGAACCCCCCAGAATCCCCCGTTTTTCGGTAGAAGCAAAACTATACTATAAGATTATATAAACGCAAGAAACAAACACAAGAAACTAAAATAGAGGTTAATAATTTTGAGGAAGGGTCCTAATAAGAACTTTTAAGAAGATCCATAGCATGAAAAAGCCTTAAAAAGGATCCAAGGAGATCAACAAGTTTTGAGAGATAATAAGTCGACTAAATATGTTTTTTTAACTTGTCTTAATCGCTCAGAATAACTCGGAAACAATAACTAGAGGGAATAACTTGGAAGGAAAAACTTAANAAATAACTTAGAATACCTAAAAATTGAAAGAGTAGTTTAAATAAATTTAACATTTAACTTTCGGCAATTTGGAAGAATCTTTAAGATCAGGTTTGGACAAGTTCTCCAATTCTTGAGCCGGCTTTTGAAAATCTTTAAAAATTTATGTTAGACTTATCCATGGCTGTTATTCAAGGTTATTATTTATGGTTAACGTCCGTGTGGTTGTTATCCGGGATTATTATACCTTGGTCGTTATCCATATTGTCATCCGCAATTGTTATATGTGGTTGTACTCATGGTTTTATCCATTGTTATTACCCATGGTTATAAATTTTTGAATGAGTTAAGTGTAAATATTTATATCTGGAACTATAAGTTGATTTGCTCATAGAAAGAATTGAGTGGAATCTTAAATTCAGGCATTCGCGAGATTTTTACTTCAGATTTTCAGATAGATGATAAAAATGACTCAAAAAATAGACTTTCCAGGGAAGACTGATGCTCCTTCCTTGCTGGAACTGAAAAATGTAACCGTTGTCAGGGGTGGGAGAAAAATCCTTGATTCTGTGTCCCTGTCTATTGGGCAGGGAGAGCATGTTGCAATTATCGGGCCTAATGGCTCTGGGAAATCTTCTCTCATCAAAACATTTACAAAGGAATATCACCCTCTTGCAGCAGCCGACGGACTTGTTCTGAATATCATGGGCAAAGGGACCTGGCACGTCTTTGAGCTCAGGAAATTACTCGGGATAGTATCAGGGGACCTTCAGCAGACGTACTGCCGCCAGGTAAGTGTGCTGGATGTCATACTCTCAGGATTTTTTAGCAGCATAGGAATTTACTACAACCATAAAGTTACCCCTGAAATGGAAGCCAGAGCAAGGGAAGTGCTTGAGTTTCTTGAGATTTCCCACCTTGTAGACAGGCTGATGTCCGAACTTTCCTCAGGAGAAGCCAGGAGAGTACTTATAGGGAGAGCCCTTGTGCATGACCCTCAAGCCCTTATTTTAGACGAGCCTACAAGCAGCCTTGACCTTAAAGCTCTTCACAGTTTCCGCGAAAGTATCCGGAAAATTGCCGGCTCGGGAAAAAGTATTATCCTGGTAACTCATACCCTTGAAGATGTCATTCCCGAAATCAACCGTGTAATCCTCATAAAAGACGGAAAAGTCTTCATGGACGGAAAAAAGCAGGAAATCCTGACCGATTCAAACCTCTCTGAACTTTTTTCCCTACCGGTCAAAGTCATGGAGAAAAAAGGTTACTACCAGGCGCTGATCTGAAGAATTAGGTCGTGAGTTAAAAACGAGAAATGCGTCGAATAAGGATCGTACTGTACTATGAGATGCTACAAAGTACTATAGAATACATCAAGGTGGTATAAAAATAATGCAGAACACCTAAAAACAAACAGAATATTACGATATTCTGCATGAAAATCCGAATCATTCGGCTTCCAGGGAGAAAATAGAAGAGTTCTGAGTGCCGGATACAAAAGAGTAGCAAGGATAAGCACAGGCCTCACGTATGAGAAGTACTTTGAAGTTTATATCATGAAATTTTTCGCACTCTTTGGTTTTGAAATTACCAAGCTCAAAGGAACAATGAGACTTGTGGAAAGTTATCATGCGGAAACAAAAATCTCGGTACTTAATGCCAGTGACTGAGAAATTTCCTTAATAATTTTTCCTGAATATATCTAGGCATCTATTTTTATTGATATCTTAACAGGCCTAGCAGTTTTCATGATTTTGCCTTTTTTCCTTCAATAACTACCAGCAGACTACATGCTCAAACTCTAATTGTTTCTTCGTGCAGCTGCACCCCTTACAAGTTTATTTTTCGATTGATAGATTTTAATATTTACAGGCGAATTAAAATATAAATACGGAACGGAATGGCAAAAGGCCCTGGAGGGTCAGGATTTGGAAAAGCATTTTGTCATAATTGCCGGAGAAGAAGCAGGCCCAAAATCAAATAAAATGGGCGGAATCTGGAATGTTATTCACGAAGAAGCACAAACCCTTGCTTCTCTTTTCGATTCCGGCAAACTGGAGAAAAAAGAAGGTACAGAGATTCTTGTTGCGGGTCCTTACTATGCTCACAGGGGTGCGGATTGGAATAGGGGGTTGAACCGGATTACGGGCATGGAGGAATTCGGCCCTCTCAACCCTGGCGAAGAACTCCAGAAAAGCCTTGAATACCTTGAAAGATCAGGCATCAAGGTGTTTACAGGAGGCAAGCTGGTAGGAAAAACGAAGATAGGCTATTTGCAGTTTCAAACCTCAGACTTTGGGAAAATACGCCCAATGTATATGGGTAAAGAGATGACCCTTGAAAGCAGGATCAAAGCTGAAGCCTACGAACACCTTGGGCTGGATTCCCTGAGATATGAGAGTATGTCAAACGGGCCTGAATATACCCATTACCTTTGCCTTTCCTATGCAATTTCTGAGCTTGTCCGGCTTCTTATAAGCTCAGCTTCGGAAAATGCCGAAACCCAGAAAACGACCTCAACTCAGGGTTTTATCCCCTGCCCTGGGGTCTCCTTACACTGCCACGAGTTTGGAGTGTTTTATGCGCCAGCCAGGCTTAAGAAACTAGGAATCCCGGTAAATACGGTTGCAACCCTGCATGCGACTCTGCCCGGAAGGACTGCAGGATATAATTCCATCCAGAAAAGAAGAAATAATGACAGCATGTGGCCTCTGGGAGTGCCTGAAAACCTGGCTGCCCTTGAGGCCCTTGCGTCATATGCAGACACTGTTACTGCAGTCGGGGAGTCGACCCGCCAGGAAGCCAGACTCTTTTACGGGATTAACGGGATTGTGATCCGAAACGGAATAACTATAGAATCCGATAAGATAGACTGGAACCTGAAAGAAAGCTCCCTTAAACGAATCCGGAAATTCCTTTCCGAAAACCTGTACAAGTACCACGGAGGGGAAAGGATAGAACCTGAAAAGATAATCCCGATTTTCACAATTTCCCGCCTGGAAGTGGAGAATAAGGGGTATCCGGACCTTCTCGATTCCCTTGTTGCTCTTGAGCATATAATAAAGAACAGTATTCTCGAAGGGCATATGGAGGAGGGAATCAGGGTGATCTGTTTCCTTGTTACGGCAGAAGGCCCCAAAACAAACCTCCCGTCAGGATTTCCTGTGAACCTGCCAAAAGAAGTGCTTGTAGGAAATGAGTTGAGGATTCAGCAGATGATCGAAGAAAAAGGGCTGGATTTTTCGAAAATGGTAAGGGGAAAACGCTCGGTTGCAGCACTTCTATATCCCCAGATTCTCTCAAGCTCCGATGGAGGGCTGGGTATGGGAGTTGGGGAATTTATGGCAGGCTGCTGTGCAGGCGTTTTTTCCTCGCGCTACGATCCCTTCCTGCTAACAGGGCTTGAAGCCGGAAAAGAAGGAACCCCAAGCGTGGTCAGCCGGGTCTGTGGCTTCAGTGATGCCATTCAGACAATTGAGTCTCTTAAAGAAGTGCTTGGGGGAGTTATAGTGGTAGACAATAT
>Ga0065701_1012838_pt1 | contig 11483 bp, 9 predicted proteins | sample Biomet1_FD_59088 | JGI IMG/M metagenome (GOLD analysis project Ga0065701, IMG submission 59088) | Microbial communities from bioreactor (seeded with anoxic lake sediment) at LBNL, California, USA - Biofuel metagenome 1 version 3... | ecosystem: Engineered > Bioreactor > Anaerobic > Unclassified ...
TTCCGAAACGGATGAATCCGTTTTCTATTCTTCAACGGAACTGGCGAGTGATTTCTTTACGGTTGATAAGCTTGCCGAGACGGATGCAAAGGACGACGGAACCAGGATCGCCTACAACGTCACTTATTTGAAACGGCTCGACATCATGTACTTTGATGTAAACGTACTCGATGCAAGCGGTCAAACCATTCAGACAGAGACCCTTTATGGCTATCCATTCGTAAATGAAAATGGCCAAACAGATGTAAAAATGGACGTTCACGGTACTGTCGTTTATGCTTCGGATTTGCTTGAGGACGAGACATATGAGAAAGACTCGGTCCTCAACGGTACCCTTCCTAGACACGTTTGCGTTTTGGCTGATAGCACCTGTGACGGTGGGTCGTGTCTTTATCCCATTCTCAGCATTTCCCAGTCGATTACGACATTCAATCAAGCTTGGGGCTTAGCTAAAACCTTCATCATTATTCCAGATTTATTTACCTACGGGCCAATTCCTTATCTCTTTTATGTTGCGAAAATGACAATGGCGGAACTGGACTATGCATGGAATTGTAAGAAGACCAAGCCAGTAGGCTTGATTGAAGACCAAGGAAAGTACTCGGATTGGAGATTCGGGCTTAGTTTAGGAGAATACGGAGGAAGTGTATCCAAAGCTGGGTGTGAATGCATTGCTTTATATAATTTCCTTTACGATTGCGGAGCAAACCCTGATTTGGCGACAATCATCGCTTTAACGGAACTATCGAATGCAGATCTTTTTTGGGGTGTGTTCGGTTCTAATCCCGTTCCGAATGAAGTGATACAAACATTAACAGGGGACATTCTTGATCTTTTTAATGAAAAAGTCGTTCCATTAATAAGAGAGAAAATCCCTGGCCTGGCCACTACAATACTGGATGAATTTATATCCGAACAGCCAGGGTGGTTTCAAACGGTGCTTCATATTTGTTACGACGCAGCGCATAACTTGACAGTCGACATTTTGGAAAAGGCCTTGGATGTCGCTGTGGTTGTTGTTAACGTCTTTATAGATTGTTATGTAGCCCAGCTTCATGACATCGGAGATGTTTTGCGGTTGCTTACTTATGGGCATGATCTGCTCAGTTGTGGGTGTCTTTCGGATTTCGACAAAAATATTTCGTCGAAAAGGCAAGGCATTGTTTCTTTTTGGAACAGGACAGACTCTTCAGGATCTATTGATATTATGTCGGGGGTTCATACGGTGTATGTTCGGAGAGAGGAAAGCGGTTATTCTGGCCTCAACGTTACATGCGATGGCAATTCGCTAACCTCTCCATCGATTAGTGGTATCATCGGGACAAATAATCACGGAAACCCCGCATTCGTTTCAACACAATTTCTTTGGGGGTATGTTGCTGTTTAAGGAGGAGGTGTCATGTTTTCAACAAAAAACTTTGTGTTTCTTGGTTTTGTCCTTTGCCTCAATATCGGTTCTTGCGCGTACACTTTCAACGATTTCTTCACCAAGAACACGATGTGGTTCTCGGAGGACGGAATGATCGTGGCCCGAGCCGAGGGACAAAGCCCGAGCCTTTGTTATGGAGAAATGAAGATCAACGGATCGTTTGAACCCGTCTGTTGCAATTTCAACTTCAACGCGCTCTACGTCACTTTTCGGGACGGGACCAAAACGCAATTTGAAACCACCAAGATCGAGACCGGAGCCTTTTTGGCCAAAGACGACGCTTTCACCCTGACGCTCGAGACGAACAACACTGGAGACCCGGCATGGGACGACTATTCGGCGACGATGGTGGGGAGGGCAATAGAGGAGAACGACCTCGACGCCAAACTTTTTTATTGGTTCGGTTTTGAAAATTCCGACTTGGGCATCACCCTAGATTGGATAAACACCAAGATGAATGGAGACCCCCCTCCCGAACTGAACTTCCAGAGATCAGGGACTTATGGAGGATCCGCTTTCGTTTTCAGTTTCCTCGAAGACCGGAAATTCAGTTTCCTCAATGCCTCGAACCTCAGCGCTTCTGGCACATACGCGACCTCCGCCGACGGGATGGTTCTGACGTTCGAGAAAGACGAGATCTTTGGCCAAAAGGGGAAAATGGTTGCATTTTCCACCGTCGTGGTCTGGTGAGAGCGGGCCCCATGCGAAGGAAATCTTTTTCTTTCCTGAAGGCGTCGGTGCTATCAGCGGGCATCCTTTCCGGATGCGTGAAGGCACCTCCGTCCTCGAGCTCGGCTTCTTCAAATAGCTCCTCTTCCTCCTCTCCTTCGATTTCCTCTATGGACCTGTCTTCTTCGTGTTCGTCTTCCTCTGAGTCGTCATCCGAATTCTCTTCATCCTCGTCCTTTGGCCCTTATTCGGGTCCTTTGACCTTCCGCGTCTTCGAAGACAATACCGCTGCCGTGAGTGGCTGCGACAAGGCGGCGACGGAGGTCGTGGTCCCCGCGCTCTACAATGGTGGCTCGGTGACCTGCATCGACAGCGACGCTTTCCAGTTTTGCGACTTATTAACAACCCTAACTCTCCCCGAGAGCGTGACGATGTTCGGCGTGTCCTCATTCTTCGGCTGCTCGGCCTTGGAGGAGTTGGTCATCCCCAGCGGGATTCGCCTGATCTGGTCGATGGAGTTTTCTTTCTGCTCATCGCTTAAAACGACCGTTCTTCCGGATGGGCTCATCGATATCGCGGAGATGTCCTACCTCCGCTGTTCTTCCCTGGCCTACGCGGTCATCCCAACCAGTGTGATTTCGATTGGCTACGACGCCTTCTCGAAATGCTCGTCCGATTTCAGAATCTTCTCGAAAGCGACCTCGCTCGAGGGTGTGAAACTCGGCAGAAACTGGGATGGTGGGTTTCCTCATTATTTCTACAGTGAGAGTGAGAAATCCGGGGCTTGGCATTATGACATCGACGGCGTTCCGACCCTCTGGTGACAGTTATTTGGTTTTTGTGTTCCCTTAACGGACCAAGTAAGCGTGTAACAAACGATACCGGCAAAAAACTTGCCATAAGAAATGGTCACCAATGTATAATTTTACAAATGGGGTCTTATGATTAATGGTTTTACAAGAGAAGAAATAAAGAATAGCGTGGAATACCAATGGAGAACACATCAAGCAAAATCGTTGTTTATCGTCTTTGGGATTATTTGTGTTCCTTCTCTTTTTATGACCTTTTTTTATGCAATGGCGAACCCTGATTATTTGTTAGTTGTATTTTTGTCATCGGCTGGATGTTTGGTTTTTTTTCTAGTTTCGTTTAGCTCAATCGCCCTGTTTTATTTTCTCAAAGCTAGGTATTTTCTAAAAAACTATAAAAGCTTTGATGCATATGAAGTTGTTTTAGAAAGAGTATCAACTTCATGGAATTATAGAGGTTGTATTTACTATTCGGTGGATATAAAGGGTCCTAATTTCAATAAAAGCGTTGATACAAATCCGTATTTTTCAAGTGGATTCTTGTCGAAGTTTTTGCCCGAAGACTATAACAATAGAACGGTTATTGGCTTATATGATGAAAACCAAAATAAGTTCTATATAGTCCGCAAAAAATAAGTTAATCAAAACGATTTTGGTGAACCAAAATCATGTCTTCAACAGGAACGGAATTCTTTACTTATCATTGGCATTGTGGGTATAAAAATACTTCCCCTTCGTCAATCTTTTCTTTTTGTCATTGGCAGTTGGCTCAGAAACCAAACAAGAAAGGTTTTTCGCTCGTGATGATGCGTTTGGCGAGTGTTCTTCTTAACGGTGTTAGGTTCTTCATCAAAAAGAAACCATTTAAAAGTGGGATTTTAGAGTCATAGTCGCCGAATATGGTTAATTTCCTTCACTCATCAAAAAAATATTTTTGGCGGAAATAAGGCATTTCGCTCCACTCCATATATGTATGGGAATGAAGGGTCGGACCTGGCTGAACTCATATATTTCCGCCTCGCGTTCTTTCCGGCGCAGTGCTACATTCCCATACGTGTCCTTGTCATAGAAAACCTAGATGTTGTTTTTAGCGAGAATGGTTGTCAGACATTTTTTGTAACTAGAGGGTTTTGTCAAACGCTTCTGCGAAGGATAACAAGACCAGAATGAGAAAACACTTTATTCTCAGTTTTGTTCCATTGGCTTAGGCCGGCTTGCTGGTTCCTGCGGTCCGTAGAGAGCCAACCCAACCTCATCACTCATGGCCATGATGCTGCTATTACCGCTTAATAAGACTGCTACCTTGGGGTTGGGGAACCCTCTTTTTCTGGTTGACCCAGATTTATCGCATAGTGACGTAATCAATCAAGTGGTGTTCAGTGACCAAACCTTCAGTTTCCATACACTTGAAACGGTTGCCGACCACTCTTCAATCTCTCCATCGAGAGGAGCGGTTGGACCTTCTCCTTGAAGGCGATCGGACTGTCAAATATCAGTTTTCGTGTGACTTCCATTTGCTTGCGGGAAAAACATTTAAGCGGACTTCATTACCCATAACATGGCTAAAATGGGTAATAAAAACAAGCAGATGGGTGATATCCCATCACTTCTCGAGTTCCGCTTCGAATATGGCGAAGCTTATTACGAAATCGTTTGCGAGAGCGGTTCCGCGCCATTCCTCAATGGCTGTTTTTCGCCCAGTCATAGAGTGTCGGGTTAGGTCTTCCCATAGAAAAAAATGCCTCAAGGAACGATTTGCGTGTTTTAATTTATGAAGAAAGAGATTTGGCAAACGGAAGACTGCGAACTCGTTTGATACGATTCTGCATCTTCAAAGACAAAGAAATCGCAGAAGGCAAACGATAGAACAACTTGTGTTTAAGCCTTGATAGTATCGGCTCTCTTAATGACTGAGAAAGCACTTGTTTCTAGTTACAAGCAACGCTTGTTGGGCTTTGCGTTTATGAAGGATGATAGTGGCGGCAGAGGGAGAAATAATGTTCAAAGACAATCTTAAAACCATCCGTGCAGCGAAAAATCTGACTCAAGGCGATCTCGCGAAAGCCCTTTTTGTGAGCCAGCAGGCCGTCAGCCTTTGGGAGACGGGTAGTGGCTATCCGGATGTCCCCATCCTAAGGTCTTTGGCGAAGTATCTCGGTGTCAAAGTCGACGATTTGATTGGGGTGGAGGAGTTCGTCTCCGCCAAAACAGAGAAGAAAATGCGCCCCGCCCCGCTATGGGTAATCACCCTTGTTCTCGGCCTTGTTCTAATTTTTCTCTTAACCATCTTCACCGTGTTCGACGCGGTGAATTACTCCTGGGAGTATTTTGGGATCCTCGCGGGCATCCTTATGCTCATCGTTCCTTGCTTTCTCGTGCCCACTCTTTATGCCATCTACAAGAACGGTTCTTCCAAACTATTGCTGGCCGGGATGATTTCTTTCGGGGCTCTCTTCTCATGTTTCCTTGGACTTTGCATAGCCAAGTTCCTGTCGGCCGGACCCGGCGATGTCGCCTCTTGGGTGTGGCTGGCCAGCTCATTGGTGGCCCTCCTGGGCTTTGGGTTGTTCGTCTATTTTTATATCCGTTCGAAAACCAAACCCGTTGGCGAAAAGACCGAAATCGTCCGCCTCGAATCCGAAACGCCAACTCGTCATCTTCATAACGGCTGGGCGTTTGCTGCATTCACCTTATCAATCGTCCTTATCGTTTTATTCTCTACGCCTTGGGTCCCCGCCCATTACGCCATTCAGGTCTATAACAGTTCCGGTGAATATTACATTTATGATTACGATTCAAACTTCTTTATGGCCGATACCTTATGGGGCAATTGGGGGCCGTTCGCTTTTTTGGATTTTCTATGTCCGCTCTGCATCCTTAGTCTTTTGTATCGTCTCTTTTCTCGCCCTTTGGCGCAAAACCTCACCAAAGGTTTCCGAGCGACTTGTTAGCGCTTCAGTTATTTTGATGGGTGTCACTTTGGTTATTTTCTTACTTTCCGCGTTCATCGCTCGTCTCTCTGTTCCGTATCGGTGAAGGGCCCCATTCGTGAGGACCGTCACAAACACCACTCGCATCGCCGGTTCTGTTTCGTCAATGGGTATGGAGCCTCTCAATCATTAGAAAACATTTTATCTTTGGAAAACTTTTAATGAATTGTGAGCTAGGAAAGCTTCTAGCCCTGCCTTAACGGCCAAAGAAGAAAAATTACTGCTCGTTATCAAAGGAAGGAAGAAGGCCTTCTTTTTTGAGATAAGTCCGGCTCGTCATTAAGCTTTCGAGAGGCGTGATGGTCTTTTGCTCGACGGCGCAGTATTCCGCGCCCGCTTCCTTGGCCGCGGCGATGACCTCATGAAAATCAATGAATCCTCGGCCGAGTTCACAATCATTGGTTTTCACTTTGAGACCCGCCTCTTCGTCGGCGATATCCCGTAAGTGAACGCCTATAAGCCTTTTTCCGAATTCCTTTATCTGGGCCACGGGGTTCTTACCAGCCCGGGCGGACCAAAAGGTATCGTTGACGAATCGAAGGTCCGGGCAGCGGCGGAGGAGAAAGGATAGTTTCGTTTCGCCGTTAGGAAGTTGGACGTATTCCCAGTAGTGATGGTGGTAGGCCACTGTCAGGCCCTCTTTCGCGTAAAGGGCCACTAAATGGTTGATCTCCTCGGCGAAAGAGGCGAGATCCTTTTCGCCCCCGAGAATTCCTTTGAGGGAGAGACGGGAAATGACGATATTCTTCGCCTTGACCATCCTCGCGAAGGAAACAATCTCCTCGGGTTTTGAGGCAAGAATCTTGGGTTTAACCATCAGGGAGGTCACGACGAAAGGGCGTTCCTTTTGGAGCGAGCTGACAATGAGGGCGTTTCGTTTAGAAAAAGGGATGTAGGCCAACTCGAAAGAGGAGAAGCCCTCATCGAGAAGCGATACCAAAGCTTTTCGGAGATCCTTCCGAGCGGCTCTGCGGATGGTGTAGGTTTGGACCCCGAGGAGCATCAGGCCAAGCTTCTTTCATTGTTCGCGTAATCTAGTGAGAGAGTGTTCCCGCCGAAAGAAAGAACAATCTCCGGGGCTTTCCGAGCTACCGCTCCATTAAGGACATAAGGGCTCTCAAAACGGTCGTAAGCCAAATCCTGGACGAGTCCGTTGACCGAGAAGGAAGAATCGTAGGTCGCCGAGAGGCTCGTCCCATCCGTGACGTAATCCGCCTTCATGGCTTCTGAGTCAAACGTTAGGGCATTGCCCTGAGTCCGGCTGACGAAAGAGGCGAAAGACGTATCCTTATCGACCGAGGAAAGTTCGGTTACGTAACAGTGTTTGCTTCCGCCTTCGAGTATCAGATCGTAGCGGTCGTCAGAGCTTCCCGTTATGAGCGAGGACACGCTCGTTTTGATTTTTTGGCGGTCTTTTTCTAGTTCCTCTGGAGTTACTCCGCTTCGATCGTTTTTGAAAGCAAATATCGCATTCGGGTCATCGCTTTCCGCGTGGACCATCACGAACGCGTTGCCCCGGCGGCCATAAGCGAAACCTTGGTTNAGGTGATCCAAATTGACTTCGTCAAAGAGACCGACTGGGAAGTAGGTGTGGGTGAAGGATACGGCATAGGGTTCCATGAAACCAGCCTTGGTCGGAACCTTGTACAACGAGACATTCACGTTCTTGTCTTGGACGGAATAGGGCATCCGGCTTTGCCCGAGCCAATAGGCTTCGCGGTCGCTCTTCCGTTCCGGCGCCATCGTGAAAACACTGACGTCGTGGCCGAGGGTGGCGAGGGAAATCTGCTGCTGATCGCCGAACTCGCCCGGATGGTAGGCTTGGTTGGTGGAGAGTTCGAAGTCCGGGGTTTGATAAGTATAGACATTGCCTCTTTCGATGGCCTTTCCGTCGGTCGCCGGATGGAGCGAGGCACTCAAAGGACCAAGGGTTCTTGTAAGCGTGAGTGGCCAGAGGTTCACGGTTTTGAAGTCGTTCAGCATCGTGTTGCGGAAGAGATTGTACTTGTTAAGGAAAGCGATGGAGTTATCGATCACCGCCGGATTCGAAAAGGCCTCCATGCCGAACTGCATCATGATTTGCTTCGTGCTCTCTCCGATGAGGCCTTCGCTCTGGAGTTCGTCGATGTCGAGCCCAGAAGAAGATTTGATGATTTGTTCGGCGCTCGAATCGTTGTAGATGTTCTTCAGGACTTCTGGCAATTCGTAGAAGCGGTGGCCGTCCCCGTCAATGGCTTCGTAGAGGTGGCGGAAGCAATTGAAGAATTTGGTGGTGCTATTCGAGTAATCGCTCTGGTTGATCCCAAAAACGTAGGAGGCGTAGTCCCGGAGGCGGTTGCCCGTGTCATCGCTGGCTTTGTTATCTAGGTACATGCGGCCGGAAGCGCTCATGAAGGCATAGAGAGTTTTTCCACTATCCGAGGAAACGTACTTGTAGGATTGACTGGCGAGGTCGTAGAAGGCGAGGTCCATGATCATCTTCATGCGGTTGACCATCGCGGCGTCCTCCGTAGAGGCGAACTGGATGAAATTGGCCATCGGTCCGATGTCTTCGGGGTAGTAGTTGTTGGAGTAATACTCGCTAAAGCCATAGGTGAAGCGGGCCTCCATCCAATTGTTGATTCTCTCTTTGGCAAAAACGAAGTGGTCCGAACCTTTCTTGCCATCGGCGAAAGTCTCGTTCGGCCAAGTTAGGCCCGCCAGGTATTCGTCGCTGGCGAACATGATTTGGTGGTTTTCCGACCAAAAGCATATGCCGTTCGGCTTTCCGCCATCCTCGCTGGGCCAATACGTGTAACCGGTCATGGTCTTTTTGATCTCTTCCTTGTTGGTGGGGGCTAAGCGGTCCTCGTTCTCCAGGTAGAAGCGCATGAGAGCCATGGCGGTGAAGTCGGAGCAGTCGTTGCGGCTGTCAATCTCCTCGAGAGCCCCGGCGAGAGATTCGCTGATGGAAGCCGAATCGGAGAAGAAATCATCGGGGGCGGTTAGCCCATCCCGAAGTAAGACATTAAGCGCGGAATCGCCACCCTTGGTGAGGGCGACGTCTCCGACAGGCGTGAGGAAAAGCGAATTGCAGCCAAATTGGATGCCGACCGACAGCACCAAGGAGAGAAGGACACCTCCGGTGATCAAAAAGGTGCGGCGAAGGATTTTTTGTTTTCTCGTTCTTTCTCGTTTTTTCATGTTGGGCCTCTATTTTGAAGAAAAGAAGAATGGAAACGCGTCGACCAAAAAAGTTAATTTATTATAGAACTATTCCGAATGGTTAACAGGTGTTCTTGGCACAACAATTTAAGAAAGCTTCGGAGTTTCGTTGCGTTTTTGAAGGGCCACCCCTAGAATAATGACAATAATCTAGCGGCGATTTTCTCTCATGTTTCTAGCTTTCATGGGGTCTATGCACCCCAAAAAGGAAAAATGGTTATGGACGAAAAGAAACTTTCGGGTTCGGTCGCGGAGTCTTTGCCTTTGCGAACGAAGGAGAAACTAGCTTTCTGTTCGGGTGATATCTTCTGCGGTGGGAACCAAGCCCTCATTTCCGTTTCCTATATGGCGTTCCTCACCGAGGTTATCGGGATCGATGCCGCCCTCGCCGGTACCATCATCATGATTTCCAAGTTATGGGACGCTATTACCGACCCCATGGTGGGTATCATCTCCGATAACGTGCGAACCCGTTTCGGGCGCCGGCGCCCCTTCATCTTCTTGGCTGGCCTCTTCATCATTCCCGCCATGTTCCTGATGTGGTATCCGGTGGCGTTTCCTTCGCTAACCGGGAAGGCAATTTTCGTAGCCATTTCGTATGTTTTCTATTATTCGATCAGCACCTTGGTCACGGTTCCTTATTCCTCGATGTCCGCCGAAATCACGACCGACATCAACGCCCGAAGCAAGGTCAACCTGACGCGTCTTCTCTTTTCGCTGACCTCCACGGCCATCTGCACCTTGGTTCCTTCCCTCCTCATCAACTTCGTCATCAAGGATCACACCATGAGCGCGGGTACGTTTTCCCTCATCATCGCCTTAGGTTTCGGGATCTTCTTCACCGTTCCGGTTTTGCTCTCCGCCATCTTCTCCCACGAACGGGCGCCATATCCCAAAGAGAAAGCCGTCTTTTCCTTCAAGAACCTCTTTAAGCCTTTCAAAATCAAGGCCTTCCGGAAACTGCTCGTGCTCTACCTCGCCCAATCGGTGACCATGGACATTGTTTCCGCCGTCGTGGTCTATTATGCCCTCTGCGTCAAAACCGATATGAACTCGACGATTTTCCTCGCCGCCTTCCTGGGCGTTCAACTCATCGCCTTCCCGCTGGTTAATTCCATCGTGACCAAGATCCCAAAACCGCGCATCTATGGTTTTCTCCTGCCTTTGTGCCTCCTCGGAGCGGCCGGAATCGGCTTTTATCCGGCCACGTGGCCGACTTGGGGTCTATATGTTCTCGCTGGATTGACCGCCGTCGGCTTTGCCGGAGCCGAGATCATGCCATGGATTATCTTCCCCGACGTCGTGGACATCGGGGTTTTGGGTTTTCGGGAACGAAACGCCGGGTCTTTCTCGAGCGCGATGACTTTAATCCGGAAAATCTCCTCGGCCCTCGCGGCTTCCGTCATTGGTTACGTCCTCACCCTCACCGGTTATCAGGAAAGCGAAGGAGCCGTGCAACCCGAGTCGGCCTTATGGGGCATTCGCCTCATTGTCTTCTTGGCGTTCTTCATTCTGATGGGCATTGCTTATTTCGTCAGTTGGTCTTTCAAACTCACCCCCGCGGTTTCGCAAACGGTCAAACTCCTTAACGACAAACATTCGCTGGGTCAAGACCTCACTGCAGAAGAGAAGGCGAAAGAAGAGCAAATCATCAAGGAGTTCGTGCACAAATGAGCCCGGAATTAGAGAAAATCCATCGTCTTTGCCTTTCGCTTGCCGAGACCTCCGACCCGAAGATGAAGTGGACGTGGGGCGAAGGCTTGCTGGGCTACGCCCTCAGTCTTCTCGATGACTACCGAGGAAGCAATGACTTCACCTCCTTTCTCTCTTCCTACTGCGATTACTACGTGGCCAACCAACCGGAGGTTTCCTCCTCCGACAGTTCGGCGCCGGGTCTAATCACCTACTCGCAATGGAAAAAGACCAAGAAGGCTGAGTACAAGGCCCTGACCGATAAGGTGCTCGACTATATCGAGAACGAGCCACGTCTTCTTGAGGGAATCCCCAATCACTTTGGGCATAATACCTTCAGTCATCTCTACCCCCTTTCGATTTGGGTCGATTCCCTTATGATGTTTTCCGTCTTCCCGGCCATCTACGCTTCGGAAAGCGGAGATGAGAAGCTCTTAAAGTACGCGGCGGGTTTGCCTGCCATTTTCAGCAAGTATTTGCAGGATCCCGAAACGGGCCTATGGCACCATTCCTATTGGACAAAAGAAAAAAGGCCCTATCCCGGAAAGGGCATTTATTGGGGTCGGGGTAACGGCTGGGTCATGGCGGCTTTGCCCATGCTGCTCGAACGCCTTCCCGATACGGATCCGGCCAAAGCGGAGATTGTCGCCATCTTCCGAAAAACCGCGGCTGGGGTGCTTCCTACTCAGC
>Ga0065701_1012847_pt1 | contig 11477 bp, 14 predicted proteins | sample Biomet1_FD_59088 | JGI IMG/M metagenome (GOLD analysis project Ga0065701, IMG submission 59088) | Microbial communities from bioreactor (seeded with anoxic lake sediment) at LBNL, California, USA - Biofuel metagenome 1 version 3... | ecosystem: Engineered > Bioreactor > Anaerobic > Unclassified ...
AGTGTCCCTGACAGTTATATCGCTCTCACTGATAATCCCAAAGAAGGCGCAAAAAAAGTTAAACAGGCAAAGACCGGGGGCTGTGTAACCCTGGAAGAGCAGAAAAAACTGGGCGGAAAACCTGATGAATGTTCAGTCTTCGAACTTATGCTCTTCCACCTGCTTGGAGATGATGAGGAATTACTGGAAATCAGGCAGGAATGTGTCTCAGGAACCAGGATGTGCGGCTCATGCAAGCAGCTTGCAGCCGAAAAGATGTACGAGTTCCTCAAAGACCATCAGGAGAAGCGGGAACTTGCAAGGGAACACCTCAATGAATATAAAATAATTTACAAAGAGTAATTTTACAAACTAAATTTTATAAGAAATCCATCAGTTATAAATTTATCAAACTCTTAATATTTTCAGGAATGCCAGGATGTGATCATGTATGAGTATTCAGGACAATCTCACAATCAACGAGAAAAAGGTCTTGCTTGCCCTTGAGGAAATGGGATCTGCAGCCCCCGAAAGACTGGAAGAGGAATCCGGGCTGCAGGTAGACGCGGCAATGCAGGCAGCCTTCATGCTTGAGGAAAAAGGGCTGGTTTCAGTTTCCGAAAAGGTTCTCGAGCGTTATTCCCTTACAAAGGAAGGGGAAGAATACACGAAAAACGGGCTTCCGGAGCGCCAGATTGTTGACTCCCTCAAAGTTCCTATCTCGCTTGAAGANCTAAGGAGCCGTTTCTCTCCGCAAATGGTAGGNATTGCAACCGGCTGGCTCGTAAAAAAAGGATGGGCAAAGGTTGAAAACGGGGTAATGGTGCCTTCAGGAAAAGTGTATGCAGGAAAAGACGAAGAAACCCTTACAGCTTTCGCAGGCAAAGCAAAGACCCTTGAAGAGCTCGGATCCGATGAGGGGACAATAAAAGACCTGCTCAAGCGCAAACTTATCATAAAACATGAAGAAAAGTTCAGGACTGTTTCCATAACTGATGCAGGAAATGCGCTTGTAGTCCAGGGGCTTGTCCTTGAAGAGGAAATTGCTCAGCTCTCGCCCGATTTACTGAAGAGCGAAGCATGGAAGGAGAAAAAGTTCAGGCCTTATCGTCTCGATATTACTCCCAAATCTCTTTACGGGGCCAAGATCCATCCTTACAGGCGCCTTATAGAGCAGATGCGTCAGATCTTCCTGGAAATGGGCTTTACCGAGATTAAAGGTGGGATCATCCAGAGTTCTTTCTGGAACTTCGATGCTCTTTTCCAGCCTCAGGATCACCCTGCAAGGGATATGCAGGATACTTTTCACCTGGATAGCACCTGCCAGCTTCCGGATGAATATCCAGAAAAAGTAGCTGCAATGCATGAGTGCGGAGGGGATATTGATTCCTGTGGCTGGGGAGGAGTTTGGGACCGAGAACTTGCAAGACGTAATGTGCTGAGAACTCATACAACCTCAGTCACTGTCAAGTATCTGGCTGACCACCCCAAACCGCCTGTAAAGGCTTTCTGCATTGACAGGGCTTACCGCAGGGAAACAATTGACCCTACCCATACCCCGGAATTCGAGCAGCTAGAAGGCGTTGTAATGGATAAGGATATGTCTTTTGCAGACCTGCTCGGATTACTGGCGGAATTCTACCACAGGATGGGGTTCGAAGAGGTTCGCTTCCGCCCAGGATATTTCCCATACACCGAACCGAGCGTGGAACCCGAGGTTTATGTAGACGGCCTCGGCTGGGTTGAACTTGGAGGCGCAGGCGTTTTCAGAAAAGAAGTTAGTGAACCCTTGGGGATTAAAGAGCCTGTCCTTGCCTGGGGGCTGGGAGTTAGTCGGCTTGCCATGCTGAAACTGGGGCTTAAAGACCTCAGGCTCCTTTACCAGTCTGACATTGACTGGCTCAGGAAAAGCGAAGTTTGCAGAACTTGAAACCTTAGCTCAGGCTCCTAACCTGAGAATTTCAGGTTAAAACTTTTATTTTTTACCTCAAAATAAGAGGCAATAGACGACAAGGCCTTAATAACTCGAGGGGGAATATACCTTACCGCACTTTAGTTTCTAAACACATTTTCTTTAGTAAATATATAACCACATAGTATATTAATTTAGTAAAATCAGGCATGAATACATTGTGTTAGCAACTAAACTAGAAGGGGTAAATAATGACAGACAGCCCAACAGAATCTGTGACTTCGCCTAAAGAATTGCCAAGTGCCCCGGAAGGCCAGAAGGAAGTCGAATCACGTGGAGCAGCTGCGAAAACTGGAATAGCAACCAGGTACTGGCTTGAACTGATGTCCTACCCTCCAGGCAGCGCAAGAAGTTTATGGCTCTTTGTTAATGATGAGTGGAGGCATCTGGACAACCCGGATCTTGGTACTCAAGTCTCTGTGCAGGATGCCTTTTGCAGATGTTCTGAACGCCTGGAGGTTCTGGTCTGGTACTCCGAAGATACGATTGAAGGACTGATAGTAAAGACGAAATAATTGATACGAAACGATTGTCTCCATTCGGAATCTCTTTACTTTTCCGCTGGCACAGGCAATTCAATAAGCTGGCTACCAGGTTTAATCTCAACTCGAACTCACATACATCAGGCCGCAGGCAACTTCCCGATTTTTCTAACTTTTGCCTTCTCATAACAAATTTTTTAAGGCATTTTACGGCTTTACAGGGTTTTTCATGCCTTAACCCGAAGAGAAAGAGCAAAAATACCATTAAATAACCGCAAATCCTATTTCTAGTATAGAATGTTCGATAAAGGAGCAGAACCGGGGGGGTGGGGTATGAACAAAAATAGGTATTGGAAAGTCACGCAAAGCGATTGGTACGGAACGGCTCAAGCACTTTTTGCATTCATAGCAGTAATTGTGATATCATCGTTTTCCCTGCTTCCGGGCCACTGGTATCTCTGGCTCATGATAATAGCTGGGGGCCTTGCCCTGATTGTGGTATGGCACGCAAAAAACTTTTCCTATCTTTGTCCCGAATGCGGCGGAGTGTTCGAAGTTTCAAAGCTTGAAGATTTCCTCAGCCCCAATGGTGTGAATAAAAAGTACCTCAGGTGTCCGAGATGTGGGAAACGAGCCTGGGCTGATATTCTGAGAATCAAAGAGCAAACTGTTCTTAAGAAGTAACCGTTGTCTGAAAGCTGAATCTACTCGCTTATGGAAAAAGGAGAAGGGAACCTGAAGACCTGGAGGAAAAGGTTTCTGAATAAACCCTGAGGAAACATGGAAAAGGAAAGCAAAATCCAGAAAAACAATCCAGGCCCTCATACCGGAGAAAACATTTCCCTCCTTCCAATCCTTGCTGTCAATTTCATAGGTACTCTCGGGTTCAGTATTGTACTCCCGTTTCTGGTGTTTCTGGTTAACCGACTGGGAGGAAACGCTTTTATTTACGGACTGGCAAGTTCGATGTATCCGGCTTTCCAGCTAATAGGAGCCCCTATTCTGGGCAGGTGGTCTGACACTTACGGCCGTAAAAAGATCCTGTTTTTAAGCCAGCTAGGGACTCTACTCTCATGGATTATCTTCCTTGTAGCTCTTTTTCTTCCGGTAGTAAGCCTCTTTAAAATCGATTCCAGAATCCTTGGAGCTTTTACCGTTACCCTGCCTCTTGTAGTGCTGTTTTTTGCCAGAGCTCTCGACGGGCTGACCGGGGGAAATGTATCGGTAGCCAATGCCTATCTGGCCGATATTACCACAGAAGGGGATAGGAGCCAGAACTTCGGGAAGATGTCGATTTCCGAGAATCTGGGATTTATAGTTGGCCCCGCCCTTGCCGGAATATTGAGCGTAACAGCGTACGGGGATGTAGCCACTGTGCTGGGAGCAATAGTAATCTCACTTATCGGAACACTACTGATTATGTTTTATGTTCCCGAAAGTAAAGAGTGCGTTCTTGGGGGGTCTGAAGAGACTGAGAATGTACGGAAAATCTTCGGTTATGAGATCAGGGAATGCAAAATCACGATGGGGATGAAAAAACCTGACTTCAGGGAGATCCTGAGACTTCCACATATCTCCTATATGCTGGGCCTGTACTTTCTAATCGACCTTGGTTACAATGTATTTTATACAGCTTTTCCCCTGCATGCAATTTCAGCGCTCAGCTGGAGCATTGCGAAAATGGGCGTTTACTTTACGGTACTGGGCGGGCTTCTGATAATCGTACAGAGTACTGTGCTTCCCAGGGTTTCAAGAAAATATTCGGATGCAGCCCTTATAATCTTCGGAAGCCTGATGCTTGGTACTAATTTCCTGCTTCTCATTTCTGGAAATCTTTTCCTTACCTATCTTGCAACGGGGTTTTTCGCACTTGGAGACGGACTTATGTGGCCTTCCTTTCTCTCCCTTTTATCAAAAGTTGCAGGACGAAAGTACCAGGGTACGATACAGGGGGTTGCCAGCAGTTTCGGAGGCCTTGCCAGCATCACCGGACTGATCCTTGGCGGCCTTTTATATGAAACGCTTGCCGGAATCTCTTTCTTGATTGCAGGTCTGGTAATCTACACCGTCTTTTTGCTTAACTTTCGGCTCAGGCATTTTGAAAAGAAGCTGAGATCCTGAACTGGAAACCCGGTTCAAAGAATTTTGTCCTTGAGCGAAGAACTTCAGATATAGATTAAAAGCACAGATTCTAAACAAAATTGCACATTTTAAACTAAATGAATAAACTAAAAGAATAAATTAAAAAATAAACTAAACGGGATAAGCAGGCTAAAAAGGTTTACATTGAACAAAAATCGGACAGAAAAAAACCGGTAAATAAAAATGGAGATCTGATGTCTGAACAAGTATGAATAACCTATCCAAATTACTAATGGTTACTCTTATGGTTGTGAGTGCCGCACTAATTGTAGAGCTGGCTGATAATCCTGCGGAAAAAAACGAAACCGGAAGACAGCATTATGGGGAGAAGTTCTGTAGATGCGTTCGTGAGCGAATCCAATAGATATGAAGACCGATTCCTGTTTACTTACAGCCCAAAAAATCCAGATTCCAGATTTGACTGCTACATGAGCTATGAGTTCAGGGAAAATGGAAATGTCCTCGAAAACATTGATAAAGAATTTTACGGGAACGTTTCGGCTGAAAATCCGATTGTGTTCGAATTTCCAAGAAAGAAAGATTCTATATATGAACTGGAAGTCAAGATAAAAGATAAAAGCGGAGTCAATTTACATGAAAGCAAGATCGAAATCAGTCCTGCAACTGTAGAGAATGAAACCAGTAATTGAATAAAAAAGATAAAAAGTTTGAACCACAGTTTACCAAAGTGTTATAAAGAAGCTGGGAAGTAAAAGCGACTTGCTTCTAGCGACCCACTCCTGGAGTGAATCCTTTCCGGCAGCTTTTCAGTGAGTTTTTCGATTTGCAACTTTAAATTTATCTTTTTCTTTTCTTCCCCATAAGCCTTGAAATAAATCCGATTGCTGCAGAGGCCAGTGCGGCTAAAGCAATTATCTTTTTTATACTGCGAAATATTCCCAACATTAAATCACCCCATCTTTAAAGTTTTAGCATTTATTGCTACGATCACAGTACTCAGGCTCATAAAAACGGCACCCATAGCAGGGCTCAGTAAGATTCCGTATCCATAGAGTACCCCTGCTGCAAGAGGAATGGCAAAAACGTTATACCCTGTTGCCCAAAGGAGATTCTGATACATCTTGGAGTAAGTCTTCTTGGAAAGTCCGATGATGCCAACCACATCTCTGGGGTCGTTTTTTACCAGGACTATATCAGCGGTTTCGATTGCAACATCCGTACCCGCTCCGATAGCTATCCCGACATCAGCCTGAGCCAGAGCAGGCGCATCGTTCACCCCGTCTCCAACCATACCTGTGATGCACTGAGACTGAACTTCTTTGACCTTCTCGGCTTTCTCATGAGGAAGGACTTCTGCGAAATAGTCATCAAGATCCAGTTCCCTGGATACCCAGGCTGCAACACAGCGGTTGTCTCCAGTAAGCATGAGGCATTTAACTCCCATGCTTTTAAGTTTTGAGATAGCTTCCCTGGATTCCTTCCTGACAATATCAGCAAGTGCAACGGCTCCAAGTACCCTGTCTCCCTCAAGCAGGAACACGACGGTCTTTCCCTGCGCTTCGATTTCTTCAATCTTCTGATTTTTGAGAACGATTCCGTTTTCTTCATGAGATCCGCGGGAATTTCCTGATATTTCCCTTCCGAAGTTGTATTTTTTATCATGAGGGGATGGCCTATTTACCTGAGTTTTTGAAATACCGGTGTCTCCTCCCCTTTCTTCAGCCTTCATATTTCCCCAATTCCCCGGATTTTAATTCCATTTGTATTATAATTACTAATATATTTGAAAATAAAAGAACCAAATGTCCTGAGTCGAGAAAAAAATAATAAATTCTTTTCTAAGGCAATAGAGTGATATCAAAATTTATTAAGGTTAATTCTCAAAGACAGATTATCTCAAAAAGTCGGATGTTTTTGCGGGCATATTCAGGTCTATCGGCTCGCTTTTTACAGAAAAACTCAAATCAGGCGCATATGACCAGCTGATTCAAAGGATTGACATTCAAAGGATAAAAATCGGAATCTTGAACAAATATTCAAAAGATATTCCTCCACAAGCGCAGGGGAAGGAAGCCAAAACTAAGCTACTTTAAGCCATTGTAATAGGGAAATAAACGAAAACATATGCATGTGATAAGATCTTTAACTGCTCTGTGCTCTCCGAATATTACTACGTACAGTGAGGACCAAAATAAAGAACACAATAACGCTAAAGACCCCGATAAAGATAGTATCCCTAAAGGCTATGTCCAGAGGAATATGACTGATAGACCCAAAATCTTCAATTGGCAATGAAGACATACTTTAATCTATGTACCCAGATATAATAAACTTATCGAATTGCCTTCTACAGGTAAAAGAATGGATTAAGGTGTATCAAAATTCAAAAACGAAATACATGATATGCAGAAACCAATATCCATATATGACTTACTTCTTCTAGAAACTCTCTGATACCGGTCTCCATTTTTATATTATCTGCATACAACTGATGAGCAGGTAGAAAAGCTAAACATAACATGCGTAGCAAACTGTCCAGTATTCAAGCGACGAGCCAGGAAAATAGCAAGCTAACGTTAATCTATTGCCTGAAAATCCGGAATATAAAAAGCTATCATAGAAATTCTGGTAATAGGAACAAAAGTTAACTGACAATGGATGCTTTATTTATCTTTATCACTGTCATAAAATACGATTTTAACTTTTTCTTCTGTAATCAATCCCTGATTAATTACCTCATCCAACTTTGGTCTGATCCTATCAATATTCTCTTCGAGATCAGCAACTTCAATAAGTATTGGCAAATCAGTTGATAAGCGCAGTATGGAGGTTGTATGAATAAAGCTATGTTTTCCAAAACCTGTTATGCCCCTGAAAACGGTTGCTCCGGCTATACCTTCTGCCTTTAGCATTTCAATAATATGCATATATAATGGCTTGCCTTTGTACTGATCAGATTCTCCTATAAATATTCTCAATAATATGGCTGTAGATTCTCTTTTCATTTGACCCTCCTCAATAGCTTTAACTTGATCCGTTTTCATTTCATTCCCCTCAATAGATAAGTGCTAAAGCTCAGAGCTACAATCTTACCTGAATATACAGCCAGCATGGACAATAATACTGTCGATACTAAGTTTATCGCCAATAGTGTTAATTTTGAATCGTCAAGTAATCTGAAGGATTCATAGCCAAATGTTGATAGTGTCGTAAAAGCTCCTATTACGCCAATTGTCAGAAATATCCTGGTTTCTTCACTAAATAAACCCTGGTATTCAGAAAGGTACATTACTAAGCCCAAAAAGAAACTGCCAATAGTGTTTATGGTTAGCGTACCTACCGGGAAATTGACAAAACCGTCCTGTATCCATCCACCTAACGTATACCTTAGAATAGCACCTATAAAGCCGCCTATACCTACCAATAAAATAGTATACAAATTAAAACCTCAATAATTGATGTAGAAGTCATCAGCGTAAGCGGTTTAGACTGAAGAGTCCAGGCGGACTTCATCACCTATAGGATACCTTTTTCCTGCCATTAGATAAATAAATTACGCAAATGTGACAATGGAATGCAAAAAAGTCAAGATATCAGCATATCCTCTCAGCTTATGAGTATTCATGCAACATTTCTACTTTTATCAGTTTATATCTTGCCTGTTCCCCAGATTAAGAATAAATGTAAAATCGAAGGCTATTATTTACGGATTAGTATATAAAAAGAAACAACGCGAATTTGTGAAAGAAACATTGTTAATGGAAATGTATGCAGTTTTAATATTATCAAGCTTTACTGCCGCAGTAATTTCGGGTGCTGCCGGCTTTGGTGGCTCACTTTTGCTTCTGCCTGTGTTAACCCTATACGCAGGCGCAGAGCTTGCGGTTCCGGTACTTACAATTGCACAGTTAATTGGCAACCTGTCTAGGATGGCATTCGGGCTAAACCAGATTGAATGGAAAAAGGTTGTCCTATTTTCGACAACAGCGATTCCCCTATCCGCACTTGGAGCTTTCGGGTTTTCAATTCTCTCAAAAAGCGCGGTAACAAGGGGAATTGGTGCTATTTTACTCTTATTTGTTGTTCTAAGGTATTTCAGGATATTAAAATTCAAGCCAAATGATAAAACGCTTGTTTTCGGCGGGGCAGTAACCGGCTTTCTGTCCGGACTTACAGGAAGCGCCGGACCAATTGGGGCTGCAGTATTTCTTTCTTTTGGCTTGTCCCCGATAGCTTATATAGCAAGTGAAGCTGCAACCGCAACCGTGATGCACATAGTTAAAATCCTCGTTTATGGCAAACTTGTTAATCTCTCTCCAAATACTATTAATCTTGGACTCCTTATGGGGCTTGCCATGATTTTTGGAACTTATGCAGCAAATCGATTTATTAAGAACATAAAGAACGAAATTTTTCAAAAGTATGTGGCTGTTCTCCTTTGCGTGGTTGGGGCTTATATGCTGATTTCGGGATAACCTCAGAGCTTAAAAGTTCTCCACACAAAGAGAGCAGGTAGATAGACGAAACTGGAAAAAATGAATAATATTCTTTGAATAACATGCACAAAATATGAAAGTACTTGAAAGCACTTTCATGCTAAATAGAAAAAGAAAAGAGAACATGGAGGGGGGTGATTTCTCTATTCTCGTCAAAACAATGAACTTTTCTATTATTTAAAAAACTTTTTAGAATTTGTTTTATATTGTCCAAAAGCTCTTTGAGTTTACATATCTGGTTAAAAGCTGAAAAAGCTTGAAAAATTGTCTATTAGCTTGTTTGGAAATGAGGAAAGATGCACTTAATGACCTCTTCTGAAAATCAGAACAGTTAAATCAGCTGCAAGAGATTGAAATAATTAAGTAAAAATTTATCCGGTAATTCAGTATAAATTAACATAAATTCTTTATAAATTGACGAGAATTTTTATTTCAGAGAATTTCTTCGGAATTTAAAAATCATATTAAAAATCATATACGTATCTCGTTTCTTTAATGACTTTACCATTACTATCTTTTTCGACGTATCTCATGATTTCTTTGTCGTGGGTAACCACTGTGTTACAATAGGGGCATATTTCTGTGTTTTTGTACATTACGGAGTGCAGAAATGATTCTTCATCTTCAAATTGAATAATTTGTGAGTTGAACCACTTTCTACATTCTGTACATCTAACTTCACAGCCTTTTGTATTGTTCATTTTTCTTTCATCTTCATATTTAAGTTCACTATTGTGTAATATAATCTCAAACTTATATATAATTGACATGGCTGAAATTAATTATGACATAATATCTAAAATAAGCTTGTTCTATACCCTTTTATTAATCATCTTTGAATTTACAAAATCAAGGGCTGTTGCGGATACTGGCAAGTTCTCAAAGAAAAAGAATGACGCCGGATAAAAGACAAAGTCCAAGAAAAGTCAAAACGCGATAACAGGCAGATATCGGATAAAAGCCTGAAAAAATCAGCCTGAGCTTAAAAATTTAATTTTGAAATCGAGTATCTGTTGAAAAAGAAATTGGAGAATTAATATCTCCTGATGTATTGTTCATTAAAATAAGCTTCCTGCACAGAAGCTTTCTTTTTCTCTGCGGTATTGATCCCAAGAATGGAATAGGGAGTGCAGTGTCTCAGGATCGAGCTAACGAGTCCCATAAAAGCGATCAGCGCAACTATCCATTTCAAAGGAGATCTTTTTACAAGACCTGTTGCCAGCGCGAGAATTGCAAGTACCCCACATATGGTTCGGAACAGGAGATCAAAGCCTCCTACATTTTCTTCCAGAAACAGTTTTTTGAAATTCATCGGACAAAACCCCCTTATAAGCCCTCTTACATACTTATAGATCCTTCAATATATAGCATTATTCTGTTTGTACTCCGTTTGTATGACGTTCGCAGATGTTCATAATATGTTTGTATTGAGTTTGTATCATATTTATATTTCCCAAAAAGTCTGCAGAGAAATTATGTAAAACCCCCTGAAAAGATTCGATACCCGAAAAATCACAAAATATATAATAGGAGATGGAAGGTTTCTAATTATGCCTGAAATAAAACTTGACAGATCGATCTCATATCTCGAAGGTACACAGCGAGTATATGACGAAGCCACAACCCTGGAAAACACGAAAGATGAGATAAAAACGATAGGTGTTACCCGAATTGCAGATATTACAAACCTGGACAGACTCGGAATCCCTATTTTCTCGGCAATCCGTCCCAGTGCCGCAAAGGGAGCGATCAGTATTTACTCAGGCAAGGGTTCGACTGAGCAGAGAGCCCGGATCTCGGCGATAATGGAAAGCTTTGAGCGCTGCCTGGCAGAAAGGCCTGGCCTGAACGCAAACATTAAAGGTGGGATTTCCGCCCCGGCTCTTGTGGAATCCTATACAAGCGCCACAGAAAGCTGCACAGTACTTGATCCAGCGGCTCTGCTTCTGCCCCAGCCTTATCTTCCCCAATCTTTGCTTGAATGGGTTGGAGCATACGATTTGATGAACAAAGAAGAAGTGTTCGTAAGTTCCAACTCGGTTTACCATCCGTACGACTCGCCTGGACGGTGTCAGAAACTTTTCCTGAGCAATACCAATGGGCTGGCCTCCGGAAACGTGATTGAGGAAGCTATTCTCCACGGGCTGCTTGAGGTTATAGAAAGGGATGCAATCAGCATAGCGCAATTCTCCCGCAATCTCGGAAAGGAAATCGTGCTGACTGAAGAGGATGGGTACCTTTACGAACTTGCCAGCAAGTTTAAAGATGCAGGAATAGAACTCAAAGTCTGGCTGGTCCCGACCGATACCGGCATTCCGACAGTAATTGCGGCAACTGATGACGTAAAACTCAAAGACCCGGCTCTTCTTGTCATGGGAGCAGGCTCTCACCTGAAACCCGAAATTGCAGTTTCGCGGGCCATAACCGAAGCTGCCCAGTCGCGAG
>Ga0065701_1040578_pt1 | contig 11477 bp, 15 predicted proteins | sample Biomet1_FD_59088 | JGI IMG/M metagenome (GOLD analysis project Ga0065701, IMG submission 59088) | Microbial communities from bioreactor (seeded with anoxic lake sediment) at LBNL, California, USA - Biofuel metagenome 1 version 3... | ecosystem: Engineered > Bioreactor > Anaerobic > Unclassified ...
CACCGGCACCAAAGGGCGGCAGTGGGGTAGCAAAGATAGACACAATGACAGTAGCCGAACGGGTGGACGGTTATATGAGGCTGGCCGAGATAACTGCAAGCCCAACGCAAAAGCAGGTATTTATTGAAAAAGTAGAAAGAATATTGAATTCAGGAATATATACGAATGAACTGCGACAAGGTTGCCGAGCCGAAACTATACCGCCGGAGATGGTGAAATGATACGGATAGCGGTAAGCCAACACCTAGAATGGCAACGCCAGCATAGACGGCAGCAGCGACAGGTGGGCGGATATCATCGACTGAACCAGCAACCAACGGATGACAGTAGGTTTAAAACGATAATAACGGCGATCATGGTAGACCAACAGGAAGACAATTAAAATCGGTAGTCTTTAAGGGGGCAGAATAATGGATAAAGCAGAACGTCAAGAAATACTGAACATATATTTACCGTTGCCGACAGGAACACGTGTAAAAACGGTTGTGTATGAACATTCAAAGCGCGGGGGTACGCACGATAAAGAAAATATAGGAACAATTGTTGAAAAAAATGTTTTGGTCGGTGATTGCATGTACTTGGTAGCGTTTGACGAAGAACTGCCAGGCTGCTTTGGCAAGAGTGGGGAAAATGCATGGACAACCCGCCACACAGGACGAAATAATCTAAGCTGGGAATACCGGGGCGCTGTAGTGCGGTTGGAAATGAAAACTAGGGATGTGCAGGACTTGTTTTTCGACAAAGATGTATACGACAAAAACAGAAAAGAATTAAAGACCATAGCGATTTACAATAGCCCGGATGATTTTTCGGGCAAGTATGTAGCCAGGCTGTTCAACGGAATAGAGCCAACCGACAAAATGGTGCTAGGGGAAACGCTGGAAGATGCGCGGGGGAAGATACCACAAGGATATATGAGAATACCCAGAGATAAAAAGGACGTACTTTCTTTGGTTGAATCATGGATATATTAGAAAACGGAATGGCAATTAAAAATAATGATCGAACAGATGTGAACGGAAAACGAAAAATAAAAGATTTTCGGCGGGCGGCTGAATCTGTAAATTGGCAGAAACGATTTTTAATTGTCTACAGGCCGAAAGAAAAAGTTTAATGATTTTGAAATAACGACTGAAAAACAAAAGCGAATTCGAGGCGAAAACGTAAATGATAAAGGCCAACAAAGAGAAAGTCTTAAGCGTTATACGACAAGATTATGAAACGGCAGAAAGCTGGGTGCTGTTCTATAACTCATATAAAAAGGAATATTTTGAGTGGTCACGGTACATAAGGGAAACAGTTCCGGTGGCTGGCATTAGTACAAGTGGATCAGGGCGAGGATGGAATGATTGGAAAATAGTAAAGCTGTCAGATATAGAAAAATACAACAAATGGCTTTGTTCGGTAGAACTCATGGAAAGCACCTTATCTCCTAAATTGATGGTGTTCTTAGATGCTCGTCGGCGGGCGGCACTAAAAAACAAAACATTGCAACACCAAGGGAAGAAAAAAATCAATTGGATATTTTTTGTACAGCGGCATTATGCAGATGCTATGGCCATGAAATACAATCAGCAGCCGAGAAATTTCTGGTTGTCAGAAAATACGATACTGGCAAAATGGAAAGGTATGGTAGATCTTGCGAGGCTGCTTGCTTGGCGAAATGGCTGCGAGTTTTAAAAAAATTTCCAACCCCTGCGGTTTATAGCGGAAAATCGGTGGTATTATGATATTAGTGAAGGTTAAACAAACATACCTCCTAACTTCATATAGACGCGACACATAGCAAAAGGCACTGTTGAATTAAAACTCGACAGTGCCTTTTGTGTTGCAAAGAAAGGTGGGGTAATAGATGAACCTTGCGAAGCATAAACGTATACGGTTAACGGGAAAAGCGGTTGCTGCGCTAAATGAGGCAATACATGAGCGCGACAATTACACATGTATTGTGCCTGGTTGCGGACGTTATGTGCCGATCGGTGAAAAATGGCACCATGAACCCTGCGGCAGCAACAAGGAAGATGTCATAGAGAAAGGCTGTCTGCTTTGCTGTGAGGATCATCAAAAGCGGGAGAGCAAGGACGGCGCACCGATCAGACAGGCTTGTGAGGAATATTTGAATAGGATTTATCCGGGCAGAAAAAAATGTTAATGAAAATATGTACGCGGTGTGGCAAGAGTTATAGAGCAGAAACCAAATGTGAATGTGATAAAGATAGACATAAAATATATGACAATTATCAGCGAGATAAGAAGTCGGCTGACTTTTATCATTCTATTCAATGGCGAGCAATGACGCAGCATATAAGACAAAAAGCAGCAGGAATAGACGAACTCCTTTTTCGTGAAAAAAAGATATTACGGCTTGGGAAAATAACACATCATATTTTCACGGTGAAGGAACGTCCTGATTTAGTTTTAAATGAAAAAAATTTAGTTTATGTGTCTATAAAAACTCATAATATAATCCATGTGGCTTATGAAAAATCAGAGTACAGCAAAAAAAAGATGCAGGATAGATTGTTGAAAATAGTGGCTTCTCGAAGATAAAGGAGGGGGGCGTTAAAAAAGTTTTGACTAACGGTTTTGCGCACCGCATCAGTCCTTTTTTGCGAGAAAATGCCAGAAATGAAATTTTTTTTGAAAAAGGTGATTAAATGGGCGGCAGACCTAGGAAAATCGTGGATATTTCGACTGGAAAAGTCGGTAAAGAAAAGAGGCAGGCAAGAAAAGAACAAGAAAAGAAAATCAAGCTGCCGAGGGATGCGCTGCAGCCTCCGGCATGGTTGGACAAAGTAGCCGCAGAAGAATTTACCCGCGTTGTTGACGAAGCTGGCAGCATAGATCTGCTTGATAATTTAGATTTAGGAATTTTGGCGATTTATGCGAATGCTTACAGCAGATATTCTATCCTTGTGCAGCATATCAGTGAGAAAGGAGATACTGGAAAAAGGAAAACAAAGTATGGAACCCATGAAGTCGTATCTCCGTACCTACAAGCACAGGAGAAATATGTAAAACAGATTATGCAGTGCAGTACAAAGCTAGGTCTTGCTACTACCGACCGTCTGAAACTGATTGTTCCGATCAAGGAAAACAAAAAAACCAATAAATTTTTGCAGTTTTTGGGATAAAATATGTCACGAAAACGGCTTGATCATACAACTGCTTATGCAAAATTAGTTGTATCTGGGAAAAGATTGGTTGGGCAATCGGAATATCTTGCTTGTGAAAGGCATTTGGATGATCTTTTAAACAAGGATTTTGAATATATTTTTGATGTGAAGGAAGCTGAAAGGCATATTTCCATAGCCAATACTATGACAATTGGCGAGGGAAATGAGATGAAACAGCTGAAAACGCGGGGATTTCAAGACTTTATCATAGGATCTTTGTTTGGCTGGCGAAAAAAACACAGTAAGCAAAGGCGGTTTCGCGAAGCCTATGTACAAATGGGGCGGCAAAACGGGAAATCTTTTATTGGCGGGGAACTTTGCAACGATTTTGCTACTTTCAGTGGGTACCGATATGGCAGAATCTTTTGTACAGCTACGAAGCAGGATCAGGCGAACATTGTCTGGGAAGAAGTGCAAAAATTTATAGAATCAGATCCGGATTTGAATGAGCTTTATAAAATAAGAGAGCATGAACGTGTGATTTTGAGCCTGGTTACAGGAAGTGCGATAAAAGCAATCGGTCGTGATACTAAAACGGCAGATGGATTCAGATCCGTGCTTGCTATTGTCGATGAATATCACGCGCACCCGACAAATCAGATGTATAAATTAATGCTTGATGGACAGATTACAGTGGACAACGCACTGACAATATCCATTACAACAGCTGGCGTTGATTTGAATAGTCCGTGTTATAAGCAGTACCAATTTTGTAAAAAGATTTTATCCGGAAACATACAAAAAGAATCTTTGTTCATTTATATTGCTGAAATGGATAAGGAAGATGATATTTGGGATTGCCGGAATTGGGCGAAAGCGAATCCTTTTAATTTGTGGGTGGATGATATCGCTTTAAATCAAGGGATGTTGGCGCGCATGGGAGAAAAAGCCATTGATGCAAAAGAAAAACAGGATGATGATTTGGCGAACTTCATGACTAAATCTCTAAATGTTTGGATTGCGTATGCCGGTGGCGCGCTTATTGACCTGGATAAATGGAAGATGTGTGCTTCTAAAATGAAACTGGCGGATATGCGCGGGCGGAAATGTTATTTGGGGATTGATTTGTCCAGTGGGGGAGATTTGACCAGCATTGCGCTGGTATTTCCGTTAGATGATGGAAAGGCTTATGTATGGTCGCATAGCTATATGCCAGAATTGCGCTTGGCTGAACATGAGAAAACAGATGATGCGCCGTATCGTATGTGGGTAAAACGTGGTTTATTGACGCTGACAAGCGGCATGTATGGAATCAAAACCGATTATAAAGTAATCATTGTCGAACTGGAATCGATTATTGAAGAATACGATATCGAAGTAATCGGCTGCGGATATGATGAACACAATGCCAGCGCATTTTTATCCGACTTGGAAGGGGTTTTACCTTGTGATTTGACGCAAATTGTTCAGTCGGCGAAAAGTTTGAGCGATGCAACACAGGACTTTAAGTTGACCGTAAAAGCAACTATGCTGCTTTATGATGAAGAAAATGCTTTGCTGACATGGAGCATTATAAATGCCATTACGACAAAAAATAGTTTCGGAGAAATCAAGGTGGACAAAATGACGCAAACAGATCGAATTGATGTTGTGGATGCCATTATTGATGCCTGGAAAATGCATTTCCTCAATAAAAATGATGGGAAAATGAGTGCCAACGAAGCGTTTGATGCCTGGGCGGCCATGCTGGGGGAATAATTAACGAGAAAGGAGACTGATAATGGGGATTTTAAATAAAATATTTGGAAGCGTTAAAAATGAATCGTCTGGAACAATAAGTATGTCGGATATAAATTCCTGGTTTTTTAATAATCATGACGGGGAATATACACCAGACATTTCTGAAATAACCTATTTTGTCTGTATGAAAAAATTATCTGAATCATTAGGGAAAATGCCTGTGCATTTGAAGGATATGGACAAAAACAGGATTTTGGATCATGAAACATATTCGATTTTGAATGTGCAGCCGAATCCGATTATGACACCGGCACAATTTTTTACTTATATGGAGTTTTGCCGCAACCATAACGGCAATGGATATGCATTTATTAGCAGAGATATTTATGGGAATATAACGGGACTGTACCCGCTAGATCCTCGAATGGTGCAAATCTGGGTGAATAATACAGAACAGTTTACATCCAGGCATTATTATTATTTTTATACAGACAGCCAGACAGGGAAAACATATTGGTTTGCCCCGGAAGATGTTCTTCATGTGAAAAGCTGGGTAACAGAGCGTTCCGGGCTGGCCGGGAAAAGTGTAAGAGAGATTCTGCATTCATATATGAAAGGCAGCAAAGCCTCCCAAAAGTTTTTGACGAATTTATACGAAAAAGGCTTGACCGCAAATGCCGTTGTAAAATATGTTGGTGATTTGGACAAGGGGAAGGAAAAGGAACTGATTAAGAAAATGACCGAGTTTGCCGGCAAAAATACGGATCGCATTATTCCACTGCCACTAGGGTTTGATCTGCAGACATTGGATTTGAAATTAACAGATTCACAGTTTTATGAATTGAAGAAATTTAGTGGGTTGCAAATAGCATCTGCTTTCGGGGTTATGCCGAATCATTTAAATAATTATGAGAAGTCAAGTTATGCAAACAGTAGTATGCAGAACTTGACTTTTTACGTTGATACGCTGCTTTACAATGTGACTTTGTACGAACAGGAAATGAAAAGAAAGCTGCTGACTTCCAAACAGCAGCAACAAGGTCTAGGCTTTGAGTTTAATGTCAGTATGATTTTGCGTGGTGATCCGGTGCAGCAAGCTGAAATGATTAATAAATATGTAACTGGAAGCGTGTATACCGTAAATGAAGGCCGACGAAATGCCGGTCTGCCGCCGGAACCAGATGGGGATGTTATATTGGCAAATGGAAGCTATGTGAAGCTGGCTGATGTGGGAAACGCATATAAAGGAACACAGGAACCAATGAAGGGAGGTGAATAGAGTGAGTAAATTTTTGGAAATAAAAAATCAGACGGATTCTTCTGCGGAGATGTATCTTTCGGGAACGGTTCAGGATGATACCAACAAAAATTATTTTTGGGATGATCCTGAAGGATATGTTTTTCCGGCAGATGTGAAAGCCCAGCTGGATTCTCTGAAAGGGAAAGATCTGACAGTATATATTAACAGCGATGGCGGGAATGTATTTGCAGGCATTGCTATAGCAAATATGCTGAAACGCCACGATGGACAGACAACTGCGATCGTGGACGGTCTGGCAGCTAGTATTGCCACACAGGCGTTTTTTGCCTGCGATGTAAAGAAGATGCCAAAGAACACATATTTAATGATTCATAAGCCTTGGAGCAGTGTTTGCGGAGATGCTAATGGAATGAATCGGGCGGCTGAGATGCTGAATACCGTTCAACGCGGTTTAGAATCTATGTATCTTGATAATGCAAAGGATGGCGTAACCGCTGAACAGATCAGTACTATGACAAATGCAGAAACCTGGTTGACCGGGGAAGAAGCTGCTGAAATTTTCAAAATTGAAGTACTTGATCCGGTGGATATGGTCGCCTGCGCTTGTAATATGCCGCAACTGTTTAAAAATCCGCCCGCGAATATTAAATTTTTGACGGAAAATAAAGCAGCAGCATCAAAGGAACCGCCAAGAGATCCGCCCCGGCCGCCAAAGGCCGAAGACGGCGAGCAGGCAAAGAAAGAAAAAGTTATTTTACAAAAAAGAAAAATATTAATCATGAGCGCATTAGCGAAAGGAAGCGAATTTTTATGAAAAAATCAACAGAAATTAAGCAGCAAATGGCAACTGTTCGCAAGGACTTGGAAGGATTGCAGGCAGCTGAAACCTGGGATAAGGCTGAAATGAAAGCAAAAGAATTAATGGATTTATCGAGGGAATATCAGGTACAGGCTGCACTTGAACAGGCTGATTTTAAGAATTTCACCCCGGAAGCAACATCTGTTTCCGCAAATTTAGTACAAAACAAATCGGCGGTTAACCGGATCTTTAATAAACTTGTTTTAGGCCGGGGCGCATTAAGCGATGAAGAAAAACAAATCATGAATGCAGCAGGATCGCCGGGGATGGTGGAATCTAACGATGGAAAGGGTGGGTATCTTGTACCTACCGAACAGTTCCAGCAGATTTCAGAACTTCGCCGCGCCTATGTGTCTTTAAAATCCTATTGCATGGTTCGTCCTGCAGGGAGCAAAGAAGGTAAACAGCCAACCATGGGCGAGGAGGATGGGAAGCTTATTGCTTTTGATGAAATCACTAAAATCAACACGGATGATCTTGATTTTGGCCAATTGGCTTACAAAATAAAATCATACGGGGACATTATTCCGGTCTCGAATGAGCTGTTGGCGGATTCGGATGTAAGTATCATGGATCTTATTGGGCAACGCTTTGTGAAGAAAGCAATTAACACGGAAAACGATAAGATTTTAAGCATTATTAAGACACTTGCTGCAGAGCAATACGAAGATTATAAAGGAATCCAGACGGTGCTGAACAAAGTGCTTGATCCGGCAATTAGTGCAACGGCAGGAATTTTCACGAATCAAAGCGGTTATGATTATTTGGACAACCTTGTTGATGCACAAAAACGGCCACTGCTTACGCAAAGCCTTGCAGATCCGACGCAGTATGTATTTAAAGGACGCAAAATCATTATGCTGAAAGATTCGTTGCTTGCAAACGATACGACAACAACGGCAGGTACAACGTATGCGCCGTTTGTTATTGGTTCTATGGCAGATGCGATTCACTTCTTTGATCGAGCGGGTGTGGAGGTTGCTGTATCTACCGAAGCAGGATTCACCACGTATGCAACCATGATCCGCGCGGTAGAACGTTTTGATACTGTTGTCGCCGATAAAGATGCCATGCACTATGCAAATATTAAAATTGGATAAGGCAAGGAGTGAATGGCATGAGCCTCACACTTGATGATGTGAAAGAATATCTCCGCATTGATTCTGATGCGGAGAATATTATTTTGGAAAGATTTATGAACGCTGCAGAATCTTATTTGCGAAGCGGGGTAACAAATTATGCATTAAATCTTGCGAATGCTGATTTTTTGGCACTAGCAGAGATGGCAAAACTCGCTTTGATTAGCGAAATGTATGAAAACCGAAGCCCTGGCAGCGGATTGAGTGATTTCAGCTTTGCGGTTCGGTCTACAATTACGCAAATGCAGTATTGGGGTGGTGAAGGGACTTGAGAAATGAAGGTTACATTTTGAAAAAGACGAATATTGATGACTTGGATCAGCGAATCAGCATCAAAGCAGCCATTCGTCAGCAAGGAACAAAGGGCAATGTAACATATACCTATGGAAACCAGCCGCGCTGTACTGTCTGGGCATCTGTAAAAGCCTATGATGCAAAAAATGTTAATGGAGAGGCGGAAGATGTCAACGAAATTGATTATAAAATTATCATGCGATATAGGGCCGATGTAGTTTACCCCGATCGTGTTATTTGGCAGGGAAAGACGCTCCGAATGGTACATGCACCTATTAACGTAGAGGGCAGAAATAAGTGGCTACAGCTTAACTGCCGGGAGTTTGTGCAATCATGAGTAGGCGAAACAGAAGCAAGGAAGGATTTGAACGTGGTTCTTTCAGCGCTGGCGGCGCAGGGAAAACCACAAAACAGCTGGAAGAATTAGGCGAACACGTAATAGAAGCTGCAAAAAAGGCATTAGCGGCTGGTGCAGATGCGATTGTGCAGGAAGCAAAAGGGCGTTGCCCTGTGCGAAAAGGTACATTAAGAGACAGCATTCGGGCTGTAGCCTCAAAAAATGGGGCAAGGATTACCATAAAAGCGGATGCAAAGGCAAAAGATGGTGAATATTATGGCCAATATGTGGAATTTTCGCCAAATATAAATCGTCCGTTTTTGTATCCTGCATTTGATGCGCAGCGTGATAAAGTGAAAGAAAGCATCATAGAAGCCATTAAGGGAGCAATTAGACAATGAGCATTGAAGCGGACGTGAATAATGCGTTGAGAAGTGATCAGGAATTGATTGCCTTGCTATTTAACGGCATAAATAGTATTTATGAAGGGTATTTGCCGAATGCGGCAGACCATCCAGCGGTTGTTTTTGCTACGATCAGTGATGTGCCGGCACTTGTAGCGGATGACACCGAAAAAGCTAGGCGCGTGACTATGCAGATCAGCATAGTCACGGACTTCGGCGAATATGATGCCATTGAATCACGAGTAAAGGCGATTATGGGGAACTTAGGATTTATGAGGGCTAACAGTACAGGATTGAGAGATAAAGAAAGCCGAATGAAAATTATTAGATATGTAATAGGTTTGGAGGAGTAAAAAAATGGCAATTGTAGGATTGAGAAATTTACATTACGCAAAATTGACAAAAGACGATGCAACAGGGGTTACCTATGGAACGCCGGTGGCCGTTCCTGGGGTTATTTCAGCGGATATTAAACCGGGAAGTAATAGCGCGACATTATACGCCGATGATGGGCCGTATGAAACGGATACGGTGCTGGGGGATATCGGAGTAACCATTGACATGGCGGATTTAGGGCCAACGATCGCTGCAGATCTTTTGGGGCATACGGTTACCGGCGGTGTTATGACGAAAAAGTCGACAGATAAATCGCCATACGTTGCAATTATGTTTGAGTCGGTCAAAAGCAACGGGAAAATCCGTTATAAAAAACTTTTAAAAGGGAAATTTCAGGAGCCGGAAGAAAATACCAAAACAAAAGATGATAAGGTCAATTTCCAGACGGCGAAACTTGAAGGAAAGTTCGTTATCCGGCAGAATGATTCGGCATGGGATCGCACAGCTGACGAGGACGCAGAAGGATATACCGCAGCCGTTGGCACCGGTTGGTACACTGCCGTTGAACCAACAGCACCAACAGTATAGAACATAGAGCGCACTCTTTTGCGCTCTTTTTTTATTTTGAAAGGGGAAATATGGAATGGCTGAACAGAAAAAAATAGTACCGGAATTAAAAATCAATGGAAAAACAATGCGCCCAGGGAACCCAAAGGCAAAAATTTGGCGCGAAGTTATGAAGTTTGCTGATGAAAAGAAAGAGTTTACAGATGGTGAACTCATGGACAAATATGCAAAAGTTATAGCACTTGCTTTTGGTGGAGCTGTGACGGCAGAAGATATTATGGAGCAGGTGGAACTGGAAGAAATTGTCCCGACATATAGAAAAATTTATGCGTGGGTTATCGATGTTGCCACCAAAAAACTTGAGCAAATCCCAAACGGGGAAACGCCGGAAGGAAAATAAAACTTTCGGCGTATGAAAGTGTAATTGGATTCTATACAAATTTCCATGAAGCTTATGGCTGGACAAAAGAGCAGATCGACAATACAGAGCTGGATTATCTCATGGATATTATTGTGGTCAAAAGCAAAATGGATGAAAAGAAAAACACAGCGTATATTGATGAAGTTATGTAAGGGGGGTGCAGTTTTGGGGAAGTCAGGGGAAAAAGTTGGCGGATTATATTTATCACTGGGGCTAGACCTTGACCAATTGAATATGGATATGGTGGCAGCTGATAAGACTGTTGCACAAAACATGTCGCGGATGAATAGCGAAAAAACACAATTGCGTTTAAAAATGGATGTAGATCTTGCGGGGCTTGATAAGGCAGATAAAGCGATGGAAGCTTTTAGGATAAAAGAAGAAGCTCTTACGAAGCAGCTGGATTTGCAACGGCAAAAAGTAGCATTGGCGCAGGCCACCAATATGTCTAATGTTCAAAATAATGGTGCAGATAATCCTTTGACAAGAAGGACAGCAACCAGTTTATTGCGTGAACAAAAAGCTTTTGCAGATATGGAAGCAGAATTAAAAAATCTGTCTACGGCACGGTTGCGAGAAACGCTATCACAAGGAATATCCGATCTTGATCGTAAAAAAATGAATATACAGTTAAAGGCTGACATAGATACCTCTTCTTTAGGCCCGGCGGCAAAAGCTTCAGAGCTGCTTGCCATTAAGGAAAAAGCACTGAACCAACAGTTGGATTTGCAGCGGCAAAAATATAATCTTTTAAAAAATGCCCATACGGAAAGCATCAAAAGTAAGGGGGCAGAAAGCGCAGCCTCAGAAAAGATAAAAACGGATCTCTTGCACGAACAAAAAGCAATGGCGGATCTCGAAGCGCAACTACACAAGGTAAGCCAGGCAAGAAAAGAAAGCGAAAAGGTTCCGTCTACGGCAAATAAGGCAATTGGAGCAAGTGAAAAAATAAATACAGCAGTTTCTGGCGTGCAAACTGCTGCTGCTGGTGGCGCTGGAGCAA
>Ga0065701_1002699_pt1 | contig 11467 bp, 5 predicted proteins | sample Biomet1_FD_59088 | JGI IMG/M metagenome (GOLD analysis project Ga0065701, IMG submission 59088) | Microbial communities from bioreactor (seeded with anoxic lake sediment) at LBNL, California, USA - Biofuel metagenome 1 version 3... | ecosystem: Engineered > Bioreactor > Anaerobic > Unclassified ...
CCCACAAACTGAACCTGATTATCGATTTTAACGGAGCCGTCGCCCTTCACTAAATAGGTTGCGGTATGGTAGACGCTAAAACCATTTTTTCCATCGGCTTTGGTGGTAGAAACCACTTTCACGGTCGAATTATCGACAGCTACAACACTGAAATCGACGGGCGCATAGTGAAGATTGGTCACCCCGTATTTCTCCCATTGCCGGAAGGCCCAATCGTCGTCGGTGCGGTGAGCTGCACGCCACAAGTGCAATTTAGGAGCGCCATCCGCAACCAACAGATCGGTTCCGTTTTTCGTTAGCTGACTGATAAAACCGGTTGTTTTATCAAAACTTACAACAAAGTCTTTCCCTGAAACAGTCACCTTTTGGCTATTTTGAACCAGTTTAACCGGTTGTGTAACCTTGGATTCCACCACGGGAAGCGTATTGACCGGAAGTTTAAACTGTTCGGTTGCAACCTCAAACCCTTTATCGGCCCACAGTGTCTTTTCCTTTTGTTTGTACGAAACACGTAAAAAATATTCGGCTCCCGCTTTCGGATGCTCTATTTTGTAGGGAATATTTGCGGTAAACATTCCTTTGCCCCATGTGGGACGCATGCGTATCGATCCGTTTGCAATTTCTTGCCCGTTTTCGGTTAAGCTCCAGGAGGCCTCAAAACCATTTAAGGAGATAAACTGATATTTGTTTTTAATCCGGAGTTCTCCGTTCACCGGATCGGAGAGTTCGGTATCAATCCATTGAAACACCTTTTTCATCTCCGGATAATGCGGTTTTACTTTATTCCCTTCCGTAGAACGGTCGTACGAAATTATTCCTTTGTGAATAAAATAGTGGTCGTTGGGAGCCTCGCCAAAACCGCCGCCATAGGCCAGAATCGGATGATTCGGGTCTCGTTTGTTCCACAACGCCTGATCCTGAAACTCCCAAATAGCCCCGCCCAAAATTTCGGGATTGTTATCAAAAGCTTTGGAGTATTCGTCAAGAGAACCCAGAGAGTTGAACATGGCATGAATAAACTCGCAAACGTAAAGTGGTTTGGTCAATCCCCTGTTCTTCACCATATCCACATAGTCGGCTGCGGTACCGTACATGCGACCGTCCAAAATCGGCAGGATTTTTCTTCCCGGTTCCAAAACGTTCGTAATGAACAAAACGGGTAGAATCCATTGCTTTTACGGTGTTCAGTGCTGCCACAAAATTGGAACCAACTCCACCGCATTCATTTCCAAGCGACCAGATAATTACCGACGGATGATTTTTGAAATTTTCGACATTAGCCACATTCCTATCGATAATAGCAGCTTTCATGGTCGGTTCTTCGTCGAATCGTCCGTCATAGCCGTGCGATTCGCAGTTGGCTTCGGCCACCAACCAGATTCCCCATTCGTCGCACAACTCGTACCAGCGCGGATCATCGCAATAATGGCTGGTGCGGACATGATTGCAGTTTCCTTGCTTGATGACTTCCAAATCGCGGATCATCTGCTCTTCGGTGATGGCATGACCCACATTCGACCAATGCTCGTGACGATTTACCCCTTTCAGTTTGATCGGCACTCCATTGACCATGAAAATTCTCCCCTTGATTTCAACTTTGCGGAAACCGACTTTCGACGAGAGTATTTCACCTTCGGAATCCGTCAGTACTACCGTATATAAATTCGGCGTTTCAGCAGTCCACTTCAATGGATTGGTTACCGGTATTTTTACATTCAGCGTCTCTTCCACACCTGCTTTGAGCGAGGTGCCGGTTGCACTGCCTTTGGCTACTTCATTGCCCTCTTTATCGAAAAGAGTAGCCGTGAATGTTTGCGCTTTTGTTGTTTTATCGCTGTAGTTTTTAATTTTTGCCGTTACATTCAACGTGGCGTCTTTATACTCTTTGTCTAATTCCGTCTTTACAAAAAAGTCGCGCATATGCACCTGTGGCGCACTCCACAACGTTACATTGCGGAAAATGCCGTGCAGACGAAACATGTCCTGATCTTCGAGCCAGGTGCCCGAACTATATTGGTACACCTCAACCGCGATCATATTCTTACCCGGTTTCAGGTATTTGGTCAGATCAAAATCAGCGGCATTGCGGCTATTGACGCTAAAGCCTACCTTTTCGCCGTTGATCCACAAAAAGAAGGCGCAATCAACTCCATCGAATGTAATAAAATTGCGGCGGCCAATCCATTCTGCCGGAACTTCAAACTCCCGACGGTAACTGCCTACCGGATTCCGCTCTTTGTACGATGTATACCCTTTGTCGGGTTCGCTCATCACGTGAGGGAAATCTTTCTTTATGGTATATCCGAGATTGCGATAAAAGGGTGTTCCATAACCGTGCACCTCCCAGTTGGAGGGCACCGGAATCTCTTTCCACGCGGAAACATCAAAATCGGATTTGTAAAAATCAACCGGACGCTGTTCGGGGGTCGGTACCCAGTTGAATTTCCATTGACCATTCAGACTGCGGCAAAGCGATGACGCATGTCGTTTGGCGACTAAAGCCTCTTTCAGGTTGGCATACGGCATTAGTGTAGCATGATACGGTTCTTTGTTAATGCCGAGTAATTCGGGATTTTCTATCTCAGCAGGAACGAGTGCCTGTCCGGATACTGTGCCCTTTACCGAAGCACAAAACATGCATAAGCAGAATATGCATAAACGGAATGGAATAGTGTAGTGATGTTTTCTCATGCGGAATGTATAATTTATATCGAATAAAACAGATCTGATCGGAATGATAACAGGTACCCCCAACCTATCATTTTTTTAAGTAACAAAAGAACTCGGATGTCGCAATCTCAAATACGAAACGGCACGTTATTCGCGATTCTGCTTTTTAATCAGAATCTGAATACCGTTCGGATTGTAGAAATACCAACATCCGATCTCTATGCAAACATATGAAAAGCCGGTAATGTGCTCTCTGCCGAAACAGAGAGCACACCGGCGTAATTTATTTATTGGTTATATGAAAATAGTCGAACGCAACATCAAAGGGAGTGCTGGGTTTAGTCGTATCCGAGCTAAAATAGAAAGTACTTTTCATACCTTGTATGATCACCCCGTCGCAAGCAATCAAGCCGGCTTTGATATCCTTCAGCAGAACACTGGCAGTGCCCAGTTTCTCAAACTTCGTTCCATCCAACGAATAGTATGCCGTATAGTTCGCTCCGGTCTTTTCCAGGCGGAGTGCCAACGCATTATCACCGGTTATGGCTTTTCTGAGATTAAACGATGCAACGGATTTAGCAATACCGTTTTCTTCAATAATCAGGTCAACGGTTCCCGGTTGTGCTTCCTCACCATTGGGCAATTTGGTAGCTCGGGTCGTCTTGATAACGGCGCGGAGTGCCAATTTTACAAAATTGTCATCATTTTCATATGCCAGAATACCGGCATTTTCAGGTTGTGACGGATTTCTGGAGCACACGAGTTTTGTATCGATCGTCCAATCGTTGTTTGCGCTTTGCAACAAAATGTTTTTCGCGTTGTTGCTGTGTTCCGATACATCGCCTACTTCACTGGTGATGGTAAGTGCTCCCGCTTTCTTCGAAAGGCTGGATGTAGCCGGATTTTGTCTGATCCACTGCCATTGTTTGCCAATCGTGCCATCATTGAATTCGTCGCCGATCGACGCAACATCAAAGTTCAGATAGTATACGTTCTTTTCCTGCGTGATGTTATCTACATACTTCACAACGGTAGTACCGGGTACGCCCTTTGCAGGTTCAATTTCCACGGCAATATCCTTCGACATGGCAGCTGCTTTTTACTACCGGAATTTTTTGCTCCGCTTTTCAAAAGATAGCTGTAGGCTTTCGTATCTTTACTGAAACCTTCCATATTCTTCCCGTTAACGGTTATCGATTTGGGTGTCAGATCGGGCATTACCTTCACCGGACAGTTGTTCGAAACGGTCATTCCGTTTACCGTTACATTGGCAAAAATCGACGCGGTTCCGACTCCGACGGCGGTAACTTTACCGTTTTCGTCGATAGTGGCAACGGCAGGATTGTTGCTTTTGTAGGTTACTTTGGCATTCTTGAGATTGACGAAACTATCATCCGACAAAGAAGCTGTCACACTTGTTTGTGATGTATTTCCGGGTCGCAACACTACCTTTTCACTTGTCGATAACGACCGTTTTCAATACCGGACGTATAAGAACCGTGCATGGTAGCTTCTACCGTGCCTTTGATATCTTTTGACGAAGCTCCGATTTCAAACTGGTATTTGCCCTGATCGAATGTAATGCTCTTGTTCTTGGTATCCCAGAACCAGAGATCGGCGCAGTCGATCTCGATTGATACCGTTTTTGTTTGACCGGCAGGAATAGTAACCCGTTGGAAGCCTTTCAACCGTTTGATAGGACGTTGCAAGGCAGCCGGACTGTCTGGAGTTTTCATATACACCTGTACCACCTCATCGCCATCTACACTTCCTGTGTTTTTAACATCAACATGAACCGTAATTTTATCGTTCGGAGTGATTGTGCTCTTGCTGATACCGAAGTTGCTATACGCGAATGTGGTATAAGAAAGTCCGTAACCAAATTCGTACGAAACATCTTTATTGAAGTACATGTAGGTTCTTCCGTTCTTTCCGTCGGCACCTCTTAACGTGTAATCGTTCAGTTCGGGAAGATCGTTGATCGATTTGTACCAGGTCAGACTGGTTTTACCACCCGGGTTCACTTCGCCGAACAACACTTTAGCAATGGCCGTTCCCTGAGCTTGTCCATTGTATCCGGTAAAGACGATGCCGGCAACATTCGGGTTGTTTTTGAACTGTTCCACCTCAACCATACCCATACCCTGAATGACGACAATCGTATTCGGATTAACAGCAGCCACAGCCTTAATCAGTTCGTTCTGATTACCCGGTAAAGTTATTGCAAACCGGTCCGCTTCTTCTCTTCCGGTAGTCTGATCGGTTCCTACAAATACCAATGCCACATCGGAAGAAGCTGCCATATCGAGCGTCTCCTTATCGGTAGCTGGCACTTCCGGTTCACGATAAACCAGTACAATGGTTTGCGATCCGGTAATACCCAGCGTATTAATTTTTACCGGAACGATCTTCGATCTTCCACCAAAGCCACCAAAGCCGCCGCTTTGCGGTGTACCGGCAATTTTTTGCGAAGCAAGAATATTTCCGGTTTTAGAACCCACTCTTACCTCTATCAAACCACCTTCGGGTGATACGGTCATGTTGAAACGAATAGAATCGACATTGGTAATGTCGACATTATTGTAGGCAGTCCAGTCGCCATCTTTAATGCCTCTTACCGAAGCGGCACCGAAACGAGCCGAGGTAATCAATCCGCCTGCCGAAGCATCGAACTTTGTCGCATCGTAATTTTTCACAGCACCGCCCTGAGCCACAGTCGAGAAACCAACCATGGTAAAGAAGTCCGTTCTTTTTGAGGTGTTACCTCCTGCCTTGGAAACTACTTCGGTAGTCAGATTATTTTGGGCAATGTAATTCTTAATTCCTTCCAGAGGAGAAATTTTATATTTTGGATCAGCTTCTCCCGAATAGTCACCCAATTCAACTTTATCGGCCTGAGGACCCAATATGGCAATCTTTTTGATAGAAGCATTGAGAGGTAATGCTTTCTTGCCAGTTTTGGAAACCTGATCGTTTTTCAACAACACCGGCGTTTTGGTTGCAATTTCCAGTGCCAGATCATTATGAGAAGGGTCGTTAATAATACTGGGTTTAATACCAGCATACGGCACAATGTTTTGCGGATCAAATTCGCCCAGTCGCATGCGTATGGTATACATATTTACCAACGCTTTGTCCATATCGGCTTCGGTAATCAATCCCTGACTAAGAGCCAACAAGGAACTGGTTTGATAAATGCTTCCGCAATCGGAATCGACTCCGGTTTTCAAACCCATTGCTGCGGCCTCTGCCTTGCTTTTGACATAACGATGACTATTCACCACATCGGCAACAGCATCGCAATCACCGGTTACATATCCTTCCAGCCCGTATGTTTTGCGGGCAATGGTGTCAACTAAAAATTTACTGGCCGACATCGGAATGCCATTGACAGCACTGTATGCCGTCATGATGGAAGGCAATTTATCTTTTTCGATCAGCGTACGGTACGGGAGAAGGTAAAACTCACGCATATCCCTGTCGTCCATATTGGCGCTGCCGTTGTGACGGTTAAATTCGGAGTTGTTGGCAAAATAGTGTTTACCACAAGGCACCGATTTCAAATAGGTAGCATTGTCGCCCATCAAGCCCTGAACAAAACCGCTACCGATTTGAGAAACGTGAAACGGATCTTCGCCGAATGTTTCGGCGGTACGTCCCCAACGCGGATCACGAGCCGGTTCAATCACCGGAGACCAGTAAGTAAGCGTAAAAATAAGATCGTGATTGAAACCACGGGCTTCGTCGGCAATGACCGATGTTTCGCGTTTAATCAGCGCCGGATCCCAGGTACTGCCAACCGCCACACTATTGGGAAAGGAGGTGGCGATCATCCCGCTATTATTGTTCCGCCCCATAATGCCATGGAGCGCTTCGCCCCACACATCGTATTTATTGACTCCAAGACGAGGAATCGGAGGCATGGTATTGCCCAACTGACTCTGTTTTTCTTCCAATGTCATTCGGGAAACCAGATCGGCGGCTCTCTCTTTAAAGGAGTAGGAAGTGTTGAGATAAATAGGTTTCTTTTGAGTATCATTCACCGGCTTGAACGCCATAATCGTGAGTGAAACAAGAAATAAAGCTAAAATTTTAGATGGCTTTAGATTCATGATAAATTTATTTGAAGGTTTGTTTTTCTATCACTAATAAATAAGACGCTGCATCGCAGCATTACGGAATAACTATTTTTGCGTTCTTCAGCGCTTTTGCATCCGAACTGTTTCCATAATACACCTCGTACTCTCCCGGAGTTACTACCATTTTGCGCTGTGTCCAATCATAAAATTCAAACGATGCGGGCGACAGCTCGATAGTTGCCACTTGTGTTTTGCCGGCTGCCACATCTACACGTTGAAATCCCTTCAACGTCTTGAGCGGACCATCTACGTCATTCACTTTACGAACGTACACCTGCACAATTTCCGTTCCGGCACGTTTGCCTGCATTAGTTACCGGAATAGAGACCGTAATCGATTCATTAGGTTTAATGGTCGTTTTGCTGAAATTGGCATTTCCGATATTGAATTTGGTATAACTCAATCCATGGCCGAACGGAAAAAGAGCATCGTCCATGAAGCGATAGGTACGCCCTTTCATGGAGTAATCTTCAAAATCTTTCAGCTGATCGGAATTTTTGTAGAACGTAACCGGCAATTTACCGGCCGGATTGTAATCGCCAAACAACACATCGGCAACGGCCTGACCACCGGATTCCCCACCATACCAGGCCTGAAGAATAGCGTTGCACGATTCTGTCTCCGGAGTCAGGGCAATGGCTGAACCCGAGCAGTTTACAAAAATCACCTTTTTACCGGCATCTTTCAATGCTTTCAGACAGTTGCGCTGCACAGCTGGAAGGTCAATATTGGTGCGGTCGCCACCTTTAAACCCTGGGTAATTTACCGGCATCTCTTCGCCTTCCAACTGAGTAGAAAGGCCGCCGACAAACACAACGACATCAACACCCTGCAATTTTTTCAAAAGTTGCGTATAATCAACACTGACCTCTTTTCCAAAATTAAACTCAATATTTGCCTGCCAATCGTTCAGTTGTGCATAACGAATCTCAATTTTATATTTCTTTCCGCTCTCTACTTTGTAGGGAATGCGCGAAGGAAGCGTTCGCCAGTTATTGTAGTTGGCCAACGATTCTCCGTTTACCAACAGTTCGAAATAACCGGTAGCGCCGCATTTGAAAACAATCTCTTCACTCTTTGAAGGGACAAACTCGGTTTCGTATTTACCCGAAAAACCTTCAAGGCGCACGCCTGTTGCAAATTCGTGCTGACCGGCAGTGGTCAGTTTGATGGGATTTTCAAGTTGTTGCGTGGCAACTACATCGCCTTTCAGCTCTTTGTTGTTCCAGTAGGTAACTTTAAACCCTCTCTTTCCGTCGATGGAACATTGGTCAAAATAGCTTTCGGTGACCTTATCTTCCACCAAATCGCACCCTTTGTCATACATTACGCTGTTGGCAGGTAATTTCGATTTAATGCCGTCGAGTATCGTAATGGTACGCACCGGTTTTCCATTGTAGTTACCCCACAACATCGGAGCATCAGCTGCATTCGGACCGATAACCGCAATTTTTTTGGCCGATTTGCTTAACGGAAGAACATTGTTTTTATTCTGTAGCAACGTCATTGTTTGCCGCGCCATATCGAGAGCCAACTGGCGATGTTCCTGATTATTTACGATCGACATCGGGATTTTCGACCAGGGAACGATGGCATCATCATCCATTTCACCCAGATCGAAGCGTCCGATCAGCACACGCAACAGGTGTTTATTAATTTCGTCCTCGGAAATCAACCCTTTTGACACACCATCCGGAAGCGTTTTGAACGGGTAATTTTCCCAGACACACTCCACGTCGGTTCCGGCCAAAACACCTTTTGAAGCGGCATGTACCGCATCCGACGACACTTTGTGGCTGGTGAAAAAGTCAGTTATTGCGCCGCAATCCGACACAACCAAATATTTGTAGCCCCAGTCGTCGCGAAGTATCTGCTGCAGCAACCGGTTGTTACCACAACACGGCTCGTCGTCCAAACGCTGATAGGCGCACATCACCTGGCGCACGTCGGCATCCTGCACCAACGACTTGAACGCCGGAAGATAGGTTTCCCACAAATCGCGCGGATTTACATTGTTAAGATTGAGCGAGTGACGGCTCCATTCGGGACCCGAGTGCACAGCATAATGTTTGGCACAAGCCAACAGTTTACGGTATTTCGCATCAGCAGGTCCCTGCAAGCCCTTCACCACCTGCACTCCCATCCGGGATGTGAGGTAAGGATCTTCGCCATACGTCTCCTGTCCGCGTCCCCAGGCGAGGNTCACGGAATATATTCACATTGGGNGTCCACACCGAAAGTACTCANAAATCGNTTNTTCTCCTGTCCTTTTTGTGTGGCTTCGTTATATTTGGCGCGGGTTTCATCCGAAACGGCACTGTAAATGTGATAGAGGAGCGCATCATTAAACGAAGCCGCCATTCCGACCGGTTCGGGGAATACCGTTACATTATCGGTATTGGCCAGTCCGTGCAGAGCTTCGCTCCACCAGTTGAACTTTTTTATGCCCAAACGGGGAACAGCATCCGACTGGTCGCACATCAAGGCTGCCTTTTCGGTCAATGTCAGACGGGAGATCAAATCTTTTGCCCGTTCGGCCGAACTAAGGTTCGGATTTTTGTAGGGCAATGGCTGCCCCCAGGAAATAACAGACAATAGAAGAAGCGTACAGATCAAAAATCCACGGGGGATAATTTGTTGTGTTCGTGTGTTCATGAAATAAAAATATAAAGAAATTATTGTACAGGAGAAAGAGAGGCAACAAAACCACCCCGACCCAGCATTCTGACTTTAACAGAACTCGATTTGTCAACTACCATATATTGCGTTGCCAGCTTTGTATCATACGCGCCATCGGTTATCAGAGTCAGTTTGTATTTCTGATTCTCGGGCAGATAATTAAATGTCAACTGTTTTATTTTTCGGNAACCGTTCGGCGCTGATGCCNCCCACATACCACGCTTTTCCTTTATTGCGGGCAATAATCAAATCNTTTCCGGGNTATCCTTCAAGTAATTTGGTATTATCCCACGCATTGGGAACCTCCATCAGGAAATGTTTCGCCGCGTCGGGCAAATTGTAGTAACCCTCCGGACGGTCGGCCATGTGCTGAATGCCAGATTCGAACAACACGCTCAGTGCCAGTTCGTGCCCGNAAGAAGTTGTATGNGGGAACTGAGAATTGGTAAATGTTACCGGAGTATAATCCATTGCACCCACTACATTCCGGGTAAATGGCAAAATAGTATTGTGTTCGGGCGCGGTTGTGGTAAATTCAGGTCCGTTGTTGTACCATTCGGCACCACGTACCCCTTCGTATGTCATCAGATGCGGATAGGTGCGCGCCCATCCCCGGGGAACCAGACACCCATGAAAGTAGACCATCATATCAAATTTGGCAGCATCATCAAGAATATCCAGATAGTACTTAATCATGTCTTGCTTTTCGCTCTCGAAGAAGTCAATCTTCACACCGGCGACACCCAGTTTTTTGAGTTTGGTAAACTCTTCCACCCGGTTTTCGTGGGTAAGCATCCGGTCTTTNGGAGTAGAAGCCACCCAGGTATGATCACCGCCCGAGTTATACCACATCAACGGTTTCAAACCCAATGAATGGATATATTTCAAGGCATCTTCCAGTTTTCCACCGTTGCCCATCGCATCCCATTCCCAGTCGAGCAACGTGTAAGGCCAACCCATGGCAGCAGCCAGGTCGGCAAAAGCGCATACCGTTTTGAAATCTTTCGTGCCATGATTGCTCGACCAGTAGTTCCACGATGCGATACCCGGCTGAATCCAGTCGGTTTTAGTCATTCCGGAAGGTGTAGAGACATCATCGATCAGTGTCGACTCCACAATATCGGCAAGAGAACCGATAATCATTACCCTCCACGGCGATTTCCAGGGTAAGGTGATGGTAGGTTTTGAATCGCCTTTTCCACGACCGTCTCCTTGATCGGGAAAGGTAATTTTATAGTGTGACTTGTCGAGGAGATTAGAGAGTTTCGATCCGCAATAATTTCGATCCAGATCGGCTTCGTGAATCAAATACCAGCACCCTTTGTCGGGAGTGTTGAAAAGAGCGGGATAGCCCCAGTTTTGCTGGACACTTCCATCCTTCATCGTGGAATATAAACCCTCATTGGCAGTATTGAATTTTTCCAGCCACCGCTTGGTGCTATCCGGAATGGAATAGGCCGTAAATTCATCATTCATAACAAAAGTGCCGCTCTTTTCCGGAAATTCATACCGGAAAGCAACTCCATCGTTATAGGCTCTGATTATCAGATTCAGCTTAGCTTTCCCCGGATTTTCAAAAGAGACTACCGTTTCGTTTGCCGAGTTGTTGCATTGGCTTCGCTTGCCATGCAAGGCCGTGTATTGCTCCTTTACCAGCACGGTCTTGCCTGTTTTTAACAACTTCAGTTCCTTGGCAAAATCTTGATCGGCTCGCGACAGTCCCAATGCTACCTGTGGCATAGTCTCGCAGACTTTACCGTTGTCTGCATATTTTACCGTCAAATACCACTCGCCAACGTCAGCGTTTTTGGTATTATACAGTCCGATCGTCACTTTTTTGATTCGGAGAAACGACACTCACTTTCTGCGCACAAACAGAGACTGAACTACAAAAGAATGAGTCCTGCTATAATCTTATTTTTCATGGGTATATAGATTAAATCCGATGCAAATGTATCGATAATTCATTAGATTTTAAT
>Ga0065701_1012839_pt1 | contig 11449 bp, 8 predicted proteins | sample Biomet1_FD_59088 | JGI IMG/M metagenome (GOLD analysis project Ga0065701, IMG submission 59088) | Microbial communities from bioreactor (seeded with anoxic lake sediment) at LBNL, California, USA - Biofuel metagenome 1 version 3... | ecosystem: Engineered > Bioreactor > Anaerobic > Unclassified ...
TTCCCCTCGACGATGGAATAGCCTTCTCCGATGACGGAATAGACGATCTTGGGAGCGTATTCCGCTTGGAGGGAACTGGGTTTCACGCTGGCGGATAAGGGAATCTCGTCGCCCCTGACGTAATTCTTGGCGATGGAATCTAGAGAAATTCCCTGCACGAAATAGAACTCGATGCGAGATTTAAGCGAGGGGTAATCATTTTGGTTGAACGCCCAATGGACGGGACTAAAAACCGAGGCGAAATCAAAGGACTTCATCGCCGTTTCTTCGGCAAACACTTCGCAATTGGAAGAGACTAGGCCGCCGCCCTCGAAAGAAGAGACGCCGACACTGGCTAAGGCATAGCAATGAGAAATCGTTCCTTCGTTAGAGCCTACGAAGGCCCCAACCACATCGTCCCCATTCACCGAACCGGTGCTGTAGGAGCAGGAAATGGTTCCTCCGTTGCGGCCTACGAAGCTCCCAATGATCTTGAAAACGTTGGAACCCGAGTAATTGGACAAAGAGACCTTGGAGAAGCAATTGCTGATGGCCCCGTCATTGACGCCGGCGAGTCCCCCGCTATACGAACGGATATTCAAGGTTGAAGAGCTCTCGACGCCGAGGTTCTTAATCACCGCCGTCGAGTAGACGTATCCGAAGAGCCCGGCATTGTAAGCGAGTTCGTCGTTTCTGTTGATGGATAGACCCTTGATGGTATGACCGTCGCCATCGTAGATGCCTTGGAAGGAGTCGCTATAAGCGGTTCCGTCGATGGTGTCATGGTAGACCCCGATTGGGTTCCAGCCTTTGCCCTCGTTATATCCCGCGCCCCCGAGGGCGAGGTAGGACGTCAAATCAATATCGGCCGTTTGGACGTAATAGCCTTTCAAGGCGCTGCGACTGGCGTTGATAGAGGCTAAATCCTCGGGAGTCTCAATCATTTTCGTGGCCACGATTAAGCTGACCGAAACGTTGTTCCGCGCCGTGACCAACCGCAGGGTGAATTCCCCAACGGAAAGCGTCTGGAGATAAGTTGCGGAGATCACAACCTCACTTAAGGCCGCATCAAAGTTGTAGAGAGCTTCGTCAAGTATGTGAGTCTCATTCATGACTCCGAGAAGAGTTCTGTCCGTTCCGAGAGGGGCCGCAGAGAAATCCAAGAAATAGGCTACCGGCTCGGCTGCTTCCTTTTCCGCGATTTGGGTATCATTCTTACTTGAAACCAGATTTTTTGTTACAGCAATGAAGGTTTTCTCGATGGCCGCTCCGTTAGAAGAGGCGGTGATATTAAAGGTGGCTCCATCCGTTACGGCTTGGGTGAAAGAGACGAGGCCCGTGCTGGCGTTCACGCTAATTCCTCGCACATTCTCTTTGAGGGCGTAGGAAACGCTGCTGACGGTGCTCGAAGAAGCCACGACGAAATCCCCATCCGTGATCTTGTTTGTGAGATTGGAGAAGGAAAGAGTAGGCGCGGGGACGTTTTGGAGCAAGGTCACAACGACCATGGAGCTCTTTTCGGCTCCGTAAGAGGCTTGATAAAGGAGTTGCGTGGAGGCTGGGACCTCTTGGCCATAAACGATCACCCCGGTCGAGGCGTTCAAGGTTATGGGGTAGGCGGGGGACTCTACGAAGGAATAGGTGATGCCGGAAGGGTTTCCGCTGACCGTGACCGCGTCCCCGCTATGAATGGAATATTCAGAGCTGTCGAAAGTGAGGGTAGGTTTGGCGGGTTCGCCGCAGGAAAGTAAAAACATCGAGACCAAGGCGATGAAAGAGAATAAAGGAAAGCGTTTCATCCCTTTAAGCCTCCCGCATTGGTGTTCTCAATAATCTTCTTTTGGAAAACGGTGTACAGGATCAGGATTGGGACGAGGGCGATGATCATGGAGGAAAAGACCATCGGGTAGTTACCGCTCGTGCCNCCNAGTTCNTGCTGGAGNTTTTGTANNCCNACCGCCAAGGTCATGCGCGAAGGCATGAAGAGGAAGGGCGTGGAGTAATCGTTCCAATACACAATGGCTTGTAGGATGGCACAGGCGGTGATCGGTCCTTTCGCCATCGGAAGCATTACCTTGAAAAAGGTTTTGAAACGCCCCGCCCCATCGAGAGAGGCGGCTTCGGCGTAGCTCCAAGAAATGTTCTTGAAGGCGCTATAGAGCAAAATGAAGTTGAAGCCAAAGCAGCCGGAATAGAGGAACAGCACTCCGATGACCGAGTCATCGATTCCAAAGGCCTGCATCATCACGACTTGGCTCGGCAAAGTGCCGACGATGGGCACCACCATGGTGAAGATCGCCAAGCCGAAGAGAAGCCTTCGGCCAGGGAACTTGAATTTGGCCACGCAGTAGGCTGCGCAAGCGCTAAGAAAGACGTTGATGGCCGTGCCCAGGATCGTGATAATGACGGAGTTTAAGAGCATCGACCACACGGTTTGCCCTTCGACTTCGTAAGTCATAACCTCGACGAAATTCAGACCATAGAATTGCTCCGGCCAGCCAAAGATGTTGCCGGACATGAAATCCTCTCCGGTTTTGAAGGAGTTGAGAAGCATCCATAGGAAGGGGAAGAGCAGGCTGGCGGAGTAAAGGGCAAAGACGGCAAACACTATCCATTTGCCAAAAGCAAAACCCAAATGGGTCTTCTTGGCTTGCGTTGGTCCTCGGTAGGCTTTATCCAGGTTTTCCATAATTAAAAATCCACATCCGCGTATTTTTTGCTTAGGAGATTGCGTGCCAACAAGATTATAGGCGCCCATAAGACCGAGCAGAGAAGGCCTTTGGCCGCCGCGGTGCAGTACTGGGAGGGGCTATAGGAAGCGGTGGACATGAAGATATCGAGGGAAATCGTGTAGGTCGCCCCTTCTCCCCCGGTTAAGAGATACGGCTGCAAATAGAGCGTGAGGACATTGGTCATCCCGAGCACGATCAAAGTGACGATGGTGGGCCAAATGCAGGGTATGACCACATGGATGAGTTCCTTAAAATAACCCGCTTTGTCGATTTTGGCGGATTCGAAGAGTTCTTTCGGAATCCTCCCGATCGCTCCGCTGAGGAGAATGACGTTGTAACCAAGACCTGCCCAAACGCAATAAAGCAAAACCATGGCTTGGCTCGAGGGCCACACGGCGAAGAAATTGTCATTGAAGCCGAGCCAGCGCATGAAGTCATAGAGATAACCATAGGTGCTATCAAAGCCAATGGAGAAGGCGAACGTCAGGGCCACGATAGGTATGATGTTGGGCAGGAAGAATATTACCCGGAACACATTGGCCAGTGGCATTTTCTTGCTGAGGAAGTAGGAGAAGAGAATGGATAAAGGCAACGAGACGAAGATGGTGATGAGGGCAAAGGAAAGAGAATTGAGGACGATGACGCGGGTGTCGTTAAGCCAGCCCACGCCCGTGCTATTGAGGGTGGAGTTGAAGAAACTATCAATCGCGGAAGCAAAATTTCCGAAACCAGCCCAACTGTAATTGCCGAAGATATCGGCGTATTGGAAGGCGTGGACGAGAGAATTGACATTGACGAAGGACCAGGTGACCAGGAATTGGGCCACCGGATATAACAGCATAACGGCCACAAAAATGTAGTCGCGGGCCTTTGAAGAAAGGCGACGCTTCTTTTTGGGTTCTTTCTCCCGGGGCGCGGCTTCCTCTAGATTGGAGATATTGCTGATGTTTTCCATCATAGTTTCTCCACAACCACATCGTCGAGATACATCGTGGTCCCTGTTTGGGTGTAGGCCTCTAACCGAATGGCATAGGAGTCTTTGGGTGCGATGAAAGCGCCCCCGTATTTTTTCCAAGCCGAAGCGTCATCAAGCGGGAAGGTGTAACTCTCGATGGCCCTCGACGTGTAGGCATTTACGAAATTCACGACCACTTTTGAGCCCGCTCCGAGAGATTTGCCCTGGAAGGAAAGGTCATACCCGAAGCCTTCATAGGTGGAATCGATGTTTTGGGAAAGGTAACCGCCATCTTTGATGAAAGCCCCGCAGGAATCATCGTGGCCCAGTCCGGCCTCGGCCCCGCAAACGTCTATTACGTTCTGCGTTTCCGTTGAAAGCCTTCCATACTTCCAGGCGTAATCATTTTGGGCATGGTCAAGGATGTATTCGAAATCGCCGTCACTGGCTTTGTTGATTTCGGGATAGGCCACCGGGGAAGTGGGGTAAAGGGAAGCGGTGGCCGTTTCCGACGGTGATACCCGGATCGCAGGCCTCAAAACTTTGCGAGGAATCAAACGGAAGGTATTTGAACCAATCGACGTACATGTAGTCGGTCTCAAAAAGGCTCTGTCCGACGAAACCAGAATTATTGGGGAACCAATTGCCAAGCCAGATGTGGGTTTGGAGAGTAGGAACGAAGACATCACTTTGCGCGGTCACGCGGCCGTCGACGAAATAGACCACCCGTCCGGGGTTGGTGTACCAGTCGAAGCCGAAGGTGTGCCATCGGCCATCGTTGAGAAAGGTTTCTTCCGGGGCGGAAAAGGCTTCTTTGAGATTGACGTCTTGCGAAGAAAAGTATTGCTCGGTGATGTAGTTGGTGTTGAGAACGTTTTTGAAGGAGACGATGCCACTCGTTTTTCCGCCAGGCAACTCGATGTCGATCTCATGGTTGTCGTTAACGCCGCTAGCAGTGGGGCGGTTGGCGAAAGTCCATAAGGCCGTGCAGGCTCCTAGGCGGGGCAACACTTTCATTTTTGTTTCGTAGCGTCCGGGGGCGGTTTTGAATTTAGAAATGAGAGCGGCCCCGGTATTCCGTCCATCTTTGAGAGCACCAACACCCTTGACATCATCCCCGGCGTAATAGAGCCCATTGCCGCGGAGGATCAAAACGCCATCTTCTGAATAGGAAACGTTCTTCGGGACGACTCCGCCGTTTCCGCTGCCCCAGGCCCCGTTCCCAATGGCCCAACGGTCAAAAGAAACGCCTCCAACAAAATCATCGAAAACCCCTTCCTCGGGGGCAAATGTCACGCCATTAAGCAAGGCGATGTTATCGCCAACCGCCAATTCGACTGGCATCGAGGATTGGCTCGAAGAGGAGCCACAGGAAACGACCGCCAAAGTGCAGGGCAGGAGTAACGATAATTGGCAGGTTTTCCAAAAAGTTGGCATAATGAGGGCGCAAATACGGTTCTATTATACCAATTTCGTTTTAGATAAAAACATTTTTTCTCTTTCTTAAAAAATAATTGGAAATGCTTACAGGTTTCTCATTGGAATTGTTAGTTTTATGGATATAATGACTATGGCAATAAACTTTTTTCACAAAGTTAAATTACATTGGAAGGTGTTTTGAATGAAACAGTACAGAAAAGCAAAAATTCTCCTCATCGCGCTTTCGGCTTTATCCGGTCTAACCATTTCCGGATGCGGTGGCTCCTCAGAAAACGATCCCATGACGCTTAACGTCATCTGCCTCAACGCCGGTTATGGCGACGCTTGGATCAAAACGCTTGCCGAGAACTGGGCCACGGCCAATCCCGACTATAAGGTCAATCTCACGACGAGTTACGATGCCGCCTCTTTGATCCAAAAGCATTTGGTCAGCAAGAACAACGAGGACGATGTCTATATTTGCGTCGGCGCTTCGTGGAAGAGCTATGCTGCCCAGGGCTATTTCCTTTCCCTCGATGATCTTTTGGCGGAAACGGTAGATGACACAACCGTGCAAGCTAAGGTCAACAGCGAGTATCAGAAATCTCTCTCCTATAAGGGCAAAGATGGAACTCCTCACGCTTACCGTTTGCCTTGGACTTCGGGTATCGGTGGCATCTATTTCAACGCCAAAATGTTCGAAACCCAAGGGTGGAACACGCCTACCACCTATGCCGAATTGCTATCCCTTTGCCAAACGATCAAAGACGCCAAAGTACCGGTCGCCGGAAGCCTGACCGACGTGGTGAAGCCCTTTGTGTACACGGGCATGAACGCAGACTATTTTGACTACACGGTCTTTACTTGGTGGGCCCAGTTAGCGGGCATGGAATCGATCCAGTCTTTCCTCAATTACCCAGATGCCAGCGTTTATGACGCCGGAGTGGCGAATAGCGCCTATTCCTACCTAAAACAAGCGACGGGCCTTTGGGATGGACTCTTCGGCGATTCCGCCAATTTCGTCGAAGGCAGCGCGACGAAGTCCAACCACATCGCTCAGCAAAACTTCCTCAACGGGGAAGCGGCCATGATGTTCGATGGAGAATGGGTCTATAACGAGATGCTCGAATACGTCGGCGAGCAAGGCTTCCCGAGCGATTTCGAGCTTCGAATCATGAAGACTCCGACCGCGCCCAACGCCATCGACCCCCACGCCTCCTACATCGTCGGGGAAGATCAGTACATGGCCATTCCGACCACCTCGAAAAAGCCCGAATTGGCCAAGAGCTTCCTCAAATCCATCGTCAGCGATGCCGGCTGCCGGACCTTTCTCGAAAAAGCCCACGGTTTAATGGCATACGATTTCGACGCTGAGGGAGTCCTCCCTGACAACGCCTTCGTTTCTTCGGTCCAGGCTTATAAGAGTAACGTTTCGGAAACTTTTACCAACTTCTCTAACAACCAGATGTACCTTTCCAACATCATCGATATCTGGGGAACGTCGGCTTATCGGCCGTATTCGAACATCCTTGCCGGCAGTGCCACGGTGAACAGCGCATTTTCCACCATCGCCACCGAGACCACCCGGAACTGGGACACCTGGAAGAAGCAAGCCGGTCTATAATCACAGGTTTTCTTTATGGCTCTTATTGATCGTCTTCTGTCGTTAAACCACGCTGTCGCCAAAGCGGCCGTTTCGGGGTGCCCCTTGCCCTCGCAAACCTTTTTCTTTGGAATCGACGGAGTGGTTTGTTTCCCTCGAGATGATGGGGATTCCCGTTACCCGTATTCCCACGATGGTTTGACTTTGTGGGCGTATGCTTCAGGTTACCTAAGTGTTTCAGAATCATTCCTTTTTCCTTTTTCCCCCCGTTTCGGACGGCAAGGAACCCCCCATTGCCTTCTTTGGCGGGGTGGAAAAAGGTTCCTCCTACCTTCAGACTTCGCTCACCGGGGTAGCGAAAAAGGACCACCTGGAAGGAGAGAATCGCTATTGCGCGTTTTTGTCCCTCTTCCGTCATTTACCACGTGGAGAATCACCACGTTGATTTCTATCTTCGGGCTTTCGTCGATTCGAAGAAACAAATCTGCCTCTCGCTCATGGCCTATAATGCTTCGGCTGGCAAGAAAAAGATCTATCTTTCTTCCCTCATGAACGCCCTGATGATGCATTCGTCTTGCGAGAACGAAGAGACTCGTTGGTTCAAACGCTGCGACAAGGAGACTTACGGTTACTCCTTCGAAGGCGTCGAGGACCTCTCAAGAGAACTCCATCTTCATAACTACGCGACCGTCGGAACGGGCACTGAGCAAAGAAGCGGTGGTTGAAACCACGACTTCTCGCGCCGTGTTCGCCGGCGGAAAAAACGAAACGCTATCCAACAGTCCCGCTCTTCAAAGTGGCCATTTCTCTTTGGAGAAGGACACCACCCTTTTTAGCGACATCGCGGCCGCCGGTGACATCATCAAAACCGAACTCGCCCCGAGGGAACTCTTTCAAGTCGACTATCGAATCACCATCGACCAGGAGAAACCCCTTGTTATCACGCAGCCCTTTGCCTTTGGGGAAATCGAACGGGAAGAAGAGGAAGCGATCGAGCACGACCTCTCCGTTTTCATGGGGCCGGAAACGCTCAATCTGACTTTCCATGACCTCAAAGATTCGCGGCTTAGCGAAGCCACCCTCAATCAGTTCATCCGTTTGCTCCAAAGGCAAGTCCACTATGGGGCTTTGGCCAAAAATTCGTCCGTCTCCCTCTTAGGAACCCGCGACGTGGCCCAAATGATCGAAGCCAACCTTCTGTTCGATCAGAAGGCCAGCCGGGCCAAGATCCTCGAGGTCCTTTCGTTCGAAGACCCAAAGGGCCGTTTTGCCAGACAATATTCCATTCCCAAGCAAGGCGAGAACCCCCTGATGGACAATCGGGAGTTTATCGACCAAGGTCAATGGGTCATAAGCCTCGTGCGGACGTATCTCGCTTATTCCGGTGATGTCTCTCTGCTTTCGGAAGTCACCACCTATTACGATCTGCTCGGACGGAATTCCGCTCACCGGAGTCCCCTCTCGGAAACGGTCTACGCGCATTTAGAAAGAGCCATCGGCTATCTTCTCAAGAACATCGACCCCAAAACCGGGTGTTTGATGACCCTCTATGGCGATTGGAACGATGCGGTGGATGGACTCGGGGTTTCGAGCGATCCTGGCAAGCCCTTTGGCGATGGCGTCTCCGCGATGGCAACGTTTCATCTCTATAAGAACCTTCTGGAGATGGGTGAAATCGCCCAAGCTTTCGGAAAAGATCCCTTCCCTTACCTCGAGCAAGCCCAGGTTTTGCGAGAAAACGCCAAACGATCCCTTCTCATCGAAAAGAACGGGGAACGGCGTATCATCCATGGTTGGGGCGAGAATCAGAGTTTCTTCGTCGGCAGTTACGCCGATGCGGACGGCCAAGACCGGGTCGGCGTGGCCAGCAACGCTTTTTATGTGACGTCGGGACTAGAAAAAGACGACCCTTCGATCAAGGACAGCGTTCTGCATGCCTTCCATCGTCTCGACTCCAAGTACGGTCTAAAAACCTTCGAGCCGTTTTTCGACCGGAACGCCGCTCGAGTGGGCCGAATCGTCAACCTGCCCAAGGGAACCGCCGAAAACGGAGCGGTTTATATCCACGCGGCCATGTTCGGAGTCAAAGCCCTCTTCGAGCTGAATGAGCCGGCTTGGGCCTACCAGGAGCTCTACAAGCTTTTACCGATTACCCATCGTTCGATATCCACGAGTCCGTTTGTCATGCCCAATTCCTACATCGACAATCCCGAGATCGACGTGGATGGCCAGTCGATGAGCGATTGGTTCACTGGCAGTTCCAACACCCTGCTAAAGCTCTTGGTTTCCGATCTCTTTGGGCTCGTGCCCAACCTCGATCGTACCTTCCGCCTGGCCCCGGCCTCGGTTTTTCCTAGTTCCTTTGCTACATTGGGCATTACCATCCAAGGAGTCCGGGCTAACTTCTCTTACCACGATAAAAAAGAAGGAAGCCGCACGATTGTCATTGATGGCGTCATACAAAAGTTAAGCTGCGATGAGAATGGCCTTTGGGGCTGTCACGGCGTCTTACCGAAGGACCAAAGAGTGTTGAATATTGAGATTACCGATTAAGCAAACGAATTATTTCTGGACCGGATAAGTAAGAGAAAAGCCGAGCCTATTTTTTGTGAATTGATTAACTGAGCATCGGATCGACCGAAAAGTCGGGTCCCCTGACAATCAGAGGCCGCCTTCAATAATGATCTCGACCCGTTCGAGGTAATCCTTCAGTTCGCGGACGCATTTGATGGCTTTTTGGTCGTCCTCCATCTCCGCGAAGATGCGGAAAGAGGGCTCGGTGCCGGACAGGCGAATCAACAGCCAGCAGTCATTTTCGAAATAGAATTTGAAGTTCCTAGTGAAGTGGTCGTAACGGACGAGCTTGCGTGAGAAAGAAGGCGGATTCTTGTCGATATACTCAATGAGCTTCGAGGCTTCGGAGGAAAAGGGAATCGAATCTTCCAAGAACGAATAATAGTAACCCGCGAAGGCTTTGACGTTGGCGATGATCTCACTGACGGGCTTGTTGAGGAGAATCATCATTTCCATAAAGAGGGAACTGCTGAACACGGAGTCCTTGCCAAAAAGATAACCACGGATGGTCAATCCCCCGGAACTCTCGCCTCCGATGAGGGCGTCGTACTGCTTCATTCCGGCAGTGATGTTCTTAAAGCCCACATCCACTTCGTGGCACTTATAATTCAGTTTCTCAGCCACCTTATCGACAAGCAAACTGGTGGCGCAGTTCTTCACCACGTCGCCTTGAAGGCCTTTGTAGGTGACAAGATACCAATATAAGGCGGCCAGAATCTCATTATTGGATACGTAATTGCCTTTTTCGTCGATGATGCCAAGGCGATCGCCATCGCTGTCGGTGGCAAGGCCGCAATCATAGCCGCCCTCCAGCACCTTGGAACGGAATTCCCCCGAAAGGGCCGCTTCGGTGGGGTTGGGCAGATTGAAACTGAAGAAGGCGTCATGCTCTTCGTGGACGATGTCAAACTGTTTGATTTTGAAGATCTCGGCGAGAGGTCGGAGACCCACGACGCCGACGCCGCACATGTTNTCGTAGATGATTTTGGCGTGGTTGGAGCTGATCTTCGGGGAGATAAAGCGCCGAATATGCGAAAGATAGATGTTGGTATTGGAAAAATCCTGAATAAGCCATTTGCGTTTGGCTTCGACGATGGACAAAGACTTGATTTCCTTAACGGCTTTAACCGTCTCTTCGAGTTGGTTGGTGAAGGCGACGTCGGCATCAAACCCTTGAGCCAAGAATAGCTTCACCCCGTTAAAATAGAACGGGTTGTGGGAAGCGGTGATCATCACGCCGAAGTCGTGATGCATGTCTCTCGTGGCGGACATGACCGTTGGCGAAGGAACCGGGGAGGTGTAGAGGTAGACCCTGATTCCGTTACCGGCCAAAGTCTCGGCGAACCAACGGGCGAAATAATCCGACATAAAACGGTTATCGTAACCGATAATGATGGGGCGCAAAGGCTCGCTTTTTTTAGCGATTTCGGCCAATCCTTGAGCGACGAGTTGGACGTTCTCCTTAGTAAAATCGTCTCCGATGACTTCCCCGAAAACCGCCCGTTCCAAAACTGATCATGATTTTCTCCGTCCCTATTATCGCTTAAGCGAATGAGAAATCAATATTATTTAACTTTGTGAATTAATAAGAATTATTTGTTAATAGAATTGGTTTACAAATAAGAAGAAAAGTTTCGGGGAATGGTTATAACGTTGTCTTTTAACAGTTGCTGTGGCTTTTAAGCTGATGCCGGTGGCCAGCGAGAGAGGAAAAAGAGAAAAACATTGTTTGCGTGGGAAACTGTTTAATGAGGAAAGTGAAGAAGGCCTCATTGTTTTATTGAGCCACCCACGGCTTCCGTTCAGTCAAAAAAGATTAGGTTAAGTACTTCTTACTAGCTATTAACCTATTCTGATTTGCCACGCTTTCTTGGTCGTTTTTCCGATTAACGCCAAGGCATGGAATTGCAAAAATGCCAGGTTTTCCTGGTCACCCCTTTGTTTGTATTGACGCTAAAATGCGCCAAGAAAAAAGAAATATGAAATGGTTTAACAATGGAAAAAGGCCATAACACTTAGCAAAATGGCACAGATGTCCAACTTTTCCATATAACGATTGACGGTACATAGAAGGGTTCATATAATTTTTTTAGACCATTAAATAAAAATCAGGAAAGGGTCACAATGAAACACGCAATAATCCTTACGAGCGGTGGCGTTGTTTTGGTTGCCGGTTTGGTTTTTGGC
>Ga0065701_1002486_pt1 | contig 11438 bp, 7 predicted proteins | sample Biomet1_FD_59088 | JGI IMG/M metagenome (GOLD analysis project Ga0065701, IMG submission 59088) | Microbial communities from bioreactor (seeded with anoxic lake sediment) at LBNL, California, USA - Biofuel metagenome 1 version 3... | ecosystem: Engineered > Bioreactor > Anaerobic > Unclassified ...
TGACCGAGGGCTATGTACTCACGCAATAAAACCCTGTTGAAAGTAGTGTTCTTCTTAAAGTCGAGAGTCAGCGTAGCATTAGTTACCCCGTTATCTGTTGCCCAGTAAGTCTTGTTATCTCCGTCAACAGTGTTGCGTGCTGCATAGCTTTTTGACTTCTCACGAACATTAGATGCCGATACTGTTTTTCCTTTCGCAAGATCGTTAGCAAGCTCTTTTCTGATTATCCGTGCAAATTCAAGCAAAGACTTCTCATCTATCTCATTCACAAGTCCGCGACGATCCACCGGCAGATTCAGAATCAAATTACCGTTGCGCCCTATGGAATTATAATACAGTTCAACCAATTGCTGAGGAGTTTTTACCTTAGAATCTTCCGAAGCATGGTAGAACCATCCCGGACGAATGGAAGTGTCTACTTCCGCCGGAACCCAGTAATTACCATCTTCGTGTCCGTTGCGAAGTTGTTCATAAAGCGGCCATCCCGGCCACACCTCATCACGTTTCAGTGGGCTCCAGTTTGTTTCTCCTACCCAGCCCTCTTCTGTTCCGCACCAACGGCAATCAGGTCCGGAATCACTGAATAACATGATGTTTGGTTGAAGAGAATAAACCAACTTATACGTATTTGGCCAGTCATAATAAGTCTTGCGATCTATGGTTCTTTGCTCGTTAGCTCCGCCGTAATACCCCGTTCCGCCATTGGCGCCATCAAACCACATCTCGAAGATATCCCCATAATTAGTCAGAATCTCCTTTAGCTGATTGCGGAAATAAGTAATATAATCGGGAGAGCCATACACCGCACTATTACGATCCCACGGAGAAAGATAAAGACCAAGCTTCAGCCCATACTCATCACAGGCCTTGCGAAGGTCGGCAATAACATCGCCTTTGCCATCCTTCCATGGAGAAGCTTTTACCGAATAGTTAGTGTATTTGGAAGGCCACAAGCAAAACCCATCATGGTGTTTAGTTGTGAGAATAATCCCCTTTAATCCTGCCTCCTTGCAAATGCGCGCCCATTGACGGCAATCCATCTGAGTAGGATTGAAAAGCTTAGGATCTTTGTCGCCATATCCCCATTCCATATCCGTAAACGTGTTCATACTGAAATGGATAAAGGCATACATCTCCATTTCCTGCCATTTTAACTGACGCTGACTGGGTACCGGACCACACGAGGCCGGTTGTGCTTTTAGTAGTTGACTTGGAAGACAAGTAAACAAGCCCATAATTCCTGCTAAAACTAATTTCTTCATATAATTTTTTAAAAGGTTTCAGGATAAATACAATTCTATATACAATTAAAATAGCCTATTTACCTAGATAGAAGCTATCTTTTGTTAGAAATACAAATATAGATAAAATTTAATAGGAGAATTTTATTTATTAAAAATATTATCGAACTAGAAGTGCAAGTTTACATGTTGTTTTAAGATATACCACGCCGGAGTTTAGCAAAACTCCGGTTTGTCTTTTCAAAAACTATTCCGGATGTTTGTGAATTCTTGTACAAAAGAATGCATTCTTCTGTACAAAACAATTAATTCTTTTGTACAGAAGAAAACAATGTTTTGTACAACATCGCATCAACTTCCCGCCTGAGATATAAAAAGTCACTCGGGAGTTTGAGTAAACTCTCGTTGGATGTTTCCGGAAAGCCGGAATAGGAATTTATAACCTGCAGAATCACTACATAAATTTTAATTTTTCGAAAAAAGTCNTGCAGTCTAGCACTTGGCGTATAAACTGTTGTGTATTAGTGTTGTATAGGTGCTAGATATACTTGGAGAAGTCTAGCGGTAATCTAGCAGTCAAGCTGTTTCGTCCTGATTTTGGTTGACTGTGTTTATTAATAATCCTAGTATTGGTTGTCTAAAGCGTTGTTTATCAGTTCTATTCCTGTAATAAGTTGCTTGCTTAGTGATAGGTTTGCCCGCTAAATCGCTAGACTGCTAGACTTGTGCTAGACTTGTTTGCGAAAAATTAATTTTCTAAGAGAGAGGAAATATAAAGATTGTTTGCTAGAAACTCTGGTCAATTTATTACTACTGGAGTTTCTTTGTGTTTGGTATATGATATCTCTTATAGTAGTTTCTAGGGTATAATTGTAAACAGAATATTCTTGATAGATTGTTTGATTTTTAACTAGATAAGTTTAATATAACATGATATAAATTAGTCGGTTTTCTGTTTCTTTCTAAAGTTGTTTTATATATTTTGATTTCAGAGTACCCTGTGTCAATAATATCAGATGATAATTGCTTATAAGGAAAATTGCATTTTAATATATAGGTGTAATATCGGTTACAAAAATCCGAGAAGCTTTTTGTTTCTGAATAAACTAAGATCATATTGTTTTGTAATCCAGTAGTGTCATATTTGTAAATTTTGTCGATATGCTGTTTTAGATAATCTTGTTTGAGACTGTCTAATATCAATGCTTCAATGATAGAAAAAGGTAATTGATTCTTGTCTAAGACCATTATATCCACTTCTCCTGCAGATTTGCCAGTATTTGAGCTTCCCCAGAATGTTTGGTCTTTCACTTGAAATCCTCCCATACCCAACATGTTTCCAATATAAGTATTTCGTTCATCTTCTGATTTATTTCTATATAAAATATCTCCTTGCAATTTTATAAGAGAGGCTAAAAATTTATCATACATATTTTCAAAAGAGAAATCACTAAATTCATCAAAAGCTTTCAATGTTGCGGATTGAAGTGATTCGATCGAATCTACATTTAAAATATTGTTGATTCGATTTTCTGAGATATATGGGAATGTTATTTTTATTTTCTTTTTAGTCAAAGAAACTCTTTCTTTTAATACAGAGTCTCTATCTTCAATCAAAGACAAAATATAGTTGCCAATTTTTTCTTCTTCTTTAGATATTTCTGCCAGTAATAGGTACTGTCTTAATTTTAAGTCAAGTGCATTAAAATTAATTCTAAAATATGGTTCTAAGTTGTTTTTAATTAAACTATTCTTAAGAGTTTCAAGCAAAGTTGTCTGAGAAAGCCTTTCTTTGATTTCACTATTTTTTAACTCATAGAATGTTAAACACAAATTTTCGAACTCATCTTTATATTGTAACCATTCTGTTGGATTTTGTTTGTTTATATGCGATAAATTAAGGATAATCCTATAGATTTTCACTTTAAGATATAAAGATTTATCTTCAATTGAGAATATCCGATATTCCCAAAGTATTTGGGCTATTTTTTTTAAATGACTTTCATGTTTAAATGACGGATTAAATTTTGCATGTTGCACGATTTCTGCAATTAGTTGAAAGAATAAAGAGTCTATTCGATTTTCAGCACATTGATAAGATGTTCTGAAATATGAAATACTTTTTTCTATTTTCTTCCTGAATTCGCTTTTCATTATTTTCTTTATTAGCATTCAAAAAATGAATAAGTCCAAGGCAAAATAGGCTTTCGCTTTTTATTTCGACTTGATCATTATTGACATTTTTTTCAAATATCTCAATAATTGATATTGGTTCCAATTCATAGAATAAAAATAAAGATTTTAATCGTTCTAATTGAATAAAAATACCTTCTGTATCATTTGTTTCATCAATTAAAAGATTTAATACTTGTCTATTGGATATTATTCCTAATAAAGCAAATTCAACAAATGAAGCTAGTGCTTTTTGGATAATATATTTATTTTCTCCTTTAGAAGTAATGAAAAATTTAAAGAATGAAATAATTTTATTTTCCTTCCAGTCTTTTATTTTTGTATAATGTTTTCCATCAAAGAAATATAGCTTATTTGCTAAATTCCATAGTTGAAAATCTTGAATATTTAAAGTGTCATCCATTAAAAAACATATTTTCCTTTTGGTATTACTATTTGATTTTCAAACTGATTTACAAAAGAACGATTTGCTGTCCCAATAAATATCTGAAGATCATTTTTGAATTGTTTATGAATAGTTTGAAGTTCTGTAATTAATCCTCCCAAATATTCATCATCTCCTTCTTCCTTTGTTGGACTGTCAATAATGAGGAAACGTGTATGTCGTCCAAAGTTCTCGGAAATGTCAAGCTGAATCAAGCTCAAATAGAATGCTATCTTTAAACGAAGTTGTTCTCCTTCTACAAAATCCTCGAATTTCTTTATTTCTCCTAATTGTTTGTATCGAATTTCCATGCTCTCATAGATAGATATTTTAGATATATTTTGCAACCCAAATCTTTGAACTTCTGAAAGCATAATTTCTTGTAGCTTGGAGATAAGATTGTTGCCTGTACTATATCGTTGAAGCTTGAGTTCATTTATTGCATATTCTAGTAGTTTTATAGTAGGCTTGTAATTAATATATGACTTTTCTTTATCTAATGAAGAAGATGCTAAAAGTCCTTCTAATCTTCCAATATCTTTTATGAGTAAAATTAGTTCATTGTTAGAGATTGTAGGTTGAATGCTTTTCTGAAATTCAGTAATTTCACTTTCAATAATATATATTTTTTGTTTGATTTGCTCGAGATTAAAAGATGGCTGGGTATCTATTTTTTTTATTTCATCTTGGTAAAAGTATAATTCTTTCAGTTTTTCCTCTTTTAGATCTTGGCAGGATTTTATCTTGTTGTTATATTGAGAAATAAGTTTTTCAAATTCTTTAATAGTAACTTCTATATTTTCTTTTGCATCTCTTGCTTCAGCTGTACTTATTGGTTCCGAGCAAAGTGAACAAATATGGTTTGAACTTTGTAATTCTTTCTTTTCTTTTGATACTGAATGTTTGCAATTTGGACAATGTTGGATTTTTAGATTAGAGAAGAATATTTTGGTTTCTAAATATTCTTTTAATTCAATAACTTTTTTCTCTTTTAATTCCTTCTCTTTAATAAAACTGGATTCTGCTTCCTTTATTTTTTCTTAAGTTTTCATTTAATTCATTTTCTTTTCTTTTTAAATTGTTTAGTTTCTCTTTTTCTTTTAAAATTCTATTGTTTTCTTTGTTGAGAATATTTGCAAATTTATCATATTCTGAATATAAATTAGACGAATCTATTACTTTAATTGGTTTATTTTGTTGTTTTAAAATTGAATCATATTCAGATTGTTTTTGAGCAAGCTGATCATTCAGTCCTTTTAAATAGTTTTTTTTATCTACTTGCTTTTGTAAAATCTGGTCTTCTTGCATAGCCTGCTTTGACTGTATATAGTCTAGTCGTATTCTAAGCCTGTTTATGGGATAAGTTAGTTCAAGTCCTAATAACATCTCAAATACTTTAGTTTCTTGAGTACCAAACATGAATACTGTACTATCTTTGGATTCTAAGTATATGGAATTAAAATAAGTGCTCCATGAAGTATTACTTTCATTCAATGCAACTGAATTTTTTCTTGAATCTTTCTGTGTCCATTTTAATGAATAGTATGAGAACTGATTAAAAAAGAATTCTTTCATTTTCAATTCAAAATCTTCTGCATTTGTAGTTATCCAAATATCTCCTGCATTTTCTGCCGATTCATATGAATCTATCTCTCCGTTTATAAGTTTTGCTTTAAGATTTCTTCCTGATAAATTTAAATAAACAGAATAGAATTTATCATTGATTTTAAATGATAATAAAATATGCTTGAGCCAGTTTCCAATATTTTTTGGCTTGCTACCAGTCAATGCATATTTTATTATTTTGAATACTGAAGATTTTCCTTTAAGGTTACTTGCAATTAAAAAGTTTATACCTTCATTGAACTTATGTGAAAATGAAAAATCACCTCCACCTTCTGGTTTTTGACCACAAAACAATAGTTTTTCTATGATTAATCTTTTTCCTGTAGATACTGGAGAATCTTTTGTATAATTTTCGTCTAAAGAAAGTATATCTTTAACTTCCTCAATCTGGAATTCGTTTTCGAATTGTTTATGTACACTTTTGATAAAATTGTCAAAGTTGAAACTCATAGTTGTTCTTGATATAAGTTATAAAATTCATTTTTTACTTTATCTTGGATATCCTGAATATATTCATTATAAATAGTATTAGCATATTCGTCAATTTTATATTGCATAGCTTTCAATTGAGAACCCAAAAAATGACCAAAATATTCTTTTATTAACTCACATCGCTCTGCATACCATTGAAGCCCACCAAAATCATTATGTAACTTGGTCATTTTATTTATTGCAAATTCGGTTATAAAGTATTGCTTATCAATTGTATATAGACGAGAATTTTTGTTGCTGTCAAATTGTATTAGGCCAAAAGAATCCAAAAAAGCTATAACATCATCAATATATTCCCAAGCTCCAAATAGAAATCGTTCCATTTCTAATTTTCTAAGGACTGGCTCACGAGAAGTTACTATATTCTTGATGNNTTTTTTTATTTCACTTTTATCTGCTTGATTTGTTTTTGCTAAAGCAAGTAATTCATAAGCTAAGTAATCAGGATTTCTTAATAAAAAATCTATTTTTTGAAGTTTAACTTCTGTTCTAAATACCTTCTTTAGAGATGGATAGCGAGGATCATTATAATTTTCAGAAAAGAAATAGAGTATAAAGAATATTCTAATTCTATCTTTGTAAACCCTTATATCTTCACTTATGTCTTGCATAGTATTATATTTTTAATTAACGTTCTCTGATAATAATATTGCAGGTTTATTTATATATTTTTTCTGTTTATTTTATTGTATATATGGTGAGTAAATATATATCTTATATTTCTTATTTTAAAACTTGATAAAGATTAAACAATTATAGCAAAAATACAATAATTATTTATATAAATATGATATCTGCTTAATTTTTAAAGTTAAAGTTTTTAATGAATAAATACAAATATACTTTACGTTTAGGTGTAAAAGTAATTATAAACAGAACTTTTTCTTTTGGGAAATTGAAAGATTCTTTTTAAGCTTGTTGAGTTAGTCGAAAAAATTACTTCTTATGGTGTAATATAAATAAATCAACTCTAATGTTTAAATTGGAATACTCGATTAATTAATATTTCATCTATAAATATATAATTAAAAGCAAATCTAACAGACTATTTATATAAAGGAGAGTTATCCAAAAAACTCAAATAACTCCCCATAAGATTCAACTTAATTAAGCTTTGTAACACGAAACTCATCAAGCATAACCTGATTGATAACAAAATTCATATTCTCATTATATGGCATATAGGTTAGGGAAATTTTGTGCTTTCCGGCTGAATGATAAATTTGAAGAGGGTTACCTCATCCCCAGTTGCTCCACTCATGCTTTCCTCTTTGAGGGAATATACTAACTAAATTATACGAACTTAGCTTATCTCAAACTCAAGCAGTTTAAAGATTTTAGTAGTATAATCACTCATAAATAAAGGAATATTCAAAAGATTATCATCTTTTGAAAGATTTAACCCAGAGTATCGGATTCTATATTTAGGCTGAAATTTGGTATTATAAATTTGCAAGCTTTTTCCATATACATTGGTACCCGATTTTACTTCTATAGGTAGTATGTAATCTTTGTCCTGCAAAATAAAATCCACTTCAGCAGAACGGGCTGAAGTCCAGTAGCGTAGTGGAACCTCAAATTGCGTCTTCAGGCTTTGCAATATATAGTTCTCTGCTAATGCTCCTTTAAATTCTGTAAAACCAGATGTTGGAGATAGTAGCGAACCGGCTGATAGTTTAGCTAAACGACGTAGCAATCCTATATCTGAAAGGTATATTTTGAAAATACTCAAATCATCATAAGCGCTCAAAGGGAGTTTGGGCTCTTTGTTTAACGTAGTCAGGTAAATCAATCCTGCTTGTTGCAACCAAAGAATGGCATCTTCATATTCTCTGGCACGTGCACCCGGCCGAACTAATTGATAGATAAATTTATGATTTTCTTTAGATAACTGCGATGGGATAGAATCCCATACATGACTAATACGAGGAATAAGTATGGAATCTGCATGTTTGGAGAAATCTAGCCGATAGTCGTTCAACACTTCCTGAAGTGCTGTATCTACCCTTGATACGTCATGTGTTTCTACCATTTCATAAGCGGCAGAAGGCATTCCACCGCAAATCATATAGGTCTTGAAATGTTCCTGTATTCTATTAAAAAACACTTCCGGTATTGGCTCCACTTTATCTATGTCATTTAGATAATCGGACATGGATTTGTCTGCTACTTGTAAAAACTCAGCAAAAGTAAGTGGATACAGATTTAAGTGATTGACTTTTCCAACAGGAAACGAACCTCCTCTGGCCATACTGACTCCTAAGAGTGAACCGGCACAAACTATTGCATATTCAGGTGTTTGTTCACAAAAATATTTTAGTGAATTTAATGCCGGCTTGCATTCTTGTATTTCATCAAAGATAACCAATGTAGTTTGTGGGTTAATGCTTTTCCCATACAGATAAGACAACTGCTTAATGATGCGATTGGGGTCTTTATCAATATTAAAGAGATCTATAAGATCTGGCTGCTCATCAAAATTGAAATAAGCAACATCTTCAAAAAACTGTTGGCCGAAATGTTTTAGCAACCAGGTTTTTCCTACTTGGCGTGCTCCATGAAGAATCAATGGCTTTCGTCTGATATCTTCTTTCCATTTCACTAAGTCTTTCATTAAATCCCTAGAAAATTCCATAAATCACATTTTATGTGTAGAAAATGTGTGTAGAATCACAAAAACTACACTTGTTTTGTGCAAATATAGATTTCTTTTTTGATAGAACAAAAATAAAATCACATTTTAAGTGTAGAAAATGTGTGCAAAATCACATAATCTACACTTAGATTAAGTATTGGCTCGTCCTGATGTGGGTTGACTATACTTTTTAATAATCCTGTTATTGGTAGCTTAAAGTGCTGTTTATGAGCTTTAATCCTATAATAAGTTATTTGATCTATGATAGATTTCTCTCAAAAACGCTAGACTGCTAGACTGGCGCTGGACTTTTTTATGATAGTCTAGCAGCTATAATATGATTGTAATCAGTTAGTTATATGGGTGGTGCTAGACTGCTAGACTTATTAGCAAAAATTAAATTTCTTGAGAAGTTTATTGATTTCTAGTTATATTGGTATTCAAAAGGATAGCTATAACAGTAGTGACTTTCCTTCAGAAGAGCCCATCAACACATAAACTATTATACATACCCGCTCAATTAGAAAGAAATCAGATAATCCTAATGTTGGACAACCTGGACATGAATGAACTACCTTTGAACTGTGGGCTTGGGTAAAATTAGTCAAAAGAGATATTGTTGATGTAAATAATATTTTTACCTTTGGAATGTAAGAAATAAAATAACTAATGCTACACACACCGTTATCACCAAGCAGAAGTTTTACATTGGATAATGAAGTGAAAAAATGAGCATTAAATAAAATAGTAGAAACAAATTCAAATTGAATAATTATGAAATTCAGTAATGTAAGATTATTAGTCAAAGACTACAAAAAATGCTTTAAATTTTATACAGAACAATTAGGATTAGAACTTCTTTGGGGAGATGAAAACGGATGTTATGCTTCATTTAAAGTGGCAGACGGGATTGAAGGATTAGCCATTTTCGTTTCTGATTATATGGCTCCGGCTGTAGGAAATGAGGAGAAAACACAACCGATTGGTTATAGGGAAAAATCAATGGTTGTTTTTGAAGTGGAGAATGTTGATGCTACCTATCAAGCTTTTTTAGAAAAAGGCATTAACTTTATTAATGAACCNACTGATATGCCCGACTGGGGAATGAGAGTTGTNCACTTGCGAGACCCGGAAGAAAATTTAATTGAGTTTTTTACACCTTTAGCTGCACAGTAATATGAATTGGGAACCATGGACNGGTTGTTATAAAATAAGCGATGGTTGCACTTACTGNTATTTCTATGGTCCTTTNTCAAAACGTTACGGACAAAATAANGTATATAAAACGAATGAGTTTGATAAACCTATAGCTAAAACGGCAAAAGGCATATATAAAATTCAAAGCGGAAAGATTGTTGCAACTTGTTTCGCAAGCGATTTTTTTATTCCAGAAGCTGATGAATGGCGTGCAGAAGCCTGGGCAATGATAAAGAAACGACCTGACCTGGACTTTTTGATTTTAACTAAGCGCATTGATCGCTTTAACGTTTCTCTCCCAAAAGATTGGGGTGATGGATATGATAATGTGAATATAGGGTGCACAATTGAAAATCAGGAATCAGCTGATTATCGACTGCCTTTGTTTTTATCCTACCCCATTAAAAGGAGATTTATTGCAGCTGCACCACTTTTGGGTGCTATTGATATATCGGCTTATCTTGGCGGAATTGAGCATGTTACCGTAGGTGGTGAAACAGGGCGAGAAGCTCGTATATGTAATTACGATTGGGTTTTAGATATTCGGGAGCAATGTGTTAAAGCAGGTATTACCTTTTGGTTTAAAAACACAGGTTCGTTTTTTAAATATGACGGCACAGTTCAAAAAATCAATCCATTCAAGCAGAGTTGTGTAGCAAAAGAATTAGGAATTAATATTTTAAACGGCAAAAAGCTATTTTAATCATATCAAAAGCAGAAAGAGTTATAATAAAAAGGGTACAAACTGCACATTTTCTATCCTTATTAACAGATTAGAGCAACAACAGCAAAAGATGGTTCCATATATTAAATCACATTTTATGTGTAGAAAATGTGTATAGAATCACATAATCTACACTTAGATTAAGCATCCTCTCCTAAAATCTGCCGAAATAATAAATGGAGAGCTATCCAAAAAACGGATAGCTCCCCATTATATTCAACTTAATTCAGCTTAGTAACACGAAGCTCATCAAGCATAGCCTGATTGATAACAAGATTCATGTTCTCATTATATGGCATATAGGTTAGGGCAATTTTATGTTTTCCGGCTGAAAGGTGAATTAGAAGAGGATTGCTCCATCCCCAGTTGCTCCACTCATGCTTTCCTCTTTGAGGAAATATACTAACTCCGGTTTTTTGTCCATCGATAAAGAGGGTACGGATTGCACATTCATTTTCGGTATTTGTGGGGCCATTACCATTGGCATAACGCCATTCGAATGCATAATCGCCTTCTGCATTTATCGTTATATCGATTTCTATGTTAGTGTTTTCTTTCTTATTGATTTCAACAAAACCATCGCCTTTATATCCTTGATAATTCGCAGAAGATTTCGGAGCAAAATGCTCTACCTCATAAATTTGTGTAGGGAATATTTGAATTGGTTCACTGGCAAAAGAAGTGAATCCTCCTTTTTGAATTGCTGCAACCTGGAATTCTCCTTTTTCATCTCCTAAAAAAATGGAAGAATCTGAAGTCTCTTTCCATAGCTTTCCGTCTTTATAGACTTCATACTTCACTGCACTTTCAATGGGTTGCCATTGCAATCTGTCTCCATTCAACTGTACAACAGGCATTAATGGTGATGAAGCATTTTCTACAAGGTTGATTTTCATGGGTTGAAAC
>Ga0065701_1040581_pt1 | contig 11434 bp, 7 predicted proteins | sample Biomet1_FD_59088 | JGI IMG/M metagenome (GOLD analysis project Ga0065701, IMG submission 59088) | Microbial communities from bioreactor (seeded with anoxic lake sediment) at LBNL, California, USA - Biofuel metagenome 1 version 3... | ecosystem: Engineered > Bioreactor > Anaerobic > Unclassified ...
TAACAAAAAACAGAGGGTATTTTTCCGCAAATAAAAAGGGAAACTCATCACGCTAGTGAATCATTCCCCCAAAAGTATATCAATAGATTATATAAACTCTCTTATTTGAATACAAGTACACCGGCTGACGGTATTTTTGTATCTCCTATTACTACTTTACTACCCTTTGGCAATTCAAATTCATAAGATTTATCTGAATAGTTAAGGACTATTCCAAATCCGTTTCTATATTCCATGGTTACTCCGTAAGGCAAGTTCATAACCGGAATGTGAAGATATGCATATAATTTAGTCAGAACATCTTTTTCCAATGTACCATCATTAGAATCAACACCCACGTAAGTCACGGTTCCTTTGCCCAAATGATGAATGGTAACAGCAGGTTTACCTTCATAAAATTCGTCGGTATATGTGGCCAATACTTCTGTGTCTTTTCCAGGAATAAGAATCTCTCCCCAAGTATTCCATTTGTATGTTTTGCCATCCATTGTAATCTTACCGGGATCATTAGGTAAAAGAAGATCATAGAAGTCTACTTTATTCCCTGTAAGGTTATCTATTTTAGAACGGAAAGGTGCTTCAAACAACCGCCCGTTACGATCTTTATGACCTGTGCGACATGTAAGAACAAGGTTACCACCATTCTTCACATATTCAGTCCAACGGTTAACCAATTCATCATCTACCAACTGATAAGCTGGTGCTATAAGTACTGGATAAGCACTGAAATCTTTTTCTTCACTTATAATATCTACCGGAGCACCGAAAGCTTTAAGTTGGTTATAGTACTTATTTACATGATCCATAGTATTCCATGTTGCATTCTGCTTCTGCCTGTTTATGCTCCATGAATTCTCATGATTGAAGAGAATAGCAGTTTTGCGTGCAAGGTAATCCTTCGGTTTGCTCTCGCGGGGAGAATAATCTTTGCGTAATTGCTTTATTTCCTGCATAAATTGCTGATATTCCTTTCCACCGGGAGTTACAGTTACACCATCCGATCCTACTATTCCATAATGATATTGCTCTGTGCCATATAATGGCTGGCGATAACGATAAGTGCATACAAAATCACTTCCTCCGGCAAACACGCTCCACAACCAAAGACGTACTGCACCGGGCATAGGCTGAGGATTGATGCTCCCCCAGTTTACTTGTCCTGGTTGAAGTTCCATAACCCCATAAGTACCTTTTATCGGACGGAAAAAGTCGTTTGCAAATGCTATGCGTAAAGGATCACCTATACGATACCCTCTTCTTCCAACGCCATCTTTGCCGCCATAAACCATATAGCGAGTATATGAAAGGAAATCGAGATCTTTGCTTCCACCAATGTGTCCTTCTTCATAGCTTGGTATATAGTTAGTAGTTACCCATTGATTCTTTGCATATTTCTTTATCAGCAGACACTGATCGTTCAGGAACGAACTTGTCTGCTCAGCAGCAAAACGTCTGTAATCAAGTACCTGATGATGATTCATAAACATCTCACGCATTTGAGGCAGATTAATCTGATCAAACGAACTATATGTCTCGCTCCAGAAAGCTGTTCCCCACGCATCATTCAACGCTTTTATGTCGTTATTGTATTTTTTACGCAGGAAATCACGGTAGCGAAGTTCCGCTTTAGGGTTAAAGTCAAACTGAACAGCCGGTTCGTTATCCAGCTGCCAGCCTACAATGCGTGAATCATTTCCATAATGCTGAGCAAGCTTTTCAATCATTTTAAAAGCCAATTCTCTATAAAGCGGAGAGGCAAAGGATGCATGTTGACGAGCACCGTGATCATGCACAGTACCATCCTCGTCTTTAAGAAGGATTTCCGGATACTTTCTACTCAGCCACACCGGAGGAGTAGCTGTTGAAGTACACATTATCACTTTCAGTTTATACTTTGCAGCCAATGCAACTGCTTTGTCAAGCCATGCAAAATCATATTTGCCCTCTTCAGGCTCCAATTGCGCCCAGGCAAATTCTGCGAAATGAGTAAATTCAAATCCCAAATCATGCATTTGCTTGAAGTCTCTCTCCCACTGACTCTCGTCCCAATGTTCAGGATAGTAATATACTCCTGTCTGGATAAGATCTTTATCAACAAACCAGGACTTTTTATTTTGTGAGAACGAGAAAAGAGTTCCCGTACATACACAAAACAATAATAAAAATAGTCTTTTCATAGTACCTTATTATTATATTAATTCTCTTTCAATAGCTTTTTCAACACAGAATCTTTAACCTCAAATGCCGTTCCATGGCGGGTGCCTTTAGGAAACGAAATCTCTGAAGACACATCTTCCCAGTTCACTCTGTCTTTTGTTCTCACCGCACCATATTTGTGATCACGATATTTATCAAAATAAACATATAAATAATCACCTACAATGAGCGGAGCAGGCCCTTCAGCCCAGTAATTTCCGGTAATAGGTTTAGAGACTTCTGTAGGAAATCCATCTTTTATATTTTTTGTTTTGGTTATTCTCAGATTCTTTTCGGGAGGATTTGAATTTTCATTCTTTACCACCATAATCAGTTCATTATTCTTATCTTTTACAATTGCTGCATCAATTACACTAAAGTCCGGATCAAAGAACATTTTTGTTTCCGAGAATGTCTTAAAATCCTTTGTTGTTACGTAATAAATACGATGATTAAGGCCTTTTTCACTTGCACTGGTAGCAACTTCCTTATGCCTTCCAGGAATAGTAGTAGCCCAGAAAATATAGAAGTTTTTAGATGGTTTATCGTAAAATAATTCGGGAGCCCAACAATTATGAGCTGTTGGTTCATGCATCATCACCGGAATGGCTTTTTGTTCAGACCAATGAATCAAATCTTTTGAAGAGGCATAACCAATAATCCTATCAGTCCAGCTTGAAGTCCACACCATGTGGAATGTACCATCGGGAGCTTGGCAAACACTTGGATCTCTCATTAGTTTATCTTTACCAACAGCGGCACTTAAAAAAGATTTTCCGTTTTTCAATGTAGTCCATTTCAATCCATCGTTACTATATGCAAGATGCAGACCATCTTCACTGTTACCGGTAAAATATGAAAATAAATATGATTTTCCTTGTGCACTTGCCAATGCTATTGTAAAGGAAAAAAGAAAGGCAAAAACTCTTTTCATGACAATTATTTAGTTAGACATAAGATTGTTTGTGAGTACAAATATAGTCCTATAAAATGAATAAATAAAGAACGGAACTGTACTTTCCATGGATTGAGACGTCTATGAGATGTATTTTTGTACAATTCTCCCTTATATCAGGACATATTCATACGAAATTCTATGTTTATGTACGACTTTCTATTTACATGAATATGAAAAGGGAGTAATTTAGCAACATCAATTCAGTTAATAATATTATGAAAAAAATTATTTCGTCAATTATCTTTTCTTTATTATTCGTTCATGCTATATATGCCCAAACCAACATTGATCTTTCTGGCAAATGGAATTTCCAGATCGACAGGAAAGATGCAGGCATTAGTGAACAATGGTTCAGAAATCATCTAAAAGAAGAAATTAATCTTCCGGGGTCAATGCCTGAAAAATTAAAAGGCGATGATGTTACAGTTCACACGAAATGGACCGGAAGTTTATATGACAGTTCTTATTATTATAATCCTTTCATGGAAAAATACAGGATAGAAGGAAATATAAAACTCCCTTTCTTCCTTACCCCGGATAAACATTACGTAGGTGTAGCCTGGTATCAGAAGGAGGTTGTTATTCCTTCATCATGGAAAGGCAAACGAATAGTTCTTTCACTTGAACGTCCGCACATTGAAACTACAGTGTGGGTGAATGATAAAAAAGTGGGAATGCAGAACAGTCTTTGCGTTCCTCATGTTTATGATTTATCAAGCTATATTCACGCCGGAAAATGCCGGATCACAATACGTATAGACAATCGGCTCAAAGAAATTAACGTCGGTCCCGACTCACACAGTGTAACTGATCAGACTCAGGGAAACTGGAACGGTATTGTAGGAAAAATCAGCCTTACAGCCGGTGCTCCTATTCATTTTGATGATATTCAGGTATTTCCTGATGTAGCAAGTAAAAAAGCTTTAGTTAAAATGATTATCAAAGCTGAAAACAAATCAAATACTTCTGCGAAAGTAACCTTGTCAGCAGAAAGCTTTAACTCAGAAAAACACCACTCTCCTCTTCCTGTTTCAAAGGATATTGTCATTAAAGGTGATAGTGTGGCTTTGGAAATGGAACTTCCAATGGGTGACGGTATGCTTACATGGAATGAATTTGACCCAGCATTATATAAACTCAAAGCAAAAATCACATACGGAAAGCAAACTGACGAACAGGAAGTAGAGTTTGGTATGCGTGACTTTACTATAAAAGGCAAATACTTCTATGTAAACGGAATTAAAACGGTACTTCGCGGAACAGTTGAAAATTGTGATTTCCCATTAACCGGTTATGCACCAATGCAGGTTGAAGACTGGGAAAAAGTATTCCGCATTTGCAAAAACTACGGATTAAATCATATGCGTTTCCATTCTTTCTGTCCTCCCTCAGCAGCATTTAAAGCAGCTGATATGGTTGGTTTCTATCTTCAGCCGGAAGGTCCAAGCTGGCCTAATCATGGTTCCAAACTTGGAATGGGACTGCCTATAGATAAATATCTGATGGACGAAACAATCCGTATGGCTAAAGAATATGGCAACTCTCCTTCATTCTGCATGCTTGCATGTGGAAATGAACCTTCGGGAAAATGGGTAGCATGGGTCAGCAAATTTGTTGATTTCTGGAAAAAGAAAGACACTAGAAGAGTATATACCGGAGCTTCTGTAGGCGGTAGCTGGCAATGGCAACCCAAAAGTCAATATCACGTAAAAGCGGGAGCTCGTGGACTAGACTGGACAAATGCCAAACCGGAATCAATGTCCGATTATAAGTCTAAGATTGATACAGTATCACAACCTTATGTATCTCACGAAACAGGTCAGTGGTGTGCTTTTCCTGATTTTAATGAAATAAAGAAATATACCGGAGTCAATAAAGCTAAGAACTTTGAAATATTCAAAGATCTTCTTGAAGCTGGAAATATGAAAGAAATGGGGCGCGACTTTATGATGGCTTCCGGTAAACTTCAGGCTTTATGCTATAAAAATGAAATAGAAAAGACTCTTCGTACTCCTGATTATGCAGGATTCCAGTTGTTAAGTCTTAACGATTATTCTGGACAGGGAACTGCACTTGTAGGCTTACTTAATGTATTCTGGGAAGAAAAGGGCTATATCAATGCTCCTGAATTCCGCCGTTTCTGCAGTCCAACTGTTCCATTGGCGAGAATACCTAAGTTTGTATATAAGAACAATGAAACATTCCAGGCTGACATAGAAGTTGCTCACTTTGGTAAAAGTGAATTAAAAAATGCCCAGACTACATACAAAGTTACAGATGAAGCTGGTAATATAATTTCAAAAGGAACATTAAGCACTAAAGATATTCCTGTAGGCAACTGCTACAAACTCGGCTCTCTAAAACTGGATTTAAATTGTGTGACTAAAGCTCAGAAATTAAATCTTGAAGTTGCCATAGCGGGAACTGAGGCTGTGAACGACTGGAACTTCTGGGTGTATCCGGCAAATATTGAAATTAATAAAGGAACAGTCTATGTAACAGATTCTATTGACGACAAAGCAACTTACATATTAAAGAACGGAGGCAATGTATTATTAACTGCAGCAGGAAAAATAACCTATGGAAAAGAAGTTGTGCAATACTTTACACCGGTATTCTGGAACACTTCATGGTTTAAAATGCGCCCGCCACACACAACCGGAATCTTTGTAAATAACTACCACCCATTGTTTAAGAACTTTCCAACAGATTATCATAGTGATTTACAGTGGTGGGAACTTCTGAACAAAGCTCAGGTTATGCAATTCACAGATTTTCCTGCAGACTTCCAGCCATTGGTACAAAGCATTGATACCTGGTTTGTAAGTCGTAAGATTGGTATGCTTTTCGAAGCTAAAGTTCTTAATGGTAAGGTGATGATGACAAGCATGGATATCAAGAGCGATTCAGAAAACAGATTTGTTGCACGCCAGATGTACAAAGCTATACTAGAATATATGAACTCTGATAATTTCCGCCCTCAAACAACTGTTTCCCTGGAAAATATTAAGGACTTATTTACCAAAAAGGCTAAAAAAGTTGATTCATATACAAAAGATTCACCAGACGAATTAAAACCAGTTAAAGGAGATAAAGGTATTTAATTATAATAAACTATGAAAATCAAATTATTAACTCTTGCGCTGCTTATCAGTGTTTTTTGTACAGCGCAGGAACACCAGTTCAAATTCTATTTTGCATCGGGAAAAGCCCCAAAAGGTTATATAAAAATAAATCCGTCAAACAGATTCTCTGCAGAGAAAGGATATGGTTATGATCTTCAGTCCACATCGGCTGAAGATGCAAAGCCGTTCTATTTTTCTCTACAGGTTCCTGACGGCAATTATAAAGTAACAGTCAAATTAGGTTCTAAGAATAAAGCGGGAATCACTACTGTAAGAGGAGAATCCCGTCGCCTCTTCGTAGAGAATCTCCCAACCCAAAAAGGAGAGACTGTTGAGGTTACATTTATTATCAATAAGCGTGACACCAAAATCAGTGAGAATGAATATGTAAAAATCAAACCACGCGAAAAAAAGAAACTTAACTGGGATGATAAATTGACTATCGAATTTAATGGAGATACTCCTGTTGTTGAATCAATGACTATTCAGAAGGTGAATAACGTTCCTACGGTCTTTCTTTTCGGGGACTCTACCGTAGTTGACCAGGATAATGAACCTTGGGCAAGCTGGGGACAGATGATCACTCGCTTCTTTGATATGAACATTTGTTTCGCGAACTATGCAGAATCTGGAGAATCTGCTAATACATTTATCGCTGCAAAAAGACTTCAGAAAGCATTAAGCCAGATGAAAGCCGGTGATTACATTTTTGTAGAATTCGGCCATAATGATCAGAAACAGAAAGGTCTGGACAAAGGTCCTTATACTTCCTATTACAACAGCCTTCGGACATTTATTACTGAAGCTAAAGAACGTGGAGCGCATCCGGTTCTTGTCACTCCTACCCAACGAAGAAGCTTCAATGAAGAAGGTAAAATTATGGATACTCACGGTGAATATCCTAACGCAATGAAAAAGCTGGCACATGACGAAAACGTTCCATTGATTGATCTTCATGCCATGACTCGTACACTTTACGAGACCTGGGGAGTTGAGCCTTCAAAGAAAGCTTTTGTGCACTATCCAGCCAATACATATCTTGGGCAAACAGTAGCACTGGCTGATAATACACACTTCAATCCTTATGGCGCATATGAAATAGCAAAATGCATCATTGAAGGCATGAAAGCTAATAATCTGGATCTTGTTAAGTTCCTAAAGAAAGACTATAAGCCTTTTAATCCAAAAGAGCCCGATTCATTAGACTCTTTCCATTGGAACCAAAGTCCATTCACAGAAGTAGAAAAGCCAGACGGAAATTAAATCTAAAATAAGAAATATAATTAAGTATGAAGAAAAGTTTTTTAGTTTCTCTTTCTGCCTTCGTTATTTGCGGATGTATGGCTCAGCAAAAGAGTACACCTTCGTTTGGTTGGACCGGAAATAAAGTAAAACACAATCTTTCATGGGCTTCAACTGTAGGAGCAAAAACATATCCCGGCAAAAAGATATTCTATATAAAAGATTATAAGACTATAAATGACGGACAAACAATATGCACCAAACAGATACAAAATGCAATAGATGCATGTAGCTCTGCCGGAGGAGGAACTGTCACTTTTAATCCAGGTAAATATCTAACCGGTGCTTTGTTTATCAAAAAAGGGGTAAATCTATGCATTGGGAAAGATGTTACTATTCTGGCAAGTCAGGATATAAAGGATTATCCAGAGTTCAGATCCCGAATTGCTGGCATCGAGATGGTTTGGCCTTCTGCGGTGATTAATGTAATTGATCAGAAGAATGCAGCTATCTCCGGCGAGGGTACTATTGACTTTCAGGGAAAAGTTTTTTGGGATAAATACTGGGATATGAGAAAGGAATATGAAAAAGAAGGACTCCGATGGATTGTGGATTACGACTGTAAACGTGTAAGAGGTATCCTTATCTCTGGTAGTTCTGATATTTCTTTAAAAGGAATTCATCTTATGAGAAGTGGATTCTGGGCTGTACAAGTATTATATTCATCAAATTGCACTATAGACGGTGTTAATATTAATAATAATATAGGCGGACATGGACCAAGTACAGACGGAATTGATATTGATTCATCCACAAAAATTCTGATTCAAAACTGTGATATTGATTGCAATGACGATAATATCTGTATCAAATCCGGAAGAGATGCTGACGGACTTCGCGTTAATCGCCCAACTGAGTATGTTGTTGTCCGCAATTGCATAGCTAGAAAAGGAGCCGGATTAATCACTTGTGGAAGTGAAACATCAGGTTCTATAAGAAACATTCTTGCATATAATATGAAAGCTTACGGAACATCTTCGGCTCTACGCATTAAATCGGCTATGAACAGAGGAGGAACTGTAGAGAACATTTATATGGACAATGTAAAAGCAGACAGTGTTATTAGTGTTCTTGCAGCAGATCTCAACTGGAATCCAAGTTATAGCTATTCAGCCTTGCCTGATAAATATGTTGGAAAAGAGATTCCTGAACATTGGAAAATAATGCTTACTCCGGTAGCTCCTCCCGAAAAAGGATATCCGCACTTTAAAAATGTATATCTTTCTAATGTTGAAGCAAAAGGTGCAAAACAATTCATTTCAGCATCTGGATGGAATGATAATTTAAAATTGGAAAATTTCTATCTTTACAATATCAAAGCTGAAGTTCAGAACGCTGGTAATATAAATTTCACAGATAATTTCAATCTGAATAACATTTTACTGAAGGTTGCTCTGAATAATAAGATAGAGTTAAAAGACAATACTAATATTCATTTGAATGTTCGTTATGAATAAAGTTAAAACGATTATTTTAATTGCACTGCTCACTCTCTTCTGCATTCACACCAATGCAGTTGAACCGAATAAGTTTTCAATTGTATTAAGTGGAGCCCAGAATGCTCCTCGAGTACTAGCTTGTAAAACTCCTGAGTTTTCTTTTCATTTTCCACAAATGGCAGGTAATTTCAGGCTGGGACTTATCTCAGGAGAAAAAAGTCTGTGGGGAGATCAGGTGAAAAGTGTAAAACTTCAAAAGAAAGAAGGAAAGCTTATTTATACCCTTTCAGATGATCTGCTTAAAGACGGAAAAGTCATAATCAGAATGGCAAGGTTAACAGACAGTGATGGATTTGTTATGGAGGTTGAGGGCATAAACATTCCTGAAGGAACAGATCTTTTCTGGAGTTTTGGCGGTAGCTATGCAAAAATACTTTCCGACAAAACAAAAAGCAACCTTAAACCAGAATATTGTAAAGACAATGTGTTCAGTGTCGAAGGTAATGCATTCACGGTTTATTATGGTGAAAGTCTGGATTTAAAAGTGGTACAAGCTGTTGTCCCTTCTGAATCAGATATTCGTCTGTCGGATGCTCATAAACAAGCAACTCCACTTATGTTCCATCAATCAGGGAAGAAAACTGATGCTCCGGTATTAACAGGAACCAACAAACTGATTAACGGCAAGCTTTATTTTTGTTTCTACGTTCAGAATACTAAAGCAGACTATAATAGTTTTATGTTGCCTGAGTTATTCAAAAAAGAATTTAATCTATGAAACAGAGCAAAAAATATATCCTGTTTATTATTCTGGCACTGGCAGGAGCATTGCAGATTCATGCTAAGATATATAACGTAAGAGATTTTGGGGCTAAAGGTGATGGAAAAAGCATAGATTCTCCTTTTATCAATCAAGCAATACAAGCTGCATCCAATGAAGGAGGTGGCACTGTCTATATTCCATCAGGTGAATACTCCTGCTACTCTATTCGTTTAAAAAGTCACCTGACCATCATGCTTGAATCCGGAGCAAAAATCATGGCGGCATTCCCCACTAAAGATGAAGGTTATGATGTAGCTGAATCAAACGAATTCAATAAATATCAGGATTTTGGGCATAGCCATTGGCAAAACTCCCTGATATGGGGCATCGGACTGGAAGATATTACTATCTGTGGTTCGGGACTTATCTACGGAAAAGGTCTTTCCAGAGAGGAAAGTCGCCTGCCCGGAGCAGGCAACAAAGCCATTAGTCTTAAGGATTGCAAGAATGTAATCATTAAAGATATATCAATGCTTCGTTGCGGACATTTTGCTTTACTTGCAACAGGAGTTGATAACTTAAGTGTGCTCAACCTAAAAGTCGATACTAACAGGGATGGATTTGATATTGACTGTTGCAAAAACGTACGTATAACAGACTGTAGCGTAAATTCTCCATGGGATGATGCTATTGTTCTTAAAGCATCCTACGCTTTGGGATATTTCAGAGACACGGAAAACGTAACCATAACAGGATGTTTTGTTTCCGGTTTTGATCAGGGAACAGCAATGAAAGCAACTTACGAAAGAGATGAACCGCAAGCCCCAGATCATGCTTATGTATGTGGAAGAATAAAACTTGGCACAGAGTCGAGCGGCGGATTCAAGAACATTGCAATATCCAACTGTGTGTTTGACCGATGCAGAGGTCTGGCTATAGAAAGTGTGGACGGTGGCCATCTGGAAGATGTGGTAGTAAACAACATTACCATGCGGGATATTGTAAACTCACCAATATTTCTTCGTTTGGGAGCCCGAATGAGAAGTCCGGAAGGAACACCTCGCGGAAGTATGAAAAGAGTACGTATCAGTAACATTAATGTTTTTAATGCCGATTCTCAATACTCTTCTATTATTAGCGGAGTACCAGGAAGTATAATTGAAGACGTTTCTCTGAGTGACATTAATATCTACCATCAAGGAGGCTACTCTGAAGCCGATGGAAAGATAGTACCTCCGGAGCAGGAAAAGATTTATCCTGATCCATTAATGTTTGGTACAATTCCAGCTTCCGGATTTTATATCCGCCATGCTAAGAATATAACATTCAATAATATTAATTTCCATTTCGAAAAGCCGGACGGCCGTCCGCTATTTGTAATCAATGATGCACAAATGATTGATTACAACCGTATAACTGTCAACGGGATAAAACAGTGATGACAGTTTAGTTTTTTACATATAGAATAAGGGGGAAGATCCGGTTAAGTAAATTAATTTGTTTATTTAACCGGATTATCTTTTTATTCACTACTTTTGCAATATCAAATCAGAATAATTAAGGAAAATGAACTACGGATTTGTAAAAGTGGCAGCAGCAGTGCCACCGGTAAAAGTAGCCGATTGCCAGTATAATGCTGAACAAATTGAGA
>Ga0065701_1040583_pt1 | contig 11413 bp, 11 predicted proteins | sample Biomet1_FD_59088 | JGI IMG/M metagenome (GOLD analysis project Ga0065701, IMG submission 59088) | Microbial communities from bioreactor (seeded with anoxic lake sediment) at LBNL, California, USA - Biofuel metagenome 1 version 3... | ecosystem: Engineered > Bioreactor > Anaerobic > Unclassified ...
TTACAGCCGAAGGAGTAATCCTTCGGCTGCTTTTTTCTTGAATCACTCCATCTTCAGCTGCGGCCCCGCTTGTTTGCTTTGGTTGCCGGTCATCAGTTCGTCTAAACTCAGTGTGCCATGGTAAGACACATATTGAAACAGCAAGCCGTCGAAGAACAGGCGTATCGTTCCTGTATGGGTATCCTCCAGACGAGTCAGACTTACGGGAATGAACGTCTCGAAGATGCCTGTGCCATGGCGCTTGGTATGCACGCGGTGAGCTACACCACCATCCGGAACATTCTGAAGAACGGACGGGATACCGGCAGCATTTCCCCGGCAAAGCCAACCCCTGAACACGAAAATCTGCGCGGCAACGTGTGGCAGTGAAAGGGGGTAAAACAAAGATCAATCAGACTCTGGAGAAACTCCAGACCATGAAACAGGCGGCTATGGTTGCCAAATACCGCCGTCAGATTGAAACCAGCGGGATAAGCGATCTGACCTTTGAAGAACGCCTTGCCATGATTGTAGACGCTCAGTGGCTCTCTCGGCAGAATGCCCGGCTAAAACGGCTGCTTCACGCAGCAAACCTGCGCGACCCGGCGGCGACGCTCTCCGACCTTTCCTACAGGCCGGAGCGAATGCTGGACAAGAACCAAGTGGCGCGGCTTTCCGATCTGCAATGGATCCGGGATGGGTGGAACCTGTTGGTTACCGGTCCTACCGGCACAGGAAAGACCTACCTGGTCAGTGCCTTCGGGCGGGAAGCCTGCCGGGCGGGTATGACCGTCCGATGCTACAAAATGAGCAGGCTGCTCCTGAACCTGTCTGTCGGGCGCGGCGACGGCAGCTATGAAAAGCTGATCGGTGATCTAAAAAAGCCAGATCTTCTGATCCTGGACGATTTCGGGCTTAAACGCTGCAGCCTCTGGCCTGCCTGGACTTGTATGTAGTCGTGGATGAACGGCGGGCGCAGAAGAAGGCGATTGCAATCTCGGCACAGCTTCCGGTCAGCATGTGGTACGGCACGTTTTCCGACAAGACCATCGCCGACGCCATTATGGACCGACTCATCACCGGTTCCTTCCGCTTCGAACTGAGCGGCCCGACCATGCGCATCGATTCCGAAAAAATGCATCCCACTGATGACACGGCCGAAAGACCGTGCTATACTGCAAAAAAATGAAACGGAGTCACTACACAAACCCGGCTGTCATTGCCAGCCGGATGTCATGCGACATCTGGCCGGATAAGATGCGAACCTTGGCCGGATGCCCGAGAATACGCACTTGTGAAGTTTTGACTTTTTACATACTCTCTGAGCATCTCTGCCGGTACTGCGTTCATAAAAAACATCCTTTCAGTCTTGAATTTATTACTCCCGCTCTTGACCAAAAGGATGTTGCTTATTCTCTTTACATAAAATTTTATGGGCCTCGACACCACAGGCCCACGGATTTGCTACTGGAATGTATGGCCAAGCCAGGTCCCATGCTCAGCATGTTGGAGTGGCTGCGCACAGATCATGGAGGCTGAAAAGAAGGTTCCTTTCGCGACTCAACAGGGAAATTTGTCTGGCGCCATCTGATCCTGCACCAGATTAGTGCGTACGTGATATTTGTGATCTCATACCGCGTCAGCTACACAAGTCGCTTTCCATCGTAGAGGATAAAAAGCAGGCTTTTTTAGTATCTATATATTGTATTGGAAGAATGATCGTTTAAGATGAAAGCCGTCGAAGTAATTTCTATTGTAGATCAGATTAAAAACTTGCCATTCTCAAATACCAGCTTGTCATCAATAAAGACCTTTGCATCTTTACGGGTATCCTTGACAATATCCCAATGAATTGGGCACTGATAAGAACCGTCATAGGGACGGCCAAGAGCCATGTGCATGCTTCCCTTGATTTTTTCATCAATCAGGATATCTGTTGTGCAGATATCAATAAATGGATTTGTGCCAAACGCCACTTCACCCACACGGCGGACATTCGGCGTGCATTCCAAAATCAGATTCACATAGTCAAGGTTAGAGCTGGCATTTGCCTTGAAGACCTCACCGCCTTTGAATTCCAATGAAAGATCATTGATGATGCGGCCGCCCAGTGTCGCCGGGAATTCAAAGAAGATGTGGCCTTTCACGGTGTTCCACTTTGGCGTCACATAGAATTCGCCGTCGGGGATGTTGGTTGTGTTGTCCATGACGGCCCATTTATTTCCGCCATAATCAAATTCAAAATCCGTTTGATTGCCCACCAGGCGAAGATGGTTTCCCTGGTCCAGAATATCCGCAACCCGCTGCCACTGTTTGACATGAGCTTCCCAGTCAAGAGTGCAGGCGCCGAAGAACATGTCCATGATCTTCTCATAGCTGACGTGCGCCTGCTGTGCAAAGCGTTCATTCGGAACCCGAACCAGCGCCCATTTCGTCTTTTTCCAGCGGTCGGAGGAAATGACGCCCATTGCCTTTTGATACATGGCGACCTTATCAGATGGGATATCGTAACACTCATCCAGATTGAATGCACCGCGCAGGCCCAGATAATAGTCCGCCCAATCCATGCCGAAAGCTTCAACCTCAGGGACCCAGGAAATCTGTTCATCTGTTCCGTATTTCAGCACCTGATGCTTTATTTCCTCACTGAAAAACTGGATCTGTGCGTAGCCTCCCGCCTTGGCAACTTCACCGAATACAGCCAGTGCAAGAGGATACGTCTCAATCTCATGCATGGCGATCATCATTTTCTCGCCCGGCTTCATTTTGAACGAATAATTTACGATGGAAGCCGCCAGTTCCTTCCAGCGCTTATCTGTATTTCCCATATTAACTTACCAATCCTTTCTGCAACAAACGCCTGCGAAAAAAGAGAAATGTGGGCAGGCCATTCAGTGAACCTCTCGATCTGATTTAGCGTTTATTCGTTCTGCAAGGACAAACAATTACTTGCGAATTGCCTTCACCGTGTCCATGAATTCCTTGACACGAACCTCATCTGTTAGGTTTTCAAACTTGCCGTCGATCTTGAATGTGGTTCCCACGACGGCGCCGTCTGCAATCTTCAAGATGCTTTCAATGGTATTGACGCGGCATCCTGTGTTGGCAAAAACAGGAGTTTCCGGCACAGCGGACTTTGCGCGTTGCAGAGTTTCCGGATTCGTGGCAGAGCCGGCGGTAGCACCGGAAACACACAGGACATCCGGACGGCAGTTGAAAACCGTTGTCTTGGCAATGGACTCGATGGTCCGGTCCGTCAAGTACTGTGCCGCCTCGGGAACGATGTTGAACAGCAGGCGAACGTTTTCTGCGCCGATTTCCCGCTGGTGACGGACCACTTCACCGCAGTTCGTGTTCCACAGGCCAAAATCGCTTGCGTATACACCGGTAAAGATTTCACGTACGAACTTGGCGTCAGTTGCAACCGCCAAATCCAAAGAAGCCATCGGGTCCCACAGGCAGTTCACACCGAAGGGGATTTCAATTTCGGATTTCAGCTCGCCGATGATTCTTGCCATGCAGGCAACCGTTTCTGTGCGCACCTTTGTCAGATAAGGCAGGCTGAACTCGTTGCTGAACATCACTGCATCCACGCCGCCCTTCTGCAGCGCAAGCAAATCCTGGCGTGCCTTGACCAGCACATCCTTCATGCCCTTATTACTGTCAAAATACGGATCTCCGGGCATTGCCTGAAGATGGCACATTGCTACAATCGGTTTTTTTGTCCCGAATACATCCTGAATCCAATCCATTTTATTTCTCCTCTTTGTTCATAAATTGTTTACCAGAGCTGATGCATCAGGTCTGCATTTCTCTGATACAAGTCACTGTAAATTTTCCGATACCTCTGGTATATCTTGTGGCGATCCCAATCCGGCTGTATCACATCCTGAATTTGAATCAGTCTGCCGATCGAGTCCGGGCCGGGGATGGAGCCCACCGCCAGCCCTGCCATCAGTGCGTCGCCATAAGACGCGCCCACTGTAATTGCCGGTACTCTTTGGGCCATTCCGCAGATATCACTGACAATTTGCAGCCACAGTCTGGACTTTGTTCCTCCGCCAACCGCAGTTACATGATCCAGAGATAATCCTGCGCTGCGAAGCAGATCCATATTTTGTGCAATGCCATAGCCCACACCTTCCATTGCAGCCCGCACCAGATGTCCCCGCTGATGCCGCAGGTTCAGTCCAAAAAAAGTGCCCTTGGCCAAGGGATCCTGAATCGGCATCCGCTCTCCCATAAAATACGGAAGGCAGATAAGTCCATCACTTCCAACCGGTATCAACTCCGCCTCACGAAATAGGCTGGTGTATGCATTTTCGCCGCCCTGGGCCTCGGCGGCCAGCAGGTCCTTTGCCATTTCATCCCGAATCCACTTGGTCAGAGACCCGGTCGTTGCCATGCCGCCAGTGCAGGAATACATGCCGTCTATGGTATAGTGATTGCACCACAGTGATGTGTTGGTCTGATAATGGTCTGTTACGCCGATAAAGAACGAAGTTGACCCATACATCAGCATGGTGTCCCCGGGTTTTACCACACCTGCGCTGACAGCCTCCGCCCCGGCATCCGTTGTTCCGCAGATCACCTTGGTACCTTCGGCCAACCCGGTTTCCGCAGCTGCCTTTGCACTGACGCAGCCCACGGGTGCATAGGTTCCCGATGCAATCCGAGGCAACAGATCTTCCCTGCAGATCAGCCGACACATTCCAGGGTCCCATGCCATTGTCTGAGGATCAAACATTGGCAGCGCACTGCTGGCGGAATAGGGATCCACATAGAAATTTCCGGTCAGTCTGGCAGTTAAAAAGCCTGATGCAAAGGTAAAGTGTTTTGCGCATTGAAACACCTCTGGCTCATTTTCCCGAATCCACAGAATTTTAGGTCCGAAGTGCTCAACGCTCAGCGGTCCTCCAAACTTTTTCTGCAGCGTTTCCGCTCCAATTTTGTGGTTGAGTTCTTCCACCTGCGGAACACAGCGAGTATCAATGCCATACAGGATCGCGTTGCGCAGCGGCTCGCAGTTTTCATCCACTGCCGTAACAGCGGCCATGATCGTGCTGATTCCAATTGCCGCAATTTCATCGGCTGCCGCGCCACCTTTGCACAACAGGGCTTTTACGATTTTGCGCAGATCGCCGATCCAGTCCTGAATGGGGTCATGCTCAGCAAAGCCGGGTTGTGGTGAGCGTATTCCGTGCTTGACAGCTGCAGTTACAAGAACCCGCCCCTCAAGATCACACAGAGTCCCCTTTGATTCAGAGGTTCCAACATCAAAGCCCATTAAGTATTTTCTCTTCATGCATTCCCCTCCCTGTTCTCTCGTTGTTTTACTTCCGGTTGTTTTCCGGGACGATCACACTTACCCCGGCAGCTTCAAACAGCTCCCGTTTCTTATCTGCGATCTTATCTGTTACAAACGTATTGATCTTGTCCAGATCACATACGTGGAAAAAAACTTCTTTTCCGATTTTACTGTTGTCTGCCACCGCAATGACAGACACCGCCACGTCGATCATTGCCTGTTTTACCCGGGCTTCCGACATGGTGCGGTTTGAGATCCCCTCCACTTCGTCGATTGCATCGCAGCCCAAAAACAGTTTATTGACCTTGATATGATTGATAAAGTCCACGACTTCAATTCCGCTCATTGTATAGACGGAAGCTTCTACTTTGCCCCCGGTCATAATCAGCGTGACATTTCGTTTGCTGCTGGCCAGGGTCAGCCCGACCTTCAGATCATTTGTTATGACAGTAACCGGAATATTGGGCATTGCTTTTGCAATTTCCAGTGTTGTGGAGCCCGAATCCAGAATGATAATGTCGTTTTCTTCAATCATATTGGCTGCAAGCTTGCCAATGGTCCGTTTGCTGTCAATATTCTGCCGCGCCTTGCTCTGTGACGGAATTTCAAGGTTAAAGCGATCAGACAATGCCATTGCCCCGCCGTGAACACGGACAATCAACCCTTTGGCATCCAATTCATCAATATCTGCCCGAATCGTCACTACCGAAGTGCGAAAGACTTTGCTCAGCTCCTTGGTCCGCACTTTTTTGTGTGAATTCACATAATCAAGGATCTTACTCTGCCGTTCTGTCTGAAACATTTCGTTTCTCCATTCTCGGTTTAGTTATGTGCTGCTTTTACTGGGTTCTCTATGGTGTTGACCATGTTTCTGACGATAATAATTCACAAAGAAATTAATGCTCAGCACCACAATTAAAAGAAGACCCCATGTAAATTCCTTGAAGTAGCTGTTCAAATGCAGCATATTAAATCCCGAAGAAAGGAACTGCAGCGAAAGCAGGGAAAGCGCCATGCAGGATATTTTCGCTGTGCCGCCGTCCGGGTTGGTAGCCCCCAGCACACAGCAGAGGATTGCCTGCAGCACATAAGTCGTTGCATAGTCGGCCTTGGCGGCATCTGTGCGGGCCAAGATGGCAATTCCACAAAGAGCGCTGATCAGGCCACTGTAAAGATACGCTTTCATATAGACCTTTTTCTCATTGATGCCGGTAAAATGGCTGGCCTTCGGATTTGAACCGACCATCTTCACCTCAAAGCCAAATCTTGTCCTGTGCAGCAAAAATGCGGTAAACAAGAGCGCCACGATCAGCAGCAGCATCGTGTATGGAATTCCCAGCAGAGTATGAGAACCAAAATAAGTAAACTGAGACGGAGTCTTTGAAACAGACTGCCCCTGCGTCAGGATAATGGAAATGCCTTCAATCATCATGGACGTTGCCATAGTGGCCAGCATAGGGGCAATATGCAAATGCGCAATTACAACACCGTTAAATGCACCGAACACGGCCCCAATCACTAGCGCAACAATGATTCCAAGCAGCACAAATGCCGCCAGCTTTCCGCCTGCAAAGTCTTGCGCATAAGCATGGTGCATAATGGTAGCGGCACAGATTGCAGAGAGGTTGCCGATAGAAACGACGGACAGATCAATTCCTCCCGCCAACATTGCCATCATCATAGCAAGTGAATAGAATCCCAGTTCGGGAATTTGATAGCACATGGACGTCAGGTTGCCTGCTTTTGCAAAACTTCCATTTAGAAATACCATAATTGCAAAAATCAGAATGGTGATTGTGCTCATTTTTACAATATCCCGGTCCATTTTACGGGACAGAGCCATTTTATTCATTCTGCATGCACCTCTTTTCGGAGTACCTTCAGCAAACCGCCACGCTGACGCATCTGCATAACCAGACCAGCGAAGATGATAGCGCCCGTGACAAAGCTCTGATAATAGGTGGGAATTCCAATCATAATTAGATTGTTGGAAATAAACTGCAGAAGGACAATTCCAAGCAACGTGCCAATGGCAATTCCCTTGGCGTGCATCTGAGAACCTCTGCCCAGAACCACCGCAGCAATACCGGTCAGTTCCGTACCGACCAGATCCGTGGGCATCGGCAGGGAGCAGCGGCCAAGACTGTTGTGCACAACGCCGCCGACGCCGCAGATCACTCCGACGATCAGGAAAGCAAAGAAGCGGACTCTGGAAACATTGATGCCCGCGCGCCGGGCAGCGTCCGCATCGCCGCCTACTGCATACAACTGGCGGCCAAAATTGGTATGCTCCAAGGTCAGGTATAATGCGACATACATCAGCAGCGTAAAGATAATTGCGCCGGGCAGCTGAGATGCAACGCCGCTGCTGTAGGAAGCCGTCGCAAGATACCAGGTGCCGAGTTTGTTTACCGAAGCAGGCAGCTTATAAATATAGGAAGAGCTGACGAATGCCAGAATTGTTCCCTTCAAAAAAGACTGTGTGCCAAGCGTCGCAATGAAAGATTGCAGGCGAAGCCGGTCAACCAGAACCCAGTTAAAAAGCTGCAGCACCACGCCGATTGCAATGGACATCAGGAACACCAGGAAGATGGAAACGTTGCTCATTTCCCTCTCCGTCAGAAAATGCATCGTGGAATAGGATGCAAATGCACCAATCATACAAAACGACATGTCCAGCTCGCCGATGACCATGATAATCATAATTGCCAGTGCAAATATTGCGGGGACCGCACAGGTACGTGCCAGAGAAAATAAACTTGCTCTGGTCAGAATATCCGGATTGATGATGCCAAATATGGCAACTGTAACCACAAACAGCAGGAACAGCGCAAACTGACTGCTTTTTTCCACTTTTTTGATCATTTGCCATTCCTCCTTTAATCAGCAGCGGCCAGTTCTTCCAACGCATCCATCGTTGCTTCACTGGTCTGAATCTCCTGGTCAATCATGCCGTTTTTCATCAGAAGCACGCGATTGCAGGTCTGCATGATTTCGTACATATCGTTAGAGATGATAATAACGCCAACGCCTTTGTCTCTGGCAAGGTCTCTCACAATCCGGTGGATATCATTTTTTGCGCCGACATCGACGCCGACAGTCGGACAGTTCAAAATCAGGATATCCGGATTGGATGCAAGCCATTTAATCAAAACGATTTTCTGCTGATTGCCGCCGGACAGAGAATTGGCCGGATTTTGTGGTACCATGCCTGCAACCGACATGGAATTTAGCCCCTCGGTCTGTTTACTGCGCAGAGCTTTGATCCTCAATACGCCAAAGCAATTTGCATAGTTGCGGACGATTCTCGAAATGGAATTATCTGCAATGCTTTGAGCCAGATGCAGTCCCTCTGTCAGACGATCCTCCGGAACGTATGCAATTCCGCATCGCAGGGCATCGTCCACATTTTTGAAAATGCCCACATCTTTTCCGTTAATTTCAATCTGCCCGCCGGTTGCTATCCGCAGTCCGAACAGCGCCTCGGCCAGCTCACTGCGGCCACACCCCAGCAGGCCGGTAATTCCCAAAATCTCACCCTGGTGGAGTTTCAGGCTGATATTGCGGAAAGTCGGTTCCATTGTCAATTCCTTCAGCTCCAGAACCGGCTGGGCATCAGTTTGTTCATAGTGGTAGGTCTGGCTGTCAAACTTTTTGCCCGTCATGTAAAAGACCATTTCTTCTTTGGTCAGCTTGGAATCTCCTTTGTTGGAGCAGTAGACGTCTTCTCCGTTTCGCATAACTGTATAGCTGTCGCAGATTTCAATAACCTCATCCAGTTTGTGGCTGACAAACAGCACGGAAACGCCTTCACTCTTCAACTGCCGAACGATGGAAAACAGGCGCTCAACTTCTTTTGTTGTCAGAGCCGTCGTTGGCTCATCCATAATCAGCAGCTTGGCATTTTGCACGATGGCACGGCAAATGGCAACCATCTGTTTTTGTGCCACATTTAAATCTGCGATATAAATATCAGGATCAATCTCAAATTTAATTTTATGTAAAGTGTCAACAGCTCGCTGACGCACTTCTTTCCAGTTAATATGTGCTTTTTTCCCCGCAACCGTGGAATACATCATAATATTTTCCGCAATTGTCATATTGGGGAACAGGGCAAAATCCTGATAAATAACCTGAATGCCTTCCGCAATCGATTCAGCAGGTGTAATTTTCCGGTAAGTCTTGCCGTTAATCTGGAGTTCTCCGCTATCAAAACCATGAAAGCCAGAGATAACCTTGATCATGGTTGACTTTCCGCAGCCGTTTTCCCCGATCAGGCAGCGCACTTCCCCTTCGTTGACCGTAAAATTCATACCGTTCAGCGCCATAGCCCCATAGAAGGATTTATACATATCCTTGATCGTAACAATGTTTTTCAAAAGATCACCATCCTAGCTTTGCAGTGTCTATTCTTACATTTGTGAAAAAGCAGGGGGAATACGCGTGGTTTGTATTCTCCCTGCTTTCCCGTTAAGCCGCGCCTTTAGAAATCGTAATCGCTCATATTGTCTGTAGTGACATCAACCCATGCAGAACCATAAACCGTGTTGCCGTCCACCGTGCAGTTGTCATAACCGGGGACACCGAGATCTACACCTGTTTCAATGGTCTCACCGTTCAGAACTTTCACTGCCAGGTTGCACATGGCCTCGCCGGCATCGGCGGGATCCCAGAAAGTAAAGGTCTTGATCGTTCCACTGTTCAGATAATCCTTGGCCTGAGAAACAAGACACGTACCAGTCACAACGATATTGCCGGACTTTCCAGCCTCTTCAACTGCCATTGCAATTCCGGGAGGGTCATTGGTGTCGCAGCCAATGAAGCCGCTGATATCCGGATAAGTAGCGATGACTTCCTTGGCCGTGTTATAGGCAGCCTCCTGGCTGGAGCCTTCTACCAAGTCGCATACCTGATGCATATTGGGATATGCGTCTTCCTGGCGTTCGATTGCACCCTGAGCCCACTGCTGATGAGAAGTAGAAGTCAAAGAACCGACCATAATCACATAGCCGCCCTCTTCACCCATCTGCTTTGCCAGCAGATCCATCATGTGTGCGCCGTATTCATAGTTGACAAAGGCTTCCATGTCATAGTCGACATTTTCCATACCTTCAGCTTCGTGGGAAATCACGACGATACCTGCTTCGCGTGCCTTTGCAAGAGTAGTCTCGCAGGAAGAGGGATCGTACGGAATCACTGTAATTGCGTTTACACCGGAGGCAATTGCATCTTCGATGCTGGAAATCTGCACTGCGGTGTCGGCATCACCGGTCGGACCGGACTGATAAACCGTGTTGCCGGTTGCATCAGCAAAGCGTTGGTTTCCCGTGTCCATTCTGTCCCACCAGGAAATACCAATGCATTTTGGGGTGTTGGCAATGGTGTAAGTTCCTCCTGCAGACGAATCTGCAGTGCTTCCGGCTGCCGATGAACTGCTCGTCGTAGAACCGGATCCGCATGCTGTCAATGACAGGATCATACAGGCTGTCAGTAAAGCGGCAAAAATCTTCTTCATCACGTTTCCTCCTAAGATCAAATTCACGAATGGATCATGTGGCTGAAAATGCTCGGTCACCCAACGATCTCTCGTGTGTTTTGAGTATAAAAAGCGGTTTTCTTTTTGTCAATGCCACTTTCTTTTCGGCTTCTTTTGCTTTCAATAACTTTTTTTTGCTTAATTGAACGGTGGAAGTGCATCTTCCTCTTCCACTTTTTGCAATTTCGCTAAAATGCAACAGATATATTTGAGCATCTTTTTTTATAAATTATAAAATATCACAAAATTTGAATGACTGTTTTATAAATTTAGAGAATTATCTTTTTCTTTTTTTTGATATTAATTTTTTTACATTAGAAAGGAAAAGAAAGAGTACAGAAGGGATGTATGATCATTACGACGATTGGAGGAGGTCAATGATCGGGATTAGTGGCGGTTGACCAAGCTTCCGAGCGAGTATTATAGCTGAGGCTGTGTGAAAACGCGTGTAAACACAACAAATGGCAGCTTATGATTTCTACTAAATCGCCAAAAATGCAAGCGGAATTACCCCTGTAATATCCCAATTAATTGCTCTGTTCCAATGATATTGATTGCTCGTTTCATGTTGTAAACCAAAAAATGCAGCA
>Ga0065701_1012884_pt1 | contig 11412 bp, 11 predicted proteins | sample Biomet1_FD_59088 | JGI IMG/M metagenome (GOLD analysis project Ga0065701, IMG submission 59088) | Microbial communities from bioreactor (seeded with anoxic lake sediment) at LBNL, California, USA - Biofuel metagenome 1 version 3... | ecosystem: Engineered > Bioreactor > Anaerobic > Unclassified ...
TATTTTAGCATAAATTAGCCTCATAAACCACAGGCTAATTCTTTTTCCGTTTGAGTAATCCTACTCGAACTGGTTTTTTATTTATCATTTTCACCATTTACTTTATTGTCTTTTTAAGGCAATTGCAATCTGCTATCCAGACTTTTAGTTGGCTTACACAAAACCAATTGATAGTTTTGAACGCATAAAATGCACGTGAATATTTAATCAAACATAGGCGTTTTAACAAAGTAATAAAATGATGAATAGACTTAGTAATCAACAATATGTATTCAGGAACAATATTCTATCAAATAATTTAAAATAGAAAAATGAAAAAAATAAATTTAAAAAAGAGTGAGAAATTTGCAGGTATCGTTTTAGCCATATTATTACTATTTGTGACATTAAGCAGCACATTCTTCTTTTTAGGTAAGCTAAAGGTTAGCATAATTGAGTGGGTAACATTCAATGCTTGCGCACCCACAAGTTATTTATACTTGTGCCTATTTTTTATGTTCTTAATCAGGAAAAACTCTGCTGTTTTAGTATTCACTTTCCTACCGATTTTTATTTTCGGAACAATGGCTATGTTTGTGTTACCATGGAATGAAGCAAACGTAATTCCTCACATCGGACACATTGTAATGACCATGAATTTAATATGGGTGCTTTATGTTGTATTTAAGCACAAAAACTACAAACAGTCTGCTATGTGCTTTTTAATAAGCATTATAATTTTTACACCTTACATCGGTTATGCGTTATTGTATAATCAGGCTCATGCAGAAGATCTGGTAAGACTGATTCAGCAACTGCAAGAGCTATAGTTTATTGTAAATTCCAAGAAAAGCTAACATTTATCTTTGTACGAGCTAATAATTCATCACACAAAGAAAAACGTTAGCTTTTCTACTGTACAAACAAGATATATATGTGAAGACCAGTAACAATACCCTGGAAATAAAAAAAAGTCCCGCAAATATTACTTTGCAGGACTTTTAAAACTTAAATTTGGCGGTGCGTACGAGACTCGAACTCGTGACCCCATGCGTGACAGGCATGTATTCTAACCAACTGAACTAACGCACCATTTATTTTGTTAGCAATCTCTCTCAATTGCGGATGCGAAGGTAGATATTATTTTTAAATTTGCAAGAACTTTACGTAAAAAACTCATTATTTATTCGATTTTATGAGTAAACGCACTCTTTTGACCTGTTCTAAGTGACAAACAATAACATTTATAACAAACTTCTTGCTATAAAAATTTATTCTTTGGCAATAATTCGTTATTTTTGCAAGCTCATAAAGAGAACTAATGATAAATATGATGCAAGCAAAAAAAAATACCGCAAAGCTATTACTCCACTGTCCCGATAAACCTGGGATTATTTCCGCAGTAACGGATTTTATTACTATAAACAAAGGAAATATTGTTTATCTTGATCAGTATGTTGACCATATAGAAAATATATTCTTTATGAGAATTGAATGGGAACTGAGCGATTTTCTTATTCCAAGAGAAAAAATAGAAGATTATTTCGACACACTCTATGCTCAGAAATATGATATGAGTTTTCGACTTTATTTCTCAGATATAAAGCCACGCATGGCCATATTTGTTTCTAAAATGTCTCATTGCTTATTCGATATGCTTGCCCGTTACGCTAACGGCGAATGGAATGTGGAAATACCTTTAATTATAAGTAACCACCCTGAGTTACAACATGTAGCCGATAAATTTGATATTCCATTCCATCTTTTTCCTATTACAAAAGAGACTAAAGCAGAACAAGAAACCAAAGAAATGGAATTATTAGCCAAACACAAGGTCAATTTTGTAGTTTTAGCTCGTTATATGCAGGTAATCTCAGAGAACATGATAAGCGCTTATCCCAATCGGATAATAAATATACATCACTCTTTCCTCCCTGCTTTTGTGGGAGCTAAACCTTATCATGCAGCTTTTGAGAGAGGAGTGAAAATTATTGGTGCTACAAGTCATTATGTAACTACTGAACTAGATGCGGGTCCTATTATAGAGCAAGATGTAGTTCGCATTACTCATAAAGACACGGTAGAGGACTTAGTGAACAAAGGAAAAGATCTAGAGAAGATAGTACTTTCGCGTGCCGTGCAAAAACATATTGAACGTAAAGTATTGGCTTATAAGAATAAAACGGTTATCTTTAGTTAAAGACAAATGAATATAGCTATCGTAAAATATAATGCAGGAAATATCTATTCTGTGGATCACGCTTTAAGACGCTTGGGTATAAGCGCAATAGTAACCGCGGACAAAGATCTTTTATCACATGCTGATAAAGTGATTTTTCCAGGAGTTGGCGAAGCAACTACTACCATGCAGCATTTAAAAGCTACGGGATTAGATAAACTGATTGTCGATTTAAAGCAACCGGTATTGGGCATTTGCCTTGGAATGCAGCTTATGTGCAACCATTCTGAAGAAGGAGATGTGGATTGCCTGAATATTTTCCCTTCTGAAGTAAAACGCTTCTGCCCCGCAAAACATCAAGATAAAGTTCCACACATGGGATGGAACACTATCGACAATTTAAAAGGGGATCTTTTTAAAGGCTTTACAAAGGAAGAATTTGTTTATTTTGTGCATAGTTTTTACGTGCCAACGAATGAATTTACTGTGGCTACAACAGATTACATACTTCCGTTTAGTGCGTCATTACAAAAGGACAACTACTATGCAACCCAATTCCACCCCGAAAAAAGTGGAAAGGTTGGAGAACGGATTTTAGAAAACTTCATTAATTTACCTCTATAATATAAGTATGATTGAAATTATTCCTGCTATAGATATAATCGAAGGAAAATGTGTTCGCCTATCTAAGGGTGATTATGAAAGTAAAAAAGTATATAATGAAAATCCGGTAGAGGTTGCTAAGCAATTTGAAGCAAACGGAATTACCCGTCTTCATGTTGTTGACCTTGACGGGGCAGCATCTCATCATATAGTTAATTATCGCATTCTGGAAAAAATTGCATTACAAACATCCTTGATTATTGATTTTGGCGGTGGAATAAAAAGCGATGAAGATTTAAAAATAGCTTTTGAAAGTGGAGCGAAGATGATTACCGGAGGAAGCATTGCTGTTAAAGAGCCTGAACTGTTTACTCAATGGCTAAATAAATACGGAAGCGATAAGATTATTCTTGGAGCTGATGTGAAAAATAAAAAGATTGCTGTCAATGGTTGGAAAGAGGGAACCGAGCTTGAACTAATGACTTTCCTTGGAGAGTATATTAAGAAGGGTATCCAAAAAGTAATCTGCACGGATATTGAATGTGACGGCATGTTAGAAGGTCCTTCAACTGCTCTTTATAAAGAAATTCTGGAGGAATATCCTTCCACTTACTTAATTGCCAGTGGAGGTGTAAGCTGCATTGATGATATTATTAAACTGGAAGAGGCTAAAGTTCCCGCTGTTATTTTCGGGAAAGCACTTTACGAAGGAAAGATCCAACTGAAGGACTTAAAGATATTTATATAAACTGATAAGTATGTTAGCAAAAAGAATTATACCTTGCCTGGATATTAAAAACGGAACAACCGTGAAAGGTACAAACTTTGTCAATCTGCGGGAAGCCGGTGACCCAGTGGAACTGGGACGCGCTTATAGCGAACAGGGAGCTGACGAGTTGGTTTTTCTTGATATTACAGCAAGCCACGAAGGACGAAAGACTTTTACTGACCTTGTTAAACGTGTTGCTGCAAACATAAGCATTCCTTTCACCGTGGGTGGAGGTATCAATGAATTGCAGGACGTTGACCGTTTGCTAAGTGCCGGAGCTGATAAAGTTTCTATAAATTCCTCTGCTATACGCAACCCACAACTGATAAACGACATTGCAAAGCATTTTGGTTCTCAGGTTTGTGTGGTGGCAATTGACGCTAAAGAGCAAAACAATCTTTGGAAATGTTATCTGAATGGAGGACGAATTGAGACTGACAAAGAATTAATATCATGGGCTAAAGAGGCTGCTGACCGTGGAGCCGGAGAAATTCTTTTTACCAGCATGAATCATGACGGAGTAAAAACCGGATATGCTAATGAAACGTTGGCTCTTTTATCTGATTCCTTACCTATACCAATTATCGCATCGGGTGGAGCCGGTGCAATGGAGCATTTCAAAGATACTTTCACTTTAGGAAAAGCTGATGCAGCTTTGGCTGCTAGTGTTTTTCATTTCGGAGAAATTAAAATTTCCGAATTAAAAGATTATCTTTGTGCACAAGGAATAACTGTCAGAAAATAAAAAGTCAAATAACTAATTATTAATTATATTACATCATGGATTTAGATTTTAATAAAATGGATGGATTAGTTCCTGCTATTATACAAGATAATTTCACTTCGAAAGTTCTGATGCTTGGTTTTATGAATAAGGAAGCTTACGAAAAAACTATTGCAACTGGACAGGTGACATTCTTTAGCCGTACAAAGAACAGACTTTGGACTAAAGGAGAGGAAAGCGGAAATTTCTTAAATGTTGTATCCATCAAAGAAGACTGTGATAAAGACACCTTATTGATTAAGGTAAATCCTACTGGTCCTGTTTGCCATACTGGCTCAGATACTTGTTGGGATGAAAAAAACACAGAAGACATCATGTTTCTAAAGTATTTGCAGGACTTTATAAGCAAACGGCATGAGGAAATGCCTGAAAAATCATATACAACTTCTTTATTCAACTCCGGCGTGAACCGTATGGCTCAAAAGGTAGGTGAAGAGGCTGTAGAAACTGTAATTGAAGCAACAAACGGAACAGATGACCGTTTAATATATGAAGCATCAGATTTAATTTATCACCTGATTGTGCTTCTCACTTCAAAAGGCTATCGTATTGAAGATTTAGCCCGCGAACTTAAAAAAAGACATAAAGAATAAAAGCTAAAAAATATGAGCGAATCACTCATTAACTATCAGAATGTAGAAATTGCCCAACAAGATAATTGCTTGCTTAATAATGTTAACATGCAACTGAACGCTGGTGATTTTTTATATGTAATAGGTAAAGTAGGCTCTGGAAAAACGAGTCTGCTAAAAACTATTTATGGAGAATTGAGTATCGTTTCAGGAGATGCAGAAGTATTAGGAAATAATCTACGAACTATCAAACGAAAAAATATTCCGCAACTAAGACGAAAGTTGGGTATAATATTTCAGGACTTTCAGTTACTAACAGATCGCACAGTATACGATAATTTAGAATTTGTATTACGTGCTACCGGTTGGAAAAACAAGCTGGAAATAAAGGAACGGATAGAAGATGTGTTAGAACAAGTGGGAATGACTGACAAAGGGAACAAAATACCTAATGAACTCTCTGGTGGAGAACAACAACGCNTTGTTATTGCCAGAGCAATATTGAATTCTCCTTCTATTATCCTGGCAGANGANCCAACAGGNAATCTGGATGCTGAAACAGGAAGAAAGATAGTAGAGCTACTTCATAGTATAAGCCGTAATGGCTCTTCTGTAATTATGACAACACATAACATTCAATTGCTTAAAGATTTTCCGGGATTGGTCCTTCGATGTAAAAATCAATGAATTGCAAGATGTAACTCATGAATTTTATAAAGAGAAAAAAACTCATGAAGATACAGAGCTAGATAATATGAAACTAATCTTAGAAACGACTTGTTCGCAAGCCGAATTTGTAAGTGAAGAGGATACGGATAAAGAATAAATAATAACTTAATAGTGTAAAGAAGATGAAAGTTTTAAAGTTTGGAGGTACTTCCGTTGGTTCTGCCGAACGGATGAAAGAGGTTGCCAAATTAATAACCGATGGTGAAAAGAAGATTGTAGTGCTTTCAGCAATGTCAGGCACAACAAATTCTTTAGTTGAAATTTCGGATTACTTATATAAAAAGAATCCGGAAGGTGCTAATGAGATCATCAACAAATTAGAGAAAAAGTACAAACAGCACGTTGATGAGCTCTATTCTACAGCAGAATATAAACAGAAAGGACTGGAAATTATTAAGTCCCATTTTGATTACATTCGTTCTTACACCAAAGATCTGTTTACACTCTTTGAAGAAAAGGTAGTTCTTGCCCAAGGAGAGTTAATTTCCACTGCAATGGTTAATAATTATCTTTGCGAATGTGGGGTAAAATCAATTTTACTTCCTGCATTGGAATTTATGCGTACAGACAAAAACGCAGAACCGGATCCTACATATATTAAAGAAAAACTTCAAATACAGCTAGAACTTTACCCGGATGCAGACATTTATATCACTCAAGGCTTCATCTGCAGAAATGCTTATGGTGAAATTGACAACTTGCAACGTGGAGGAAGTGACTATACAGCTTCATTAATCGGAGCAGCTGTTAATGCTTCTGAAATTCAGATCTGGACAGATATTGACGGACTTCATAACAATGATCCTCGTGTGGTTGATAAAACAGCTCCTGTTCGTCAATTGCATTTTGAAGAAGCTGCCGAATTAGCTTATTTTGGTGCAAAAATTCTTCATCCTACTTGTGTGCAACCAGCTAAATATGCAAATATTCCGGTTCGTTTACTAAATACAATGGAACCATCTGCTCCTGGAACATTAATTTCTAATGAAACAGAAAAAGATAAGATTAAAGCTGTAGCTGCTAAAGACAATATCACAGCTATTAAAATTAAATCCAGCCGTATGTTACTGGCTCATGGATTCCTACGTAAAGTATTTGAAATCTTTGAAAGCTATCAAACATCTATTGATATGGTTTGTACATCAGAAGTGGGTGTTTCTGTTTCAATCGATAATACAAAGCACTTACCAGAGATTTTGGATGACTTAAAGAAGTATGGTACAGTCACCGTTGATAAGGATATGTGTATTATCTGTGTTGTGGGAGATTTGGAATGGGAAAATGTAGGATTCGAGGCTACAGCTCTTGATGCTATGCGCGACATTCAGGTTCGTATGATTTCTTTCGGGGGAAGTAATTATAATATTTCGTTTCTGATCAAGGAGTCTGACAAGAAAAAAGCATTACAATCTCTCAGTAATGTACTGTTCAATAATAAATAAACATATATGAAAGGGACCTTCCCAATAAATAAATTTCGTGAAATGGAAACGCCATTCTATTTCTACGATACAAAAATATTACGGGACACACTTAATTGTGTTAATAACGAAGCAAAAAGGTACGGTAATTATATTGTTCACTACGCTGTTAAAGCAAATGCTAATCCGAAAGTTCTTTCAATTATTCGGGAAAACTATTTGGGAGCAGACTGCGTTAGTGGAGGAGAAATTCGTGCGGCTATCAAAGCCGGCTTCCCTGCTTCAAAGATCGTATTTGCCGGAGTAGGAAAAGCGGACTGGGAAATCAATCTCGGACTAAATTATGGCATTTTCTGTTTCAATGTAGAATCTATTCCAGANCTGGAAGTTATTAATGAACTAGCTGGTGTTAAAGGAAAGATAGCTTCAGTGGCTTTGCGTATCAACCCAAATGTAGGTGCACATACTCACGCCAACATTACTACCGGACTAAAAGAAAATAAATTNGGGATTAATATGGAAGATCTGGACGATGTATTAGATACAGTTAAAGCTCTTCCTAATGTAAAATTACTAGGTTTACATTTCCATATCGGTTCACAAATTCTTGATATGGGAGATTTTGTAGGGCTTTGCAATCGTATCAACGAAATACAGGAACATATGTATAAGCGCCGCATTATTGTAGAACATATTAATGTAGGTGGAGGATTAGGTATTGATTACCAACATCCAAACAGACAACCAATTCCTGATTTTGCTGCATACTTCTCAACATTCCATAAACATTTAAAATTACGTTCATCACAAACACTACATTTTGAGTTGGGACGTTCAATTGTTGGTCAATGCGGAAATTTAATCAGTAAAGTTTTATATATCAAACAAGGAGCAAATAAACAATTTGCTATTCTTGATGGTGGAATGACTGATCTGATTCGTCCGGCTTTATATCAAGCATATCATAAAATAGAAAATATAACCTCAGAAGAACCAATAGAAAAGTATGATGTTGTGGGACCAATCTGTGAATCTTCGGATGTTTTTGGTAAAGCAATTGACTTGAATAAAGCTAAGCGAGGAGATCTTTTCGCTCTTCGCTCTGCTGGAGCATACGGAGAAATTATGGCTTCAAGATACAATTGTAGAACGCTTCCTCAAGGATATACGTCAGATGAATTAATGTAAATTAAATTAATATAATAAAAAAGGGATGTCACAAAAGGTCATCCCTTTTTTATTAAAGACTAAGCGATAATAGAAGCATAACTTTCTGTTGCAAAAAACGAATACAATTCGTTTTAATTCCAATATTTAGTGTAATTTTGCACTAATAAAAAACAGAAAATACGCGATGGATTTATTTACCTTCAATATCGTCGAGATAATATTATTAGTCTCACTTGGTTTATTTCTATTTATACAAGTAATCTACTATTTTAGCTTATACAATCAATTACATGCACACAACAAAGCTGTTAATGATGGAGATTTAATTTATGAAACAGAATATCCTCCTATTTCAGTAATTATTAGTGCACGTAACGAATCAGAAAATCTGCAAAAATATTTGCCATATGTCCTGGAACAAGATTACCCAAATTTTGAGGTTATCGTTATTAATGATGGCTCTACAGATGAAAGTGAGGATGTTCTTTCAGCATTTGAAGAAAAATACACAAACCTATATCATACGTTTACTCCAGACGGTGCTCGCTACATCAGTAGAAAAAAACTAGCTCTCACAGTGGGAATTAAAGCCAGTAAACATGCTTGGTTAGTATTCACAGAAGCAAATTGCCGCCCTGCAAGTAAAAACTGGTTGAAATTAATGGCCAGAAACTTTTCACCTCGCACAGATGTTGTGCTGGGATATAGCGGATATGAAAAGGAAAAAGGATGGTTTCAACGTAAGGTTGCCTTCACTAATCTTTTTATGTCAATTCGCTACCTGGGGTTTGCGCTGATCAATAAGCCATATATGGGTATTGGTCGTAACATGGCTTACCGAAAAGAATTATTCTTCAACAATAAAGGATTTTCTTCCCACCTTAACTTGCAACGTGGTGATGATGATCTGTTTATTAATGAAGTAGCAACATCTTTTAATACAAGAATAGAAACTACTCCAAATGCCATTATTAAAATAGAACCGGCGTACGGATATAAAAGCTGGAAAGAAGAAAAAGTCAGTTACTTAGCAACTTCTAAGTATTATCACGGCATACAGCGATATTTATTAGGTCTTGAAACGACCTCACGATTAATATTTTTGTCCCTTTTTATTGCAACTATTGTATTCAGTATCATTGATCATCAATGGATAGTACTGGGAATAGCTGTTTTTGCATATATACTCCGTTACATTATGCAAACAATAATTATTAACCGAACAGCATCGGACTTTAAAGAAAAGCGGTACTATTTCACTTTGCCTATCTTTGATGTGATGCAGCCTCTTGATGTGCTAAAATTTAAGTTATATAGAAAATTTCGTGGTAAAGGAGATTTCATGAGAAGATAAAAAGGCTATTCATAATATCATCTTGCAGAAGAGACATCTAATTTAAGATTCGGATAGAATATAAATAAAACGAGAGTGCTATTTTCTTTTAACACTCTCGTTTTATTTGTATTCTAGGTATGTAATGAGCTATTCAAATTGGATTGATCTTGCCGGATGAATCTTGGAGATTAGATAAGAAGGACCTACCAACATCAGTACAGAAGCTATAAATGTTCCTATATTCAGCAGGAGAAAAAACCAGATATTGAACTCAACTGGTACATGATCAATATAATAGGTTTCTGGATTCAACTTGAAAACCTGGAATTTTGACTGAATGAAGCAGAATAACAAACCGACTACATTTCCCCAGAACATGCCTTTCCCTATTAAAAAGACAGAGAAGTAAAGAAATATTTCACGAATACTAAAATTCTTTGCACCAAGTGCTTTAAGAATACCAATCATGTTGGTTCTCTCAAGAATGATAATCAATAAACCCGAAATCATAGTGAATCCAGCCACACCAACCATTAATATAAGAATGACCCAAACATTCATATCCAGCAAGCTGAGCCATGCAAAAACGGAAGGATTAAGTTGTTCTACTGTCTGCACATAATAAACCCCTCCGTACTTATCTACTTCTTTATCCACATGCTGATATACACTATAAGCCACGTTATCCAACTCATCATAATTAGTAATTTGAAGCTCCATTCCAGTAGCTTGCTCTGGTTCCCATTGATTTAGACGATTGACTGTTCGTATATCTGTAATCAGAAATAGATTATCATATTCAGAAAAGTTTGTTTGATATATTCCTTTAATGGTTAGTTTACGGGCCCTAACCTCTTCCTGGATATAATAGGTATAAATCTTATCTCCCAATTTCAGACGAAGCTTGTTTGCCAAAGATTTAGAGATAAGCACAGAATTAGTGGAAAACGAATCGGAAAAAGCAGGAACCTCCCCTTCTACAAGATGCTGACGAAAGAATGTAGGATCAAACTCCTGCCCTACTCCTTTTAGTACCATTCCCTGAAAGGCATCATCCGTTTTTATCATTCCCGGTTTAGTAGAATAACGCTGCACATGTTTTACACCCGGAATAGAAGATATGACTTTCATTACACTATCACTAGTAACCACAGGACGTGCTTCATAAGAAAGAGAAGAGTCAAAGTTACTTACCTGAATATGGGCTCCAAACCCAATGACTTTACTTCGTATCTCATTTTTAAAACCAATGACCACTCCAACTGAAACAATCATCACAGCAAGTCCGATGGCAATACCCAGCATAGCAATACGCACAGCCGGTTTTGAGACTTGCTTGCCGACTTCTTTGCCGGAATATATTCTTCGAGCTATAAAAAGCGAAAAATTCATTTTATTTTCCTCCCATTAAAAAGGTTAATGACTTATTTTTATGTATAACATACTTGGTTACCAATACCGGGATTACAAGACCGGCAATAACCGCAGCAATCAAAGCAACGCCATAAGTCAATGGCGTCAACAAAGCTATTTTCTCATATACTATTCTTATAAAATAGACTCCTGCCATGTGGAGCAAATAAATATAAGCACTATATTTACCCAAGGACATTAACCACTTGTTCTCCTTATGGCTAAACGCATAAGCTATGCATATAATCACGCAGCTACCTGCAAAACCACAAATTAGATTTAGAAAGGACTTAATACAATCAATAGAGACCCATTCTTTTCCAAAATAAGCAAAAACTAACAATAACATAGCCCCAAAAGTCAGAGAAGAAGAAACACGAAACTTTTGACTATCCGTCAGTAAAAACAGGATCATTCCTCCCCAAAAATAGACGAGAAATGAATGAACAAATGATAA
>Ga0065701_1003549_pt1 | contig 11410 bp, 11 predicted proteins | sample Biomet1_FD_59088 | JGI IMG/M metagenome (GOLD analysis project Ga0065701, IMG submission 59088) | Microbial communities from bioreactor (seeded with anoxic lake sediment) at LBNL, California, USA - Biofuel metagenome 1 version 3... | ecosystem: Engineered > Bioreactor > Anaerobic > Unclassified ...
CCAGATGATTGCCAGAGCCGCGGTGAGGGGCTCGCGTCCGCGCAAGGCCTCGGAAAGCAGCGCCACCTGCCCCAGCACATACAGGCACACGCCAGCGGCGCCAAAGGTGCCTACACGGCTATCCTTGACGATGGTCCAGAAGCGTTCCGGGTTCACATGGGCGGCTGCACCGTCGCAAATGTCCGAAAGCCCATCCAGGTGCAGCCCGCGCGTAAGCCAAGCGGAAAGGGTGACAGCCAGCCAAGCGTAGGCCAGGGGCTTGCCCGCCAGCGGCCCGGCCCAGTGTAGGCCAGAGAGCGGCGCGGCTATGGCCAGGCCCAGGGTCAGCCCGCACAGCGGCATGTGGAACAAGGAACGGCGCATGTCGGCCTCTGGAATCATGCGGCCAGGGCACAGGCGTGTCAAAAAGCCCAGCACTGCCAAAAATCGGCCAAAGGGGGAGAGAGACACCTCCGAAGGCTGATTCACAGTGAGAACGCCCCATTGCTGGTCAAGCGCACAGGGTCGCCGGGGCGCAGAGTCAGCTGCCCAGCGGCGGAGGCCATATTGGCTGCCAGCTCATAAAACCCCTGGCTGCCCACCAGCAGGCCGACCTCGCCGGGAGAAAGCTCGCCGTAGGCGCGTACTTGGCGCAAGCGGGTGTGCTCGTGCGGACCTTGGGAAAGGCCGGTGACAGGCGTGGGGAAGCGGTGATTATCGCGGAGGGAGAGCACACAGTTGCCGAAGCGGTCCACGTGCAGCACATGGGCCAGCAGCGTTCCTCCCTCTTGTTCTGGAACGGCCCAGGGGCGAATGATTATTTCCGCCGGGTCCAGGGGGGCGCCCATGGTGTCCAGGGGCTCGTCTTCAGCCAGGCGAGCGGCCAGGGGGGCGAAGATGTCACGGCCATGGAAGGTGGCGGAGGAAGCATAGCGCGTAGCCGCTGGGGTGAGGTCGAAAATTTCCGCTTCCGGCTGGCCCGGAGTTTCCAGCAGCAGGCCCAGCAATCCGGAATCCGGCGCGATGAACTGTTGCTGCGGCCCGTGGCCTGAGAGCCTCGCGCCGAGGATCCGTCGCGAGGTGCCTACGCCGGGGTCGACGACACAGACGAAGACGGTGTTTGCCGGGAAATGCGGTGCGCTGGCAGCTAAAAAAAACGCGGCCTGGGCGGTGCCGAAGGGCTCCACCTGATGGCTGATGTCCAAAAGCGGTGACTGTGGGGCCAGGCGTGTTAGTGCCGCGCGCAGTTGGCCCACGTAGGGGTCGGTAAGGCCGAAGTCCGTGAGCAAGGCGATGGGGCGCATCAATACACCTTCCTTTCCGAAAAGCCCTGGCCCAGCACATGGAAGCCTGAGCCCATGATGGTGAAGGCCGCCGGGTCGATCTGGTACACCAATTCCTCCAGCCGCTTGAGCTCCAGGTTGTTCAGCACGGTCAGCACCACCTCGCGCTGTTCGCCGCTCCAGCCGCCCCGGCCTTGCAGCACGGTGGCCCCGCGCCCTAGGCGGTGGACAATGGCATCCACCACGGCTTGCGGCTCGCAGGAGATGACCATGGCCATGCGCCGCTCACTCAGCAGGGTCAGGCACACCTCCACGGCGCGTCCAACAAGAAAGTTCATGGCCACGGAATAGAGCACGGCCTCCAGTTGCAAAAAGGCCAGCCCGGCGGCGAAAACAAGCAGGTTGAACAGAAATTCAAAACGTCCGATGGGGATGCCGAAGCGCTCTTGGCAGATGACGGCGAGGATATCCGCGCCGCCGGTGGAGCCCAGGGAACGTAGGGCGATGCCGATGCCGCCGCCGAGGGCAATGCCGCAGGCCAGCACGGCCAGCCAGGGGTCTTCCAAGGGCATGGTGTAGGTGATCTGATCGATAAAGAAGCTGGTGGCCGCCATGCCGAACAGGCTGTACAGCACGAACCGGCGGCTGACGAAGACCCAGCCGAGTACCATGATGGGGACGTTGAGCAGGAAGTACCACACACCCGCATCCAATTGGGGCATAAGGTAATAGCACAACAGCCCCAGGCCGCTTACGCCGCCGGAAAGCAGCCCATGCGGCACGGCCACGGATTTGACCGCGAAGGCGACAAGAAANGCGCCNACGCAGAGCAGGAAAAGGTTCCATGGNACCGTAAAGGCGTAGCGGCGCAGACTTCTGTCCGGGCGCGGGGTGGTGGTGGCGGTTGCGGCTGTCATGANGCGGCTCTCCTGTTAGGAGCCTTTAGCCTGTTTCCAAGCCGAGGAAAAGACCGGCAAGGACGGCCTAGCCGTTTTATGCCTGCCCGCTTGTGTCGGGCTGCTCCGCAAAGGCTCGCTCTACTGAGGCTTATTGGCTTCCACGCGGATCGCTAAAGAACAAGAACCGTTCTATTTTGTCTGCGTTGGCGCATACAGGCGCGGGCTTGTTCCTGCTCTGGCTCGTGGGCACAACACAAGTGCAGCGCAAAAAGCGGAGCATGTGCGCGAACGCNATGGTGAGGGGCNNCGCCGGGCCAGAGGCCTACAAGGAGTGCAGGAGTTGCGAAACGCTCAAGCATTCAGCATGGTACACGCAGCCACCCTGGTCGCAGAAGCCATTCTCCGCACGGCCAAAACAGTCGAAATAGCCTTCATTGCGCTGTGAAAGCCGGACGGANTCCACGCGGGCCAGCATCATCTCCTGGCTGGTCTGTGCGGCAGCACTTTTGGGCGCGCTCTTTTTGGCCACGGCCTTCTTTTCTACAGGCTTCTTCACTGTAGCTTTGGCTGAGGTTTTACCCTCTACGCGAGCTGGACTGGCCGCTTTGGTCGAGGTCTTTTTCGTCTTCTGGCTGGTCATTTTATCCCACTCCTGTTGCAAGGTAACAGCATAAGGAAAGGTACAGCTTTATGATACGACAAATAAATACGTGTGCAAGCACAATATGCGGCAAATTCGTTTGAAACGATCCTATTGCCGGGTTGCCTTGCAAAAGGCGGGCGATTTCACTAAACAGTGCGTACACAGTTAATCCGCATCTGGAGAACCCCATGAACGTGCTCGTCATTGGCTCCGGCGGCAGGGAACACGCCCTGTGCTGGAAGCTGGCTCAAAATTCCCGCGTTACCCGCGTTTTTGCTGCGCCCGGCAATGGGGGCACTGCCCGCGAGGCAACCAACGTCCCGGTTAAGGATGACGACATCCCCGGTCTCATCGCCCTGGCCAAGGCCGAGAGTGTCGGCCTTGTTGTTGTTGGGCCGGAGGCACCGCTTGCCGCGGGCATTGTGGACGCCATGACTGCGGAAAATATCCCCTGTTTTGGCCCCTGCGCCTATGCCGCCCAGTTGGAGGGCAGCAAGGCCTTTTCCAAAATGGTTATGCGTGCCGCTGGCGTGCCCACGGCGGACTTTGAGGTTTTTGACGACCCCGAGGCTGCCAAGGCGTATATCCGCAAGCAGGGTGCCCCCCTGGTGGTGAAGGCCGATGGTCTGGCTGCGGGCAAGGGCGTTGTGGTTGCCAAAACCGTGGACGAGGCCCTGGCCGCCATTGACGACATGATGACCGCCAAGAGCTTTGGCACCGCCGGAGCCCGTGTGGTGGTGGAGGCGGCGCTGATTGGCGAGGAAGCGAGCTTCTTGGCCTTCTGCGACGGCGAAAATTTTGCGCTGCTGCCCTCCGCCCAGGACCACAAGGCCGTTGGCGAAGGCGATACCGGCCCCAATACCGGCGGCATGGGCGCATACAGCCCGGCTCCGGTGCTGCCCCAGGAAAAATACGCCGAGACGGCTGAGCTGGTCATTCGGCCTATTTTGAAACACCTGGCCACTGCCGGTCACCCCTTCAAAGGCGTGCTGTACGCGGGGCTCATGTTCACCCCCAGCGGGCCTATGGTTCTGGAATACAACGTTCGTTTTGGCGACCCGGAGTGCCAGCCGCTGCTTATGCGCTTGGATGGCGACTTGCTCGACATCATGTTTGCGTGCATTGAGGGCAAGCTGACCCCGGATATGGTCCGCGTGAAACCGGAAACGGCGCTGTGCGTGGTTATTGCCGCGCCGGGCTACCCTGGCAGCTACCCCAAGGGCATGGAGATTACCGGTCTGGACGAGGCTGACCAGTGCTCGCGGAGCGATGCCCGTGTGAAGGTGTTCCAGGCAGGAACCGCAGTGCGCGAGGGCAAAACCGTGACCAGTGGTGGCCGCGTGCTGGGCGTGACAGCCCTGGGGGCCGACTTGGCCGAGGCCAAGAAGCGCGCCTATGACGCTGTGGCCACAGTAGGATTTGACGGCTGTTATTTCCGCCGCGACATCGGCGATAAGGGCATTGCCCGCAGCAAAAAGTAAGGAGAGAACATCATGGCTCACGTTGCCGTGTTCATGGGCAGTGCCTCGGACGAAGACCTGATGAAGCCTTGCGCCGAGGTGCTCGACAGCCTCGGTATCGACTACGTTTTTACCGTGACCAGCGCCCACCGCACGCCGGAGCGCACTGAGGCCCTGGTGAGCGAGCTGGAGGCCGGCGGCTGTCAGGTCTTCATTTGCGCCGCTGGCATGGCCGCGCACTTGGCCGGTGCTGTTGCCGCGCGTACCACCAAGCCTGTGCTGGGCGTGCCGCTGGCGGCCTCGCCCCTGGGTGGTATGGACGCGTTGCTGGCCACGGTGCAGATGCCTCCGGGTTTCCCGGTGGGCACCCTGGCTCTGGACAAGGCCGGTGCCAAGAACGCCGCCTGGATGGCTGCGCAGATTTTGGCCCTGGCTGACCCGGAGCTTGCTGCCCGCTTGAAGGCTGAACGCGCCGGGTTCCTGTCCTCAGTGGAGAAGGCCGCCGCCAAGGTGGAAAAGGCTGACGCCGAGCGCCGGGCCGAACGCCGCGCCAAAAACTCCGGCAAGTAGCGGGCTGCCATGTCTGCCCCCGTCATGTCCACCCACCAAGTGCCAGCGCCCCAGCTCCACGATGATAAAGGGCGCAATGTCAGTTACTTGCGCCTTTCCGTCACGGACCGGTGCAACCTGCGTTGCTTGTACTGCGAGGGCAGTATTTCCCCAAGGCTGACGCACAATGATGTGCTGCGTTATGAGGAATTGCTGGATTTGATGGGCTTGGCGGAGAACCTGGGCATTGGCAAGGTGCGGCTCACGGGTGGAGAGCCCTTTGCCCGCAAGGGATTCATGGAATTCATGGAGGCCGCGCGGTTGCGTTTTCCGGCCATGGATCTGCGGCTGACCAGCAACGCCACGCTCATCGCCCCCTATGCACAGCGGCTGGCCGCAGCCGGTGTGGAGCGCATCAATATCTCGCTCGATACGCTGAACCCGGAGCGTTTCCACAAGGTGACGGGCCAGGACCTGTACCGCGAGGTGCGCCAGGGCATAGACGCCTGCCTGGCCGCCGGAATCCGCGTCAAGATCAACGCCGTGGCCCTCAAGGGTGTCAACGACGACGAACTGCCTGGTTTTTTGCAACTGGCGCGGGAAAATCCCATCGACATCCGCTTTATCGAGTTCATGCCCATGGGCGGGGCCAGTTGGGCCTCGGAGCAGGTGTGGAGCGCGGAAGACATTCTGGCCCAGGCAAAGAAGCTGGCCGAGCTGACGCCACTGGAGCGCGATGGCTTGGACTCGGGTCCGGCGCAGATGTTCTCCATTGCCGGTGGGCTGGGCCGCTTTGGGCTCATTACGCCCCTGTCCAACCACTTTTGCGCCACCTGTAACCGCCTGCGCATAACCAGCGGCGGTAACCTGCGCACTTGCCTGTTCTCAGACCGTGTGTTCCGCTTACGTCCGGCCCTGCGCCATGCCAAGCTGGGCCTGCCCTTTGTGGAGCGCATTCTCCGCCGCGCCTTGAAGGCCAAGCCCTTGGGCTTTGAGCTGCTGGCTGCGCGTCGCTCCGGCAAGGTGTGCACCACGGGCATGTCGGCCATCGGCGGTTAGCCGGGGCACCCGCCCGCAAAATGTCTTGCGCCCTCTGTATTGTGGACGTAGCATCGCCGCGTGGGGGAGCCAATTATATCATATAGCCTCGTCAAAAGGCTGCGCCTTATGCTCTGGGCCATGGTGCTGGTGCCTATCCTGACAGGTGTGGCCTTCTTTGTTTTGTTCTCCAGCCATCAGTTGCAGACCGAAACAGTGCGTGAGCTGAACGCCGTCTTGAGCATGCAACAGCAGTTTATTGAATACTACGTTCAGGAACGTGCACAGGATATAGACAGTCTGGCCAGCGATCCGCGTGTGTTGCAGCTTTCGCCCAACCACCTGCGCGAGCATTTCCTCCTCCAGTTGAAAAACGGCTCCGCCTTCAAGAACATCGCTTTTGTGGGCGAAGATGGTCGCATCGTAGTGGATACCATGTCCTCAGGCGCTATAGACGTCTCTGACAGAGAGTATTTTCGCCAGGCCAAAGAGGGGCACAGATACGTTAGCGAGGCCTTGCGCAGCCGCGGTACAGGCCACTTGGTTCTCATTGTCTCCTCACCGATTCACGATGCCGCTGGGCGCTTTCGGGGGCTGGTGTTTGGCTCCGTGCCTTTGGAAACGCTGTTCCACTTTATGCAGACCATGCATACGGAAACCTCGACCCAGGTTTTGCTGTACCAGGCGGATGGCACCTTGCTTTCCCCACCTACGGAATCCGCACGCGCAAATCCCGCCTTGCGGCGGCACCTTGCGCAGGGTGATGTCGTGTTCGATACGGCCTTGGAAGGGAAAAGCCCTGAGGGCATTTACCACAATCTGGCGGGCGACCGTGTTGTGGGCAGCTCTTTGTGGGTGCTGAGCAAGCGCTGGTTGCTGGTGGCCGAGATGCCGGAAACATCCATTATGGCGGTTCATGCAACAGTGCTGGCTGTGCCTCTTATGGGCGCGCTGGTGTTGTTCCTCGTGTTTGGGCCTGCTGCGTTGCGGTTGGCCAGGTCGCTGGAGGCGCCATTGCAAAGGCTGGAGGAGCACGCCCGTAGCATTGAGGCCGGTGACTTTGAAATGACCTGCGAGCTGGAGCAGGACACTCGCGCTCCGGAGGAAGTCCGTCGGCTGAACTCGGCGTATTGCAAAATGGTGCAACGGGTGCAAGTGACTCTTGATGACTTGCGCCAGGCCACGCTCACCGACACGCTGACCGGAGCTCCTAATCGCAAGCGCATGTTGCAGGAGGGCCCGCGCCTTATCGATGCCTCCCTACGCGCTGGCCAGCCGGTAAGTTTCCTCATGCTTGACCTGGATCACTTCAAGAATGTGAACGACACGTATGGCCACGCGGCTGGCGATGAAGTGCTGCGGGCCTTTTCCCATGCCCTTGGGAGTCAGATACGGTTGTCGGATCTCTATGCTCGGATGGGCGGGGAGGAATTTGCCGTACTGGCGCCGAATGCCGGGCAGCGTGAGGCATTAGAACTGGCCGAGCGCATCCGCAAGGGGGTTGAAGCTCTGCATATCTCCGTGCCGGGGGGGGACTTGTCGATCACGGCCAGCATCGGCGTGGCGACTATGCTTGCTCAGCCGGGCACGAGCATGACCCTGGATGCCTTGGTGGCCTGCGCAGATAAGGCTATGTACAGGGCGAAGAATGACGGTCGCAACAGGGTTGCCAGCTGCAACGAAAGGAACTAGGCGAGACGGTTTGCGGCGGCCTAATTGGCGGGCCTGCCACCGTTCTTGCCGAATGTGTCGAGCTTCTTCTGCTCGCTACGCAGACGGACAATTTGTGTGCTGAAGCTGTTCTGCCCAGGGCGGCACAGGGGGCAGCCCTCGGAAACGATCATGCACTTTTCGTCCAGTCCGCGCGTGTCTACCCCCGCCCAGGTCAGCACCTTTGTGGTGTCTCCTGGATTCCAAAGAACAGGCTGGCCACACCTGGAGCATTCCACATACAAAAGCTCAAGGTCAAAAATGGGAACCTCCATAAACGCTTCTCTTGTTGAAGCTTTTATGGTGTCTGTCTGTGTCGAAGGGTGTCCGTGTCGTTTTTCTTTCTTATCCATAATTTAAGAATAAGCTTCCTCTTACAAAGTGCAAGACCCCAAGATGGGGGTCTCTCTGACCATTCGTACCTTTTTACGTATATTTTTGTCGATTCGGTCTTTACTTCCAACAAATCATTCTGTATTTTCTGCAATGTACTATCTTATGCAATAAAACGTGCTTGCACTATGCGGCCCGTGCAAGGCTACCCCCCCGAGGAGGACGCGATGGATGATTATTTGAAAGAAGCTTTGGACATAGTGAAGGCACAGGCCACCGTCCGGACAATGACCGAGGACGAAATTTTGTCCATGGTGAAGAGCCTTGCTGGGGGCATTCGCTCCATCAGCACTGGTGCCGTGGAAGAAGTTGAAGAGGCTGCTATACCTGCCAGTGACCCCAAAAAGGCCATTCGTGAGAAGAGCATCATTTGCCTCGAATCCGGCAAGGCCTTTAAGGTGCTGACAAAGCGGCACTTGGCTAAGTTCGGCCTGACTCCGGACGAATACCGGGAAAAGTGGGGCTATGCCAAGAAGCTGCCCTTGGTCTGCAAGGAATTGCAGCGCCAGCGCCGTAAAAAGATGAAGGACATGAAGCTGTGGGAAAAGCGCATCAAAAAATAGATTGTTGCGCGTATAGTGAGTAAAAAGGGCTGCAAGGCCCATACGAAAGGGGGCACACAGCCCCCTTTTTTTGCGCCTTGCGCGCGGGAAGTGAGCAACGCCCTGGTTACTTGGCGTGGCGCTTTTGCAGCCAGGCCCGCAGGATAATGGCGAACAGGTTCATGCTGAGCACCAGCGCGATGAGCACCAGTGCCGTGCCATACTGAATGGGGCGGGTCTTTTCGATCTCTGTACCCGCAGTGGCCAGCACGTAGATGTGATAGGGCAGGGCCATGACATCGGAGAAGATGGAGTTCGGCATCTTGGGGGTGTAAAACACAGCGGCAGTGAACATGATGGCGGCTGTTTCGCCCGCGGCGCGGCTGATGCCCAGGATGGAACCGGTGAGGATGCCGGGGAGAGCGCTGGGGAGCACCACGCGCCAGATGGTTTGCCACTTGGTTCCGCCCAGGGCCAGGGAGGCCTCGCGGTAGGTGGCGGGGACGCTGCGCAGGGCCTCCTCCGTGGTGCCTATGACCACAGGCAGGCAGAGCACGCCCAGGGTGAGCCAGCCTGCCAGCAAGGAAACGCCCAGGTGCATGGCGGTGACGAAGAGCCCCAAGCCAAACAGGCCGAAAACGACGGACGGCACACCTGCCAGGTTGTTCACACCCAAGCGGATGATGCGCATAAAGGTTCCGGGCCTGGCGTATTCGTGCAGGTAAATGGCGCTGGCAACGCCCAAAGGCATGGCAACGCCCATTGCTCCAAGGGAGAGCAGCAGCGTGCCCACGATGCACGGCCACACGCCGCCTTCGGTCATGTATTCGCGCGGAACATCGGTAAGAAAGTTCCAGCTAATGGCAGAAGCACCGTTTTTGACCAGGAAGCCGACGATGATGACCAGGGCTGCAGCCACGATGAGGATGGCACCGCGCAGCATCATGAAAGCCACCCACTGGTAGGCCCTGCGGCGCAGGTCGCGGCCGCTGGTGTGGCACAGTGATGTGCCGACGGATTTCGTTGAGATCAAAGGATTCATGGTTGTTGCTTGAACGGTCATGGTGTGAACCTCTTTGCGTTACAGCGAGGCCGCGCCGGCTTGGCTGTGCTTATGGGAAATGTAGTCGGCCAGGATGTTGAAGAACAGCGTGACCAGGAAGAGCACCATGGCTGTGGCGAAGAGCGCGTGGTAGTGGGGGCTGCGGAAGGGGGCCTCGGCCATTTCCGCAGCGATGCTTGCGGGCATGGGGCGTACAGGATCGAAAACCGAGGAGGGCAGCATTGCCGCGCCGCCTGCCACCATCAGCACAACCATGGTCTCGCCTATGGCCCGGCTCATGCCCAGGATAACGGCTGTGCCGATGCCGGAAAGAGCCGCCGGGATGGTGACGCGCATGAGTGTTTCCAAGTGCGTGGCGCCCAGGGCCAGGCTGGCTTCCTTCAGCTCACGCGGGACGGCGTAAATGGCATCCTCGCTGACGCTGGCAATGGTGGGCACGCTCATAAAGGCGAGCATGAGCGAGGCGTTGAAGAGATTCAGGCCCACGGAAAGATCGAAAAAGGATTGCAGGAAGGGTGCGAAGACCACCATGCCGAAGAAGCCGATGACGACCGAGGGCAGGCTGGCCAGCATCTCAATCACAGGCTTGGCCACGGCGCGCACGCGCGGGGTGGCGATTTCGGAAAGGTACACCGCGCTCATTACCCCCAGGGGGATGGCGAGCAGCGAGGAGAGCACGGTGACCAAACCGCTGGCGGCAAAAAGCGGGAAAATGCCGTAGTCGGGGTTGGCTTCATCCGTGGGGTACCAGTCCATGCCGAACAGGAAGTGCTTCACGCTCACAAAGCCGAAGGTGGGCAGCCCCTCCATGAACAGGAAAACCATGATGAGCGTCAGCACGGCAAGCGAGGTGACTGCTGTGAGCAGAAAAAGCTGCTTGATGACGGTTTCCTTGGTACGGCGTTGCATGTCTGGCCTCTCGTGTGCGTTGAGTTCTTTTGAGGAGTGACCGGCTGCCCGCCCCCTCCACCCGGAGGTGGTGAATGGGCCAGGGCGGGACAGCCGGTGCGCAAAGGAAGGTCTTCTTGGCGCTATAATGGGGGGAGTCTACTTCTTCTTGCCCTTCTTGGCGTCGCCCTTGGTGGCCTTCAGAGGAACGTAGTCAACCTGGGACACGATCTTCTGGCCNGCGTCGGAGAGGATATAGTTCACGAGCTGGGCCACATCNCCGGTGGGCTCGCCATTGGTGTACAGGTACAGGCCGCGGGAAACGGGGTAGGTGCCGTTCAGGGTATTTTCAACGCTGCCCGGAATGCCGTTGACGGTGACATCGCGCAGGCCGGGGGCCTTGGCGTAGGCCAGGCCCACGTAGCCGATGGCGTACTTGTTCTTGGCCACGGTCTGGGCCACGGCGCCGTTGCTGGCCTGCATCAGAGCGCCGGGGAACACGCGTTCCTTCTTCAACACGTGCTCATTCCAGTACTCAAAGGTGCCGGAGGAGGAGTCGCGGGAGATGACGACGATCTTGCCAGCATTGCCGCCCAGGTCCTTCCAGTCGGTGATCTTGCCGGTGTAGATGGCCTTCAACTGGTCCATGGTCAGGTTCTTGACCGGGTTGGCCGTATTGACGATGGGGGTGATGCAGTCATAAGCAATGGTGATCTGCTTGGGGGTCACGCCCTTTTCTTTGGCCTGCTTGATCTCGGTCTCTTTCATCTCGCGGCTCAACATGGCCAGCGGGGTGGAACCATCGATGAGGGCCTTGGCACCATCGCCGGAACCGGAGGCGGAAATGGAGATGGACACGCTCTTGTGCTTGGCCATAAAGGATTCAGCAGCCTTCTGCATCACCGGCTGAACGGTGGTGGAGCCTTTGACGGCGATGTCGGCGGCCATGGCGGTAGCGGCCAT
>Ga0065701_1000171_pt1 | contig 11361 bp, 8 predicted proteins | sample Biomet1_FD_59088 | JGI IMG/M metagenome (GOLD analysis project Ga0065701, IMG submission 59088) | Microbial communities from bioreactor (seeded with anoxic lake sediment) at LBNL, California, USA - Biofuel metagenome 1 version 3... | ecosystem: Engineered > Bioreactor > Anaerobic > Unclassified ...
AGATTAATCTGAGTAAGGAACAGTTAGATAGAATGAGTCGTTTGGAAGAAGTAGGTAAAGCATCTACAGCTCAGGTTTATGAGGCAAAAGCAACTCTAGCTCAAGATGAACTTGCAGCTGTGCAGGCGGAGAATAACCGCAAACTAGCTATTCTTGAACTGACACAACTGCTGGAAATTCAAACTCCGGAGGGATTTTCTGTTGTTTCTCCTGAAATGGAACCTGATTTTCAGGCATTGAGTACACCGGAGGATATTTATGCTCAGTCCATCGTTACTAAGCCGGCAGTGTTGGCTGCCCAGTATCGTTTGCAGGGAATGGAGAAGAGCATTAAGATTGCGCAGAGTGCTTATTATCCAATAATCTCTCTTAATGGAACATTAGGCACCGGATATTATACCGTGTCGGGTGCTACCAGTCATGGCCTTGGTAGGCAATTGAATGATAATTTTAATCAATATATCGGTCTTTCATTAAGCATTCCAATTTTTGACAGGCATGACACACGCAACAAAGTTAAAACTGCCCGTTTAAATTACAGTACTCAGGCTCTTCAGCTGGAAGAATCAAAGAAAAGCCTTTATAAAGAGATTCAGCAGGCGTATTATAGTGCTGTAGCCGCGTTGGCTAAATATAATTCAGGCAAGACTGCTGTTGAGGCTAGCGAGGCTTCTTTTAAACTGATGCGTGAGAAGTACGAAAACGGAAAAGCAACTTCTGTAGAATTTAGTCAGGTGAAAGTGAATTTAATGAAGGCTTCATCAGATCAGATACAGGCAAAGTATGATTATTTATTCCGTGCAAAAATATTGGATTTTTATAAAGGACTTTCGCTTACTCAGTAAATAGATTTGCTATCTTTGTTGCCCTCTTATAATTGAGCGAAAGATAGTTATGAAAAGAAAAGTATTATTATTACTGGGAATAGTCTGTGGACTTTCAATTTGTTTGTCTGCGTATTCTCAGACTGAAATTAACTCATTTACAACTGGTTTGAAACCAACGTTGAACGGACAAGAGGTGGTTTTTACCTTTCCGCTCACGGTTACAAAAACATATTATACCAGCGCATCGGGGAATATTACTCTTTCTCCCGATGTGCTTTATTCTCCTACCGAGGTAGCCCTACCGGGTACCGATGCAAATAATATTGCTGCCTTGAATGAACAGCATAAGCTCACCCTCAATAGCTCCTCTTTTACTTATACCGATAGCAACAATACGTTACGAACTGGAAGTAAAGTAACTAGGTTGCAAGGTACTTTGTATTATAACAATGGAGCTTATTCAATAACACCTACTGTACAACCCGTGCTTTCTGGAAATGAACGAACTTCTTCTCCCGGTGATGTTGGCGCATGCAATTTAAAAGTTGCAAGTTTTAATGTGGAATATTATATTGCCAGCAAAGATTTATGGAATGAGAAGTATGGGGCTGCTAACCAAGAAGAGTTTACTCGACAACGGGCAAAGACTCTGGCAGCACTAAAGGGATTGGATGCTGATATTTATGCTCTTTGCGAAGTAGGCCAGGGGAATACCTCTGTAACCGATTTGGTGAATGGTTTAAACGAAGTTACTTCATCAAATAACTACGCTTATGTTGCAGATAATGACTATTCTGAAAATACATATACCAAAAATGTTTTTATTTATAATAAGACAAAGGTTACTCCTTATCTGTCAATCAAACTGTTTGGAAGCGGGGGATATCGATTACGTCAGGTAGCGCAGGCTTTTGATATGAATAGTAACGGGGAGCGTATGATTATCGCAGTGAATCATTTGAAAGCAAAATCAAGCGGAGGCACCGGAGGTGATGCTGATTCCGGTGATGGACAAGGAGGCTATAACTCTTTGCGGGTTAGCCAGGCGCAGAATGTTGTAAATACATTGAATACGCTTACGAGCTATTATGCCGATCCCGATGTACTGGTTGTGGGAGATATGAATGCCTACTCCATGGAAGAGCCGATAAAAGTATATACCGATAATGGACTTGTTAACCAACTGAAGCGTTATTCTCCATCAGATTATAGTTATGTTTTTAATGGAAATGCAGGATACCTTGATCATTCACTGGCTACCACTAATCTTAGTCAGCAGGTAACCGGAGCTCGTCCATGGCACATCAATGCCGATGAACCAAGTTATTTTGATTATAACTATACTGCCAATTATTCAGCCACTCCTTACCGTTGTTCCGACCATGACCCGATGCTAACCGGAATTAGTCTGGGCACTTATGGTACAGGAATCAAGGATTATCAAGTTGATAAAACTGAAAAGCTTCAAATATATGGCGATCCATCTCAAGGATACGTAACGCTTTGTGCTGCACAAATAGATAGGGTAGAGTTGCTCACGGTAAGTGGTCAGCTTGTATTCTCGTCTGTAAACCCTAATCCCGGTCAATATTTCTTGCTTCCTACCGTTTCATTGCAGAAAGGATTCTATCTTGTTCGTGCGTTCAACGGAAAGAAAGCTATGGTCTCTAAACTGTTAATGCAATAGCCCGCCTGTGTTAAGGTAATTTCCCGTTATATNTTTNTGTAAAAGGACTACACNAAATATGTTTAAGNCCTACTNTTTGNATGCTAAAGGTGTAGACCTTTTCTGTATAAAAGGTAGTCTGTTTTTTAAAAGTCCCGCCTGTTATTTGCTAAACTCTCAGCATCTTTTTATTTAACTCTGGTTTATCCTTTAACTGATTCTCTATTTCTTTTAAAAAAATGAACAAGTTACAATAGAAATATCTACTTTTGCACCGCAAAAGCAAACTATACAAATGAATTGTATTTAGTATGGGACATAAAACAAAAATAGTGATTCTGTCTGCACTAGCCTTGATTGTTGTGGCATTGATAGCCGCATACATCGGTAGAGACGCTCTTTTGAATTACTATGCAAAAGGAAAATTTGACAAATTAGAAAAGAAATACGGACTAAGCATCAGTTATGCCCGCCTTCACATGCCTGGAATCAATGAAATAGAGATCGAAAAATTCTCTGTGGTTCCTAATGAAAGAGATACACTCTTAACACTCCATTCGGCAAAGATAGACCTTAGTCTCTGGAAAATGCTTACTTTAAATGCTGAGGTAAAAAGAGTTATAACAGATAAACTTCATATTAGCTTTATAAAGAAAGACTCTATATCCAATTACGATTTCCTTTTTAAGAAAGATAAAAAGAATGAAACGAAGGAGGATAAAAGGGACTATGCCCGTAAAGTATCTGATATCCTGGATATGTCCTTTGGTATGTTGCCTGAAAATGGTGATATGAGAGATTTGGTTATGAGTTATCGGCGTGATAGCGACTATACAGAGGTGCAGATCCCAACGCTTCATATTTCCGACAATCGGTTTGTAACTGAGATTATAGTAAAAGCAGATAATGCTGAACATCACTGGATGAGTAGGGGACGCCTCAATAANNATGAAAAAACCGTTGAGGCCGAGCTTTATTCAAAGANNAGAGGNAAAGTGTTACTTCCTTATCTGAATAAATATTACGGTGCCGANGTGGCGTTTGATACATTGGCTTATCGGTTAACNGAAACAGAACNTAGAGGNGGCGAGATAGCTTTATCCGGTAAAGCCGAAGTCTGCGGATTGCAGCTTTATCATGCAGGTCTTTCTCCCGAAGTAGTAAATCTGGATAAAGGAAGTTTCAATTATAAAATCAATGTGGGAAAAGATTTTTTTTGAGTTAGATAGTGCAACGGTTATCCAGTTTAATAAACTACAATTCCATCCCTATATTAAGGCTCAGAAGAAAGAAAAATGGCACATAACAATGTCTGTTGATAAACCTCCGTTTGATGCCGACGATCTATTCTCTTCTTTACCCAAAGGACTGTTCAGCAGTGTGGAAGGAATAAGAACAAGCGGAAAGCTCTCTTACCACTTCTTGCTGGATATTGATTTTAATAATCTGAATGCGCTGAAACTGGAATCAGATCTTAAAAGTCACGGCTTCAGTATACTTGGTTACGGAAAAGAAAATCTGGCCAAAATGAATGGCTCTTTTCTATATACCGCTTACGAAAACGGAGCACCTGTCCGCACCTTCATAGTCGGTCCCGAGAACCCCGGATTCTGTCCGCTCGATAGTATTTCACCGCTTCTTCAAACAGCCGTTATGCAATCTGAAGACGGATCCTTCTTTGCTCATCGGGGCTTCCGTCTGGATGCAATGAGGAATGCACTTATTTACGACCTAAAGCGTAAGAAGTTTGCTCGTGGTGGCAGTACCATTTCCATGCAATTGGTTAAGAATGTGTTTCTGAACAGAAATAAAAATCTTCTTAGAAAGCTGGAAGAAGCCATGATTGTGTGGCTTATTGAAAATAAAGGTATAACTTCTAAGCACCGTATGTACGAAGTTTACCTCAATATAGCAGAGTGGGGGCCAATGATCTATGGTGCACGGGAAGCTTCTCACTTCTATTTTGATAAGGAACCATCACAACTTACTCCCGAAGAAGCTATTTTTATGGCATCCATTATACCTAAGCCGAAGCATTTCCGCAGTTCTTTTGATGAAAATATGCAGCTTAAACCTTGGCTGGGAAGTTATTTCCGACTAATAGCCAATCGTTTGAGCCGAAAAGGACTGATTACAGAGGAAGAAGCTGTCAATATACTTCCTGTGGTTAAGCTCACCGGTGCATCAGTTAATAACTTTCCTGCACCTGTAGATTCTGTTACGGTGATTTTACCTCCCCAAGAAGTAAATAACGAATAAAAGGCAACCCAAATACAACCACAAGATTCTGTTCTGTCCTGCCCAAGGAAACTAATAACGAATAAAAGGCAACCACTTCTCAGTGACTGCCTTTTATGAGAGAATGTTTAGTTAAACTATTTATTGAAACTATTATCTTGTTCTGCCGTTACCTCTGGAGGAACCAGATGATCGGTTTTCGTTGTTACTGCTTGAACTTCTTTCCGGAGAAGAACTTCTTACACTGATACTGCTGCTGCTACTGGAACTTCTGGAAACACTACTGCTTCTTTCAGAAGGAGTGATAGTTGGCCGACTGTAAGATGAACTTCTGCTTGAGTTATCAGAAGGACTTGTTACAGAACTTCTGGAAACACTGCTGCTTCTTTCAGAAGGAGTGATCGTTGGTCTACTGTAGGATGAACTTCTGTCTGAATTATCAGAAGAACGTGTTACAGAACTTCTGGAAACGCTGCTATTTCTGTCAGAAGGAGTGATGGTTGGCTGACTGTAAGATGAACTTCTGTCAGAGTTTTCAGAAGAGCGTGTTACAGAACCTCTGGAAACACTGCTGCTTCTATCTGAGTTGCTTGAAGAAGAACGGTTATAAGATGAACCTCTGTCACTGTTACCAGATGAACGAACCTCGTTGCTACTGTTATTNTTGCCTGATTCCCGGCTGCTATTATTGCTTCTGTCAGAAGAACCGTTTGAACTTCGGCTGGATTCTGATGAACTGCTACCTGAATTATAGCCTTCGTTTCTAGGAGGTCTTACAGTGTTTCTGTCTCTGTTAGTATTATTATCTCTGCTTCTGTTTACATCGCTGCCGGAGTTATCTTTATTTCTATCAGAAGAAGGGATTTCAATCACTCTATTGTTATTTCTGCCAGAAGGTCTTATATCGCCTGATGGAGTTCTGCTTCTGGATGAACCGGAACTGCGATCGTTATTGTAAAGATCGTCATTAAAGACTCTTGATGAAGATTTTCTACTTCTGTCTTCTGATGATCTGTTTCTGGAATCATCTCTGCCAAAGTCGGAACGGCGGTTGTTTATAAATACATTTCTTTCTTTAACCCGGAAGTCACCTCTATAAACATTGTGGTGATATCTGTCAGAGTAGAAACTGTGATTGTTAAAGTGATTGCGGAAGTGACCGCCACTGTAGTTCCAGTAGTGATAAGGTTTACCGAAGTAGAATAAGTACGGATTAGTATATGTCAGATATATACTGAGTCTCCATGAATTCCCTTCAGAGATAATTGGGCTATAGAAATATTCTGTATTAAGGAATTGTTCGTATTGCCAGTCTTCAAGGACCCAGCGAATATCATCATTACGAATATCAAGATATTCATAATATTTGTCCAAAGCCCAGTCATATCCAAATATTACATCATCCATGATATAACGGACGTTATAGATGAAATCGTAATTGATTTCATAAGTATCATTGTATTGATCTGTTGAAAGATCCAGTTCATAAGCCATTTTATCTGTCAGGAAGCGAGTTTCTTGTCGAACCTTATTCAAACTCATAGCAGCCATACTCATGGTACTCATGGAAACCATACCGATGGCAATTAGGGTAAATATAATCTTTTTCATAACTCAACAGTTTTATGGTTCTTTTAATGCAACAAAAATAGGGCGAGGAAACTCCTCGCCCTAATGATATTCCCGATATGTATTTAGGGATTTCCCTATTTGTTCTTTAGTCTTTAGCTAAGCGGATTCCATTGCCTTCAATGACAATTAATCTCTTTCTTGTANAGATCACCCACAGCCTTCTTGAATGTCTTTTTGCTTACCTGAAAAGTATCATATATATCTTCTGCCGGACTTTTGTCATTCAGCTGAATACTTCCACCATTTTCCTTGATATGCGATAATAATTTATCAGAAAAATCATCAATCTTTTCAAATCCAGGTTTCTGAAGCATGAGATCTATTTTTCCATCTTCCCTCACTTGCTTTACGAAAGCTTTAAGTTGCATTCCGGTTTGTAAATGCTGGAAAATCTCACTGTCATATANTAAACCACTGAACTTATTTTCGACAATGGCCTTAAATCCAAGATCTGTTTTTTGCCAGATTAGAATGGATACTTCATCATTGGGTTGATAAGTAGGAATCTCTTTTGACAGATATCTGTCTACTTTGGCAGAAGCCACAATGCGGTAGCTTTCTTCGTCAATATATGTATAAATTACATATTTCTTGCCTACCAACATTTTCATTTTCTGTTCCCGGAAAGGAACAAAAAGATCCTTCATTAATCCCCAGTTAAGAAAAGCTCCGAATTGGTTTACCCAAGAGACTTCCAGACAAGCAAATTCTCCTACCTGAACCAAAGGGGTTAAAGTGGTAGCAATTAATCGTTCTTCATTATCCAAATAAAGAAAAACATTCAGGAAATCGCCAATATTGCACTCTTCCGGTACGTAACGGGTAGGAAGTAAAATTTCTCCTTCTTCTTCACCATCAAGGTAAACACCGAAATCGACTGTTTTTACGACCTCAAGTACGTTAAATTTCCCAAGTTCTATACTCATTTATGCGGAATTTATTATTTTAATCCGAAAAGACTTACTATAAAGTAAATAATTCCACCTAGAACTGCACTAACAGGAATTGTCANNACCCATGCCCATAAAAGGTTTATGGTAACTCCCCAACGCACTGCNGATAATCTTTTNACAGCTCCTACACCCATGATAGAACCTGTGATGGTATGTGTTGTACTTACTGGAATTTTTAGGATTTCAGTAATAAACAGAGTCATAGCACCTGCNGTTTCAGCACAAACACCTTCCAANGCAGTAACTTTAGTGATTTTGCTTCCCATTGTTTTTACAATGCGCCATCCTCCNACCATTGTTCCTAAGCCGATTGCGGCGAAGCAAGATAATGGAATCCAGTCAGGCATTGTATCTACAGATCCTTTTTGGTAATATGCAATCATCGCTGTGGCAATGATACCCATAACTTTCTGAGAATCGTTCATACCATGTCCCAAACTAAACAAGCCGGAAGAAAATAGCTGCAATTTTCTGAATGAGTTTTCAGCTGTACGGGCATTCACGTTTTTGAATATCCATAAAACCAATATAGTAATAACTGAAGAGATAACCATACCAATAACAGGAGCCAGCACAATAAATGAAGCAATTTTTGCGATAGTGGCTGTGTGAATGGCTTGAAATCCAGCTCCACTGATAGCAGCACCTGCAAATCCTCCGATCAGAGTGTGGGAAGAGGAAGAAGGTATTCCTAACCACCATGTTAAAAGATTCCATGAAATTGCAGCAATAAGTCCTGAAAGGATAATAGGCAGAGTTATATATTCTTCCAATACGGTTTTTGCAACTGTATTGGCAATACCAAATTCACCGATAAGATATCTGGCAACAAAAAATGCGATGAAGTTAAAAACTGCAGCCCATATAACTGCCTGAACAGGAGTTAAAACTCTGGTGGTAACTATTGTTGCAATAGAATTGGCTGCATCATGAAAACCATTGATAAAGTCAAATATAAGTCCTAATGCAATAACAATAATAAGTAATGTCATATGAATTGTATTTTATCAGGCGTATTTTACAAGAATTGTAGTGATAACCTTTCCTGTACTATTGATCTTATTTACAGCTTTTTCAAGCTCCTGAATAATTTCTTTTAGCTTTATAAGCTCTACAGCATTATAAGTATTATTTGTTGCTCCCTTGAAAAGGCTCATAATAGCTTCTTCATATACAACGTCAGCTTCTTCTTCTAATCTTTTAATTTCTTTGCAGTGAGCTCGAAGACGAAGGTCTGTCTTTTTAATGTTTGATAATTCATTAGCAGCATTCAGAATTTCAGTGCTACCTTTTTTGATAATGTCAACCAAAGTGATGGTGTGTTGAGGGAAACTTGTTGGTTGATAAAGTAGTACTTTCTGAGCACAACGGTTAATTGTGTCGATAACATCATCCATAACGTCTGCAAGAGCATGAACATCTTCCCTGTCAAAAGGAGTAATGAATGTATTGTTTAATTCATGGATAATGCTCCCGGTAACTTTATCACCTTTAACTTCTTCAGCTTTAATAAGTTTGCACAGTTCATTTCTGTGGTCTGCATTTTCGCAAGAAAAAAGTTCCTGAAGATAGGTTGAAGACTGGGAGAGGACACTAGCTGTTTCTTCCAACATGGGGAAAAACTTAACATCTTTTGGAGCAAACATGCTCAATAAAGTATTAATTTTCATTGGTAGTCTATATTATTTCGAGTGCAAATATAGAATATTCAAATTATTCATGCAATAGTATTTAACTATTTATATTCAAAATAAATGCAGCAGAAAAAACATGTAAAACAAATGTTATCGTATTTATTATCTGGATGTCCTATCAGAATATGTCTCTAAAAAATGTGTATAACATAAATAGTAAAGATATTGAATTTTATAAATAATGCTTAAATAATACTTATGAAATGGCTCCGCTCTCGTAATTTCTCTTTTGAGTATGGAAAGACTTCTTTATTGTATTGAAAATGATGCTATATAGAAGACTATTTTATTATTTGGAGGAGTAAAGAAAAGACAGCTTTGAAATTGTTTCTATTAATTATAAATAGAAACAATTTCAAAGCTGCCTTTTCTAATTTTTCAATTCTAAGGTTTGCTTTATTTTGCAAATGCGTGGCGGAATCCTTTTGTTTTATCCCAGTTTCCACGAGTAAAGTCTGGTATTGCAACTGGTGCAGATCCATTTTCAATTGAAATGGCAGTCAATGGAGCTAAACAACACCATTCGGCTAGGTCGTAAACATCCATGTCTAAAGGTAATCCATTTTGCAAGCAGTAGATTAAACGGTAGTCCATAATAAAGTCCATTCCTCCGTGTCCTCCCACTTTTTTTGCTGTTTCTTCCAACTCTATCTGGATAGGATGCTTGTATTTCTTCATTAATGCATCTTTTACTTCTGTTGGAACAAAGGAGTGTGAATTTAAATTTTCATGGTCCGGTGTAATAGATGAATCAACTTGTGAACTCTGAAGTGCATATCCTTCAACTGGATATTTCTGTGCAAAACCTTTTGTACCTGTGCATTGGTACATACGACTATAGGGGCGTGGAGAAGCAACATCGTGTTGAATATGGATAGTCTTTCCTTTCTCAGTACGAATCATAGTCATTGTATGTTGTCCATTCTTAAACCCTGCAGGATCTTCCTTTCTCACATTTTTTATATAATTAGGGATGCTTACAGGATCACTGTCCATTGATACCAGATAATTCATTTTATCACCACGGTGAATATCTAGCAATTGACATGCCGGACCCATACCATGGGTTGCATAAACGTCACCACGATGTTCTTTGTTATATTTCAATCTCCAGTCTCCTTCGTACGATGGCCAAAATTCTTCCAGATTGTGGATATATGATCCTTCTGTATAAAGAATATCCCCGAATACACCCTTCTGAGCCATGTTAAGAGTAGTCAGTTCAAAGAAGTCGTATACACAATTTTCCAGCTGCATACAGTGCTTTTGAGTTCTTTCTGAAGTATTTATTACATCCCAAATCTCTTTAAGAGTCATTGCTGCAGGAACTTCACAAGCTACATGTTTACCATGTTCCATAGCATAGATCATCATTTCCGCATGATGTTTCCAGTCTGTTGCAATATAAATAAGGTCTATATCCTTTCTTTCGCACATCTTTTTCCATGCATCTTCGCTGCCGCTGTAGCTTGTAGCTTCCGGTAATCCTGCTTTCTTTAAAATCTGCTGACACTTTTCTACTCTGTCTGCATGAAGATCGCATAATCCTTTAATTTCTACTCCTTTTAAATAAGTAAAACGCGAAACAGCACCTGGACCACGCATTCCTAATCCAATGAATCCAACACGAACCACGTCCATTTTAGGAGTGACCAGTCCTAAAACATCCTTTTGTCCTGCTGGGCGGACTGGAACAGGCGTAGTTATCATTTTTACTTTTGCTTCAGTCTTCCTGACTTTAGCTCTTTGTGCATTTAATGGCAATGTAAAATTGCACATCAGAAAAAATAAGAATAGTGAGTAAGCTAGTTTTTTCATAATAATATATTAGTTGTTTGTAATCATCTAAATTCGGTTCTGACTATTAAACCTAACATTTCTTGAATGCGTAAATCGATAAAAAGGCTTCTTTGTGAGTATAAACTTCGTATTTATACAGATTAAGGCAAAGAAATTCCTACTATTTATCTTTTTTTGGCATTTATGCTTTATAAGTCAGGGAGCAAAAGTTTAGGGAACAAAAATAAAAACATAATTTATAATGGCCAAATAAAATAAAGAATTAATTTAATTAGTAGTAATAAAATAAAATGGATTAAAATAATACATTAATTAAGGGATAAAATTAAAATATCTATAGTTGTACAGCTATTGCTAAATTGACCTAACGAATGTGAGAGTGAGCGGTTACGCCGCCGATTGGATTCGGATGTATATATGGGAAATGAAGATGAAAGTGGAGATATACTTAATAAGTCTTATGCGTAGTGGTGTGAGAGACTGGAAAACAAAAGTAGGAAGAAAACGAAGGTGTTTTCTTCCTACTCGATATTTTATTCAATTAAAAACTA
>Ga0065701_1040590_pt1 | contig 11339 bp, 8 predicted proteins | sample Biomet1_FD_59088 | JGI IMG/M metagenome (GOLD analysis project Ga0065701, IMG submission 59088) | Microbial communities from bioreactor (seeded with anoxic lake sediment) at LBNL, California, USA - Biofuel metagenome 1 version 3... | ecosystem: Engineered > Bioreactor > Anaerobic > Unclassified ...
GAATGCGTTTCCGGGGCTTGCTGTAAAAAAACTCAAGAAATTTGTCGATAAGGTTCTCATTAGTTTCGAAGAAAGCAGAGCGTATTTTGACAATAGCGATAAATTGGTTTTGGTTGGCAATCCTGTCAAAATCGAAATGCTTACCTGCAATAAAGCGGACAAAAGAAAAAAACTTGGTTTCGATGAAAATACCCCCCTTGTTTTATCCTACGGTGGAAGCCTTGGTGCAAGAAGAGTAAACGAAACCGTGTTTGAACTGATAAAAACCTATTCGGTGCAGGAAAACATTTATCATATCCATGCAACCGGTGTGCGTGAATGGGATCTGTTTCATGACAAATATATAGAAGCCGGTTTCAAGGAAGTCAAAAAAGGCGAATTGAAAAAGGGAAAAGTCACAATTCTGGAATACATTTATGATATGCCATCCTATCTTGCGGCATCCGATCTTGTAATTTGCCGAGGGGGAGCAATGACATTGACCGAACTTGCGGTGCTTGGAAAAGCATCGATCATTATTCCTTCGCCGAACGTGACGAACAACCACCAATATAAAAATGCCGCAGTATTGGAAAAAGCGGGTGCGGCAGTGTTGATTGAGGAAAAGGATTTGACTCCGGAACGGCTGACAGCCGAGGTTTCAAAGCTTGTCAATAACAAGGCAATCCGCAGTGAAATTGAAAACAATGTCAGAAGATTTGCAATTACAGACAGTCTTTCCCGAATCTATGATGTCATCAAGGAAATCACAAAAAAGGAAAAATGAAAAAGGAGCGTGCCCTTTTGAAAAAGGAAGAATGGAAGGAAAGACATCTCTCCGATGAGGAATTGACACGCGATAGAAATGCAGAAATCCGAAAGACTTCAAGAAGTTATTCCCCAAATCCAATGAGTCTTGAAAAGGCAAAAAAGGACAGCCGAAAGAAAAGAAGAAAGATCATTCTAATCAGCTGGGGATTTGTATTCATTGCAACCGTTATTTTTTGTGCAGTTTGCTTTCAAATATTCTTTAAGTTGAATCGCATTACAGTGGAAAATTGCACGAAATATACAAAAGAACAGGTGCTGCAAGGTTCGGGGCTTGTCATTGGAGAGAATCTTTATAAACTTGACAAAAAAACAATACAAAAAAACATCGATAAGAATCTTCCATATATTGCCCATGCCACTGTGACAAGAATCTGGCCTTCCACAATTTCCATAAACGTTTCCGAAACAAATGATAATACTTATATTGATTTTGGCGGTAGTTATTACATTCTTTCCGAAGAACTTCGCGTCTTGGAAAAGACAGGCGACATTGAACGGATTGAATCGCAAAACATTCTGCATCTCTATTGCGGAACCGTTAAAAAGTGTATTGTCGGAGAATATTTGGAACTTGCTGATCATGATAATACGTTTACCATCATCGAGATTATGAAAAATATGAAAAAGGCAAATGTATTAGAGGAATGCAGTGAATTGAATTTGAACAATAAATTTGATATTACGTTTACGTATCAAAAAAGATATAAAGTGAAACTTGGGGATGGATACGATACCGATATTAAAATTGACTTTATGAAGGCGATTGGCAAGAAATTATACGAGGGTGAAACGGGAACAATTGATGTCTCCGACAGCAATTTGCGGGAAGGAGTTGTCATACGAGATTCGTGATGGTGCAAAACCATCACAATATTTTTCGATTAAATGTCACTTTTTGGGAAATTATATGAAAAATACTTTAAAATTTAAAAAAAAGTAATAAATATTTTGAAATTTGACTTGCAAATTATAAGAAAAAATATTATTATATATATAGGTCTATTTTTTCGTGGAAAAATTGAGAAAATTGATTATAAAAAAAATAATGTTGTATAAAAATATTTAGGAGGAATATAGAATGTCTTTCGAACTCGAATCGAATTATGAAAGCGGGGTCGTAATAAAGGTTGTCGGTGTCGGCGGTGCTGGGAACAACGCTGTAAACAGAATGATAAATGCAAATGTCAGAGGTGTTGAATTTATCGCTGTGAATACTGACAAACAAACACTTTTGCGTTCACTTGCCGCGACAAAAATGGCAATTGGCGAAAAGATTACGAAGGGTAGAGGCGCTGGTGCAAACCCCGATGTCGGACAACGTTCTGCTGAAGAGAATATTGATGAAATTAAAGATATACTTTCCGGAACCGATATGGTATTTATTACGACTGGTATGGGCGGTGGCACAGGAACCGGGGCAGCTCCCGTTATTGCAAAAGTTGCAAAGGAACTCGGCATCTTAACCATCGGTATTGTAACAAAGCCGTTTGCATTTGAAGGCAAGAAGAGAATGGATCAAGCGGAAATGGGCATTTCAAATTTAAAGGGTTACGTTGACTCACTTGTTGTAATCCCCAACGAAAGATTGAAATTTGTGACCGAAACAAGAATCACACTCATGAATGCATTTGAAATTGCCGACGATGTCCTTCGTCAGGGCGTACAGAGCATTACCGAGCTGATTAACGTTCCCGGCATGATTAACCTTGACTTTGCGGATGTCACCACCAATATGGCGAATGCAGGGCTTGCACACATGGGTGTCGGAACAGGAAAAGGCAAGGACAAGGCTGAATTTGCCGCAAAAGCCGCAATTTCAAGCCCGCTTCTTGAAACCTCCATTACTGGCGCACGTGGTATTATACTTAATATTACAGCTTCTCCCGATATCGGATTGGAAGAAGTCGATTATGCTGCAAACCTTGTTGCAACCGAAGCCAACCCCGAAGCAAATATCATTTGGGGTGCTGCATTTGATCCTAACCTTGAGGATGAAATGAGAGTAACGGTGATTGCAACCGGATTTGATACCGAAGAAAAAAAAACGGAACCGGTAACATTATCAAAGAATATGCCTCCGTTCTATAAATCAGCGACAAACAAATCAGCTGCGGCTGAACCGGCAAAAAAGGAAGAAAAACCTGCGGAAGACGACGTGAACAGCGATGATTTTCTCGGCAGTATTTTCGGAACCCGTAAAACCAATACAACGAAGCCATATGATGGGTTTCGGTAAGAATTTAATATGAAAACCAGGTGTATTGCCGAACAGCAATACACCTGAATTTTTTTGAACGATATCGAATTGATTCCAATGTATCGGTTCGATGCGTATTCCCTTATCAAAAATGAAAAAGTTTGGAAAGTTCCATGCTCCTTTGGCATGCTCTATGGAGCATTGGAAATCGCACATCAAGTATAAATCCGAAATCCGTTTCCAACGATTTGCTCTGAACTTGAAATTACCATAAATGCTGAGCTGTCAAAAGACAGCACCTTTTTTTGAAACTCGATGATTTCGGAACTTTTTAAAAGACAAAAAAGCATTCCTTTTTTCTCGAAGGAAAAACCGCCACGCACTTCAACCAAGGTAACCCCTCGTGGGGATGTAGCAATGAGGTGCTTTGCAATTTCTTCATACTGCCGGCTTACAACAAAAATCATTTTAGAATAATTAAGGGTTTTATGCAGTCTATCCACTACAAAGGTAGAAATTAGAACACTGATGATCCCCATCATGGCAAGCTCCATTGTTTTAAATACAAAAAGCGATGCAAGAATAATGGTTCCATCAACAGCAAGAAGCATTTTTCCAATTGGGAGAAACGGTAATTTCAACTGTAAAAGCCGTGCCACAATGTCCGTTCCTCCCGTTGTGGAACTGTGCGCAAGCGTAATGCCGATACCAAGTCCATAAATGGCGCCACCGAACATGGAAGCAAGTAAACCATTTTTCGTAATCGGGGGAAAAAGCGACAGGATCTGAACAAAAACAGAAAGTAGAACCACACTGATTACTGTATTCATTACAAACTCTTTCCCTAATGCTTTTAGGCTGATAAACAATAATATCATATTAACGATTATAATTGTCAGCCCCGGCGGTGCGTGAAAAATGTAATACAAGAGAGTGGCAATGCCACCAACACCCCCTGTTACTATTTTATTGGGAAGTTGAAACAAACTGATTCCCACACCGACTAAAAATGTACCGACGAACAAGACCGTGTACTTTTTTAACCCTGCCATCAGCATCTCAACAAAGTTGGATTTTTTTACATGTATCATAATTTAATACGCTCCGATGAAAAAGTGAATGCTATCATTTTAATGGAACTATGATTATTATATCTTCTTCTACGATAAGATTCAATCCCAATAAATACGCAGTTTTACTAAAAAAGTGAATCTTGTATTTTAAGAGCCTTCTTTGGTGTAGATAAAGGAGTAACATATATTTAAACCGATAAAAATTACCTCCTGTCGCAGACGGTTCATTCTACAACAGGAGGCATTTCTAATTGCTATTCTAAGGGCAAAGATGATTCTATTTAACGAAACATCTTATTCAGGTTTGCACAGCTGATTTTAATGCTTTCCAGCATATCCATTTGGAATGCTTCCTGTTCCACAACAATCCAATCCACTTTGCCGATTGCTTTGACAACAGCTGGAAAATTAACTCTGCCGGTGCCGACTTCGGTATCGGTGTCGTTTACATCGATGTCTTTTGCATGGAAAATGGGAAGTCTGCCGGTATATTTTGCGGCATATTGTTCGGGAATTTCATTTCCTCTGCAAACCCAGTGAGTGTCCATTTCAAAAATGACATTTTCAGGAGAAGAGTTTTCAAGAATGATATCCATTGCATATTTGCCGTCGAATTTTACAAATTCATGTGCATGGTTGTGATAACCGAAAACAATGCCTGCTTCTTTAAACATTTTCCCGAATTCGTCCATTTTTTTCGCAAATTCAACCCATTCTGCAGTCGTGTTAAAAGCGGCATGGGGAACAACAGCACTGTATGTACCGATTTCCTTGCAAAATTCGATGATTCCTTTTGCATCCTTTAAAACTTCTCCATACCCAATATGGGTGCCGGCTGCTTTGAGAGAGTATTTTTTCAAAAGTTCCTTCACTTCAGCGGCACTTTTTCCACCGTACCCTGCAAATTCAACACCGTCATAGCCTGCTTTGGCTGCCTCAAACATCGTTTTTTCTAAGCCTTCTTTGGCAAGCTCTCTAATGGAATATAATTGTAATGCAATATTCATAATCGTTCCTTTCTGACAAACGCTGTCAATAAGCTGAATATATGATAATATAAATTTCTGTAAATTACAATAGGTTTGCACAAAAATTACGAATTATTTATGTGGGTATTAAAATAAAGTGAGCGAAATTTTTCGGGTGTTGAATTGTCATGATATTTAAAAAATTTCAAAAAGCATTTATAATCCTCAAAACCGCACAGAGAGGCGATTTGTTTGAGAGGATAATCGGTGGTCAAAAGCAGATCTTTGATGTGTTTCAACCGTTCCCGACTGATATAATCCTTTAAACCAATTCCAAATTGCGTTTTAAAGATCCTCGATAAGTAATCGGCATTGTAGGAAAACCGTTCCGATACCGAAGCGGCTTTCAGCGGGGTACCACTGTTGTTTTTAATCCACTCACACACATTGGAGATGACGGGCAATCTGTCGTCCCCGATGTTTCGGCTGCTGACCAACAGTTCAATCAGCAAAAGACGCAGAAGGCAATCACATGCCTCCTTTGGATAGTGAGCAGTGTTTGCAGCATGTAGCAATTGCTTTGACAAAAGACCAATCCGTTCATTCCCCTTTGCCGGCACATATTTCATTTCCCTCGGGATTGTTTCGTCCGATTGAAAATGAAACCAGTAGAAAGAAACAAATTCGTCTGTTTGCTTGATTCCATAATGCCGTTTGCCTTTTTCCAAAATCAAACAATCGCCGTCTTTTAAATAATATTCGGTGTTTTCCTCCGCAAGCATGACGGTTCCTTTGATTGCATAGATAATTTCATTTGTATCGATCGTTCTGTCGGGATGAATCCACGTTCCGTTTGGAACAAATTTTCCGCCGGAGATATAATGCGCATCATGATAGATCATGTCGGAAATTTTCCCCTTTTATACCGAAATTTTAGTTGAAACATCGTGAAATTACGATTATAATTCTATCATGATACTGACGCAAAGTCAACAATAACACGAATATTAGGGGGATAGAAAATGCAGAACATAAAAGAAATTCCATTTTATGATGTCACAGTAACCGACGGATTTTGGAAGCAAAAACAAGATATGATTCGGGAAACCACCATATACAGTGTTTATAAACGCTTTTTTGAAAGTGGGAGATTCGATACCTTCCGCTGTGACTGGGAAGAGGGCAAGCCAAACAAACCGCACCATTTCTGGGAATCGGATGTCGCCAAATGGATAGAATCGGTCGCCTTTTTAGTCGAGGAAAAAAACGAACCGGAACTTGTGAAAATTGTCGATGAAACGATTGACAATATTGAAAAAAATCAAGATGAAGACGGTTATTATAATTCGTTTTTTACCGTGGTAAAATCAAAGGAACAAAGATTCACCGATCGAAGCGCACATGAACTTTATACAGCTGGGCATTTGATGGAAGCGGCGGTTGCCTATTCACACGCCACGGGCAAGGATAAATTTTTAAAACTGATGTGTCGATATGCCGATCACATCGAAAAAGTATTTGTACAGGATGAAGCCGCTGCTTTCACAACACCGGGTCATGAGGAAATTGAACTTGCGCTGATCAAACTCTATCATGCGACAGGGGAAAAACGGTATCTTTTGCTCTCTTCGTTTTTCATTGACAAAAGGGGAACAGGCAGCCGTGGGGACGTAACCAACCCTTACGCACAAGATCATGCACCGGTGCGGGAACAGACGACACCGGAGGGGCATGCAGTGCGCGCTATGTATCTTTACTGCGGCATGGCGGATGTCGCGCGTGAAACGGGCGATGAAGCGTTGTTTTTGGCGTGTGAGCGGATTTTTCAAAACACCATAAAAAAGAGAATGTACGTTTCGGGCGGAATCGGTTCCACACCGGCAGGGGAAACGTTTACGGTGGACTATGATTTGCCAAATGTTACGGCATACACCGAAACCTGTGCCGCAATTGCCTTTGCTATGTTTTGCCACAGAATGCAGCTCCTTTCCACAGATTCGATTTATGCCGATACAATCGAACGGATTTTGTATAACGGATTTTTATCCGGTGTTTCGCTTGACGGCAAAGCGTTTTTTTATGAGAATCCGCTAGAGATGCATCCTGTATTGACAAGGCGCAACCCGTGTCCCAATCTGTATCGGGATCGCTTTCCGATTACAAAACGGGTTGAATTGTTTCAATGCTCCTGCTGTCCGCCCAATGTGACAAGATTTATTCCGTCTATCGGGCAGTATATTTTTACGGCAAAAGAGGACACACTATATTTACATCAATTTATGCAGAGCGAAGCTGTTATCGGGAATACAAAGCTTTCCATCACAACAAAGTATCCCGCAGATGGAACGATTCACATATCGGTGAACGGCACTGATTTTACAACAATTGCGGTAAGAATTCCTTCTTGGTGTGATCATTATTCCATTCGTCAAAACGGAAAAGTGATGTCGGGCGGAAACGAAAAGGGATATTATAATCTTACAATTAGCGGAAACGAGGATATCATAGTGCAGTTTGATCTGACACCCTATTTTGTGGAGGCCTCTCCCGACGTGAGCGACGATGCATCCAAGTGTGCTCTGTTCCGTGGCCCTGTTCTCTATTGCCTTGAGCAGGTTGACAATGCGGAAAACATCAATGCATTGCGCATTAAAAAGTCGGAAGTTTTCGTCAACGATATTGAAACATCATTCTGCCTTGTTCCGACAATCGAAACAAAAGCAGTCGCAAAATCTGCATATGAATTTGAAAATGACCTTTATATTAAGAGTGAAACAGTGCGCTACCACGAAACAAAAGCAAAATTCATTCCGTATTATGCATATGCAAATCGGGGGGAAAGTGAAATGCTGGTTTTTTTTCATACGCTGTGAGCTGTTAATATAAATAAAACATTTTGATAACAAATTGTTAAAACATCGTTTTTTGATTGAAAAAAAGATAAAAAGAAGATATAATAAGATAAAAGTGGAAATTTGCGGATTTTCATAAATTTCAAGTTATTTTCTTATGTTGAATAAGGAGGTAACCTGATGTAATTTTATCAGACATATATACAAATCAGAAAACAACAAATGGAAAAGAAACTGGCTTTGGTATCCTATTTGAAAAGCAAGACTTTTATTGTTGCTGAATTGATTCCGAACAATAAAAGTCTTATTTTTATAAATATTTTCATCAAACGAAAGAGGAAAGAAAAATGGAATTAATGCGTCATTACATTCTTGCCTATGGTCCGATGGTTATCATGTGGATTATCGGTGGCACTTTGATTTATTTGGCAATCAAGAAAAACATGGAACCATCTTTGCTATTGCCGATGGGGTTCGGTGCAATTTTAGTTAATTTACCTTTATCGGGTGCTGTTGATCAAATTTATAATGGGGTAACAGAACCTGGTATCATTGATGTCTTATTCAAATCAGGCATATCAAATGAAATGTTCCCACTTCTTTTATTTGTAGGGATCGGAGCCATGATTGATTTTGGTCCGTTGCTTTCTAATCCCAAATTAATGTTGTTTGGGGCAGCAGCGCAGTTTGGAATATTCTTTACATTGAGTTTGTCTTCGCTCTTCTTCAAATTGAAAGATGCGGCTTCTATTGCCATAATCGGCGCAGCAGATGGACCTACTTCAATTTTTGTAGCAAACTTTTTCCATTCAAAATATCTCGGGGCAATCATCGTTGCCGCATATTCCTATATGGCGTTGGTGCCAATCGTTCAACCCCCAGTTATTAAGTTGATTACAACGAAAAAAGAGCGCCTAATCCGTATGCCGTATGAAGAGGCGCAGGTATCAAAATTGACAAGAATTTTGTTTCCGATTATTATAACAATCATTGCGGGTATTGTTTCACCACGTTCGGTTGCACTTGTCGGATTTTTGATGTTTGGTAACTTGATTCGTGAATGTGGCGTACTCAACTCTCTTTCGGACAGCGCACAGAATGTTTTAGCAAGCCTTATCACATTATTACTCGGCATTACGGTGTCCACACAGATGCAAGCGGATAAATTTTTAAACAAAGGAACTTTTCTGATTCTATTCCTTGGGCTTGTCGCCTTTGTCTTTGATACCGTTGGCGGTGTTATGTTCGGAAAATTCCTCAATTTATTCTTGAAAAAGAAAATTAACCCGATGATTGGTGCTGCGGGAATCTCGGCGTTTCCGATGTCGGCAAGAGTCATTCATAAAATGGGACTTGCAGAAGATAACCAAAACTTCCTCTTGATGCATGCGGTTGGTGCAAACGTTTCGGGACAAATCGCATCGGTTATTGCAGGCGGCTTGATTTTGAGCTTAGTGAAATAGGGAGAAGAAAAAATGAATATTAATTTTGATGTTTTTAAAGAAACCTTACCGATTATGGCAAAAGGAATGATTGGAATTTTTGCTGTTACGGCAATCATTATTCTTGTTATTTTGTTGCTCAATAAATTCACGACTACAAAAAAATAATAATTGATCAAAAAAAGGCACCTCTAAGGTCATACGGAATGATCTTGGGGGTGCTTCTTTGTTGCGAAAATACAAACTTTCATCCTCTTTTAAAAACAAGGGAATGAAAGAGCACAACGGCATACTGAAGTGGATAAAAAAAATTCAAGATAGAATGATACAGTTTGACTTTTATGATCCTGTAAAATAGAAGTGATCGAACCGAACTTAACAGAGGATTTTCTTTGCGTTCTACGAGGGAAAAATCAATGTATCGCTTCCTCTGTCTCTACCTGTTACCTGTAAGCAGTTTCGGATGTGAATACTCTCTTTGTCAAGACCGCCAACAAAGGTGTTTCCAAGAACAGAAAGACCGTCGGTATATTCGGCAAAGAGTACTTTTTTAGTCAACAAATCAAATCGGTTGTTTAGAATGCGGATGTTTTTGTGATACAAATCAGATTTTTCTCCCCGTTCTCGGCGCACGGTAATGGCGTATCCACGGGGTAACGTTGCAATAATACGGTTGCCCTCTATACAGACATCTCGCACCCGTCCCGATTCAAACCAAAATTCCATCAGGTCGGAAATGTAAATTCCGTCGTAGAGATTGATGAGAGTATTGTTGCGGATCAGCATTTTTTGGGAGCTGGACAGGCGTATGTGAGGACAATTTTCAATCAAATTGTTTTCCAAAATTACCTCCGGCATACGGTTTGGGTTTTCGATCAAATCTCCGGGCTTTATGAGAAAGCCATAATCAGCCTTGAGGGTTAAACTTAAGTTGGATAAATTTTCTTGCAACACACAGGATAATACGGTTGCTGTTCCTGTTTCGCATCCTGTTTCGCCGTTGGTGATCGAAATAATATCACCAGGAAGATATGGATTCCACCCATATTGCTCTTTGTGGCAAAAAATTGCTTCCACTTGATTGTTGGGCAAAACCGTTATCACTTTCGTATATACACCGTGGATATTAATCGCATCGTCCAGCGCATTTTTAACCACGCTGTTTCGGATTTCCAAAAGTCCGCTGCAATTGATAAAATGAAAGGCATCAGCGGTGATGGGGATAGAATCCTTTCTGTCGGGTTCGGGTTGGAAGAGGATGGTATCTGCTGTAATGTTGCTGCACATCTGTGCAAGGATGCCCATTCCGGCTCCACGCAGGATGTGCAGGTTGTAAAAATCTACCTTGTCACAGCTTTCTAAGAAAAACAGGTCGTTTTCCCGATCTTCATCGTTGCTTATGATGAGGGTTTCCCCCAGCTGATAGGAAATATGCGGCGAATTGTTCCGAAACCGCAACGTTACAACCGATCCACCGGCATCAAATGCATCCATATACAGCACTGGTGCGGGCATATTTTCGGTATCTGCATCGCTTTCACCAACCACCCAATAGGCGACGGGAATTGTTCTTTCCTCATTGTTGACAAACAGCTTTTTATCATGGGTATTGATTGTTTCATCCCCAACCGAAAATACAAGATTTCCGCTTTTAGTTACTTCAAAAAGAAAATCCTCTTTTGAAATTGAAATAGAAAGCTCGTTTTTTCCACAGGCAAGGACTTTACCCATACAATAGCGTGGAAAAGAAAAATCAATTGTGAAATTTAAAAACTGCACACTGTTACAGTGTTGCAGAATAAAGGGGAATAGCCTGTCATGAAAAACAAAGACCGAACCGTTGCCGTCGAACGTGAGATTCGATAGATGAAACAACGGAAACACCACATGCTTGATGCCGTTGCTGTTGTTGGATGGGCAAAAAAAGCCGGCATGGGTTCCTTCTCTATAAAAATGGTAGGTCGATTTTTCAAATAGAATTATATTCTCTTGATTTT
>Ga0065701_1012845_pt1 | contig 11323 bp, 9 predicted proteins | sample Biomet1_FD_59088 | JGI IMG/M metagenome (GOLD analysis project Ga0065701, IMG submission 59088) | Microbial communities from bioreactor (seeded with anoxic lake sediment) at LBNL, California, USA - Biofuel metagenome 1 version 3... | ecosystem: Engineered > Bioreactor > Anaerobic > Unclassified ...
AAGCCACTACAATTCCAAATTCCCGAAATAGTCTGCCTGTAAATCCCTCTAAAAAAATCAGTGGAATAAAAACAATAGCAAGAGTCAGAGAGGTAGAGATTACAGCAAAAAAGATTTCCCGTGTTCCTTCAAAAGCCGCTTTCCACTTGTCTACGCCTTGTTCTATACGCTTAAAAATATTTTCAGTCACTACAATACCATCATCAACTACTAGTCCAGTGGCCAAAACAATGCCAAGAAGCGTGAGCACATTGATAGAATAGTCCAAAATATACATAATAAAAAACGTACCAATCAGCGAAACGGGAATATCCAGCAATGGGCGTAAGGCTATAATCCAATTTCTGAAAAATAAAAAAATAATAAGAACTACCAGAGAAATAGCAACAACAAGAGTTTCTGCCACATCCTTTACAGATTGCCTTACAAAAGTCGATTTATCACGAGCCAAAGTTAAATCGACTCCTTTGGGCAAATTTTGTTTAATTTGGTCCAATCGTTTGTAAAATTCATCTGCAATCTGAATATCATTTGCTCCGGGAAGAGGAATCAAATTCAACATAACACCAGTAACTCCGTTAATCGTAGAACCGGATTCTTCATTTTGTGGCCCTAATATAGCCTCTCCAATATCGCTCAAACGCACCACCTGGCTGTCGGTATGCTTCACAATAAGATTATTAAAGTCTTCTTCAGTAGTCAATCGTCCACGAGCCTTTATAATAAGTTCGGTAGCATTTCCACGTATTTTCCCTCCCGGCATTTCAACATTTTCTTTGGAAAGAGCTGTGTTTACATCTGATGCAGTAATATTGTAAGCAGCCATTTTATCCGGATTCAGCCACAGACGCATGGATGGTCTCTGTTGTCCGTATATAGAGACCGAACTGACACCCGGAATGGTTTGTAATTTTTCCTGCAACACATTTTCAGCATAATCGCTCAATTCTATAGCACTCATAGAGCTGCTTTGAGCAGTTAACATGATAATCGGGTCTCTATTGGCATCCGCTTTGGTCACAGTTGGCTGTGCATCAATATCCTGTGGCAGACTTCTGGTTGCCTGTGACACTTTGTCGCGAACATCGTTTGCCGCTTTCTCCATATCTGCCCCCAGATCAAATTCTACTACAATTCTACTACTTCCTATAGATGATTGAGAAGAGATAGATTTTACTCCTTCAATACCATTTATTGCTTTTTCAAGAGGCTCTGTTATCTGCGATTCTATAATTTCTGAATTACCGCCTGTATAAGACGCTTGTACGGTAATTACTGGAGGATCAATGGCTGGATAAAGCCGAACTCCCAGAAAATTAAAACCAGTCACACCCATAAGTATGATAATAAGGCTCAGTACAATAGAGCCTACAGGTCTTTTTAAAGCAATATCAGAAATAAGCATGATTATTCAGTTATAGTGGAATATAACAATTTTGATCTCTCTTTCAAGAAAAGTATACCCGAAGTAATAATCGTATCACCAGGGTTAAGGCCTTCGATTACTTCTATTTTTGAAGCTTTCCGAATACCGGTTTTTATCGTCAAGAAATGCGCTTTTCCTTTTCGGGCCACAATTACAATCTTATCACCTTCTTGTGGAATAATTGCTTGTGTAGGGATCATAAGAGCTCGTGGGTTTTCACCAAGTTTTAATTGAACATTGGCAAAAGCTCCGGGGATAAGCTCTTTGGAAGATGCAGTAACCACAGCTCTCACTTTCAGATTACGGGTTGTATTGTCAACCCCTCTTTCGGTAGCTATTACCGTTGCATCAAATAGCTTATCTTTATTATACATTGTAAACCTCACTTTCATTCCAGTGGAGATATTAGGACCATACTTTTCTGGTACATAAAAATCAAGCTTTAATTTATTGCTTGTACGTATAGTTGCTAGTAAGGTAGAGGGACTTACAACAGCACCTACACTAATATTTCTTAGCCCTATTGTCCCATCAAAAGGAGCCTGTACCTCTGTTTTGCGGATTAATGCTTTTTCTTCTGCAATATTCGCTTTTATAGTGTTGACTTGTAAGAGAGTTTGTTCATAATCATTCTGACTTATGCCACTCACTTTCAGTAATTCGGTCTGTCTTTTATAAATGCGTTCTTGAATGGCGAGTTGTGATTGCAGTTTTTTCAGAGTTGCCTGCAAATCATCATCGTAAAGTTTCACCAGTAAGGTTCCCTTTCTTACAAATTCACCTTCCGGCAGATTAATTTTCACAATTCGTCCTGACACTTCATTTTTTAAATCCACTTCATCATAAGCCATCAATGAACCTGTGACAGTTATTTCGGAAATAAGTGAAGAAGGATTCACTACAAATGCATCCACTTTTTTTTGTACTTTCTCCTTTGAGTTCTGCTTTTTATCTTTCGACGTTGAGAATCCAACTTTGAGAAAGATAGCGGTTAACAGCAAAAGTATTGCAGCAATCCATAAATTTATTTTGTTTTTCATTTTATTGGATGAATTTTATGAGAAAATAAATCCGTTTCAATTAGTCTAAGTACATAGAATATATTTGTCAGATTCACAGAATCTGCACCTATTTTATTTATTTTAATACACAGTAGCAAATATAGTTACGAAAGTGGATATATGTTATTTTTAACTATTTTTTTTTGAAAATTAATCACTTAAAAGAGATGTCTTCTTTATGCTTGTGAAATAATTATGTAATCTAAAATTCAGAGAATAATAAGCAGAAACCTTTAAAGTACATAATAGAAGCATATTTTATATTATCTTTGTGATTAGATAATACACTAAAAAATGGCAAATCAAATTATTGATAATAAAGTATTTAAAGGCATTAACTATCTTGAAGAACCCCTAATTAAAGGAGAATATGAAAATTGTTCGTTCCTTAATTGCCTGTTTATAAATGCGGATTTATCAAACATCATATTTATTGATTGTCTGTTCGATAAATGTGACCTCAGCATGGCTAGCATAAAAAACACTTCTTTCAGAGATGTCAGTTTTACTAACAGCAAACTAGTTGGTCTAAATTTTGAAGAGTGTAACAGCTTCCTTGTATCTTTTTCCTTCGAAGATTGCTTTCTTCATCTAGCCTCTTTTTATAAGCTAAAACTAAAAGAAACTCGGTTCAGGAACTGTAATTTGCAAGAAGTTGATTTCTCAGAAGCCAATCTTTCAAGCTCAGTATTTGATAACTGTGATTTAAGCAGAGCTATATTTGGAAAGTCAAATCTTGAGAAAGTTGACTTCCGTACTTCGTATAACTATTCCATTGATCCGGAAATGAACCGAATAAATAAAGCCAAGTTTTCAAAAACAGGGGTTCTCGGACTACTGGATAGATATAATATCGAAATAGAATAAAAAGATTCTTCGCCACTTTTGGTGTTTTTTTTAGTTATTACTCCATTATAATGAATATACTGAGATCAGTTCTGTAATTTTTAAAATTCATTGGCCAATAAATATAATCCATTGGCCAATAGATTATATTTATTGGTGAATAATTACAAAAAAAATGCTTAATAGTTTTCAAAAAACATAACCGGACATTAGACAACATTCGATTATGTTTTTTGAAAACACAACCGAATGTTTTTTCCTGAATATTTCTCCAATTCTAAATAAAAAGAGACGAGGAGCTAAAAAACATATTTTGATCTGCCACCTGCCACTATATATTCATAACATATTGATGTTTAAAAACATACCTAGTGGCAGATATTTTTGTTTTACAAATTATCTGCCACTGATATCTGCCACCTGCCACCCTTTTGCTTTGAAATCTTATAAGGAAAATTAAAGATTCCCATATTCAATAATGAAGGTTATAAACTATAGTTATTTATGTATTTTATACTGCAAAGTTATTGTGAATGATATTTTGCTCTAACTATTTGTCCTTAAACATTATTTTTAGTGGCAGATGAAGCAATTAGTGGCAGATGATTTTACATCTTCCACTGTTGAGAAGCCTATTAGCAAGTCTTTTTAGAGTAATTAGTGGCAGGTGGCAGCAACTTTTGTTTTTTTGAAGTTCTTCGTCACTTTTGTGGAAGTTTGAGTTCTTTACTTCTTTATAATTATTAAAACAACAGAATTTACAGAAGTAACGAAAGCCCCATGTTATAAATTGAACAAAAAGGCAACTGAGCTGTTACTAAACAGTAGAGTTTTCAATTAATTCAATCTATATGAGTGATGTAATTAACATAAATACACTGATGTGTAATCCCGAAACAGGGATATGCGAAAGTCTGGAGACAAAAACAGAAATTAATGATCTTAAAGTCTCCCCAAAGGAAAGACCTGTGCACATTTTATACTACACAGATCCAATATGTTCTGCTTGCTGGGGCATTGAACCTCAGCTTAGGAAACTAAAACTGGAGTATGGAGAGTATTATGAAATAGAGTACAAGATGGGAGGTTTGCTTCCAAACTGGGAAAATGACAATGATAGTAAAATTGGGAAGCCGGAAGATTTAGCTCACCATTGGGAAGAAGTCGGCGATTATTATGGAATGCCTATTGATGGAGATGTATGGCTTGAAGATCCTTTATCTTCATCCTACCCTCCTTCAATAGCCTTTAAGGCAGCACAACTCCAAGATGAAGACAAATCTCTGAACTTTTACCGAAGAATAAAAGAAATGCTTTTCTTAGAGAAAAAAAATATTGCAAAGTGGGAATGGATAGAAAAAGCAGCAAAGGAAACAGGAATGGATATTGATCTACTTAAAAAAGACTTTGAAGGAGAAGCGCAGCGATTGTTCCAGGAAGACCTGAATATTAGCAGACATTTGGGTGTAAGAGGATTCCCAACATTATTCTTTTCTAATGCAGGAGGTGATAAGGTTGAGTTATATGGTGTAAGACCTTATAAAGATTTTGAACAATCTTTACTTAAGCTCTGCCCACAGGCGATAAAACGCCCTATAACTAAAACACATGAAGGCCTTTTTGATTATTACCCTACTCTTACCACTCATGAATTTGCTGTACTTACAGACAGGAATAACAGCGATGCATTAGACGTATTAAACAATCTGCACAAGCTAAAATATATAGAGAAATATTTATCAAAGAAAGGAACATTATGGATCAAAAGATAAAATAACTCAGCATTATTAAAAAGCGAAGGCTGCATCAGAAATATTTTTCTCAAAAAATATTTCTGATGCAGCCTTTATAAAATAGAACTGGTTACATTTTAAAAGAGAACAATGATGGTAATACTAAAGATCATTATTCCCTCATGATAGGCTACAAGGGTAGGCCAACTCCTATAAGTAATTACATGTTTAAAAAATTAAATAATCATTCTAATAACCTAATTACCTAAAGATAGTACAAAACTCTGATTTTTTTGTTATTTTTGCGTCAAGAAGTATGTTCGGCAATAAAAAAGCCGCGGTATAAATATATCCTATGAAAGTAATTGATTTAATAAAAAGTAACAGCAGTACGGCTTTCTCTTTTGAGATTTTGCCTCCTTTAAAAGGAACTGGCATTCAAAAACTTTATGACTCTATAGATACATTGAAAGAATTTGATCCCAAATATATCAACATCACTACCCATCGCAGTGAGTATGTATATAAAGACCTTGGGAATGGATTATTTCAGCGTAATAATGTACGCCGCAGACCAGGGACGGTGGCAGTAGCTGCTGCCATAAAAAATAAATATGACATTACAGTAGTACCTCATCTTTTATGCAGCGGTTTTACCAGAGAAGAGACTGAATATGTATTGCTAGACCTTCAATTCCTTGGCATTACCGACCTGTTGGTTCTTCGTGGTGACAAGGCAAAACATGAACCTTCTTTCAAGCCAGAAGGGAATGGCTATTTCCATGCTATTGAACTTCAGGAACAAATCAACAGCTTCAATAAGGGCCTATTTGTAGATGGTGAGCAGATGAAAGAAATATCACACACCTTCTCTTATGGAGTTGCCTGCTATCCGGAGAAGCATGAAGAAGCGCCCAATATTGACACCGATATTTACTGGCTGAAGAAAAAAATGGAAACAGGGGCAGAATATGCTGTAACCCAATTATTTTACGATAATAAAAAGTTCTTTGAGTTCGTGGAACGGGCCCGTAAAGCAGGTGTTACGATTCCAATTATTCCCGGGATTAAGCCATTCGCAAAATTATCTCAGTTGAGCATGGTTCCGAAAACTTTTAAAGTTGATATACCTGAGGAATTAGCCAAAGAGGCCATGAAATGTAAAGACGATGCAGCTGCTAAACAACTGGGAATTGAATGGTGTGTGGAACAATGCAGGGAATTAATGGCGCACGGACTTCCAAGCATTCATTTTTATTCTATCGGTGCGGTAGAAAGTATTAAAGAAGTTGCTAAACAAATATATTGATTTATGTTTTTTAGAGAAGTTATAGGGCAGGAAGAGGTTAAAAAGAAATTTCTTTTGGAAGTGAAGGAAAACCGTATCCCTCACGCACAACTGATTTGTGGCCCAGAAGGTATAGGCAAATTGCCATTGGCTATTGCTTACGCCCGATATCTTCTCTGTACCAACCACACAGAAGAAGATGCATGTGGCGTTTGTCCTTCGTGTGTAAAACTGAATAAACTGGCACATCCCGACCTGCATTTTGTCTTCCCTATTGTGAAGAAAAAAAGTGGGAAAGATGTGGTATGTGATGATTATATCAAAGAATGGCGGAATTTTGTATTGAACAATCCTTATTTTAATCAGAATCATTGGTTAAAAGAAATGGGATCAGAAAATGCTCAGGCCATTATTTATGCAAAAGAAAGTGATGAGATTGTACGGAAACTGAGTTTAAAGAGTAGTGAAGGTGGCTACAAAGTAATGATTATCTGGCTCCCGGAGAAAATGAATGCCGTTTGTGCCAATAAGCTTTTAAAAATGCTTGAAGAACCGCCTGCTAAAACAATCTTTTTGTTGGTGTCTGAGAATCCAGATCTTATGCTCCCTACAATCTTAAGCCGGACACAACGGGTTAATGTACGAAATATTGAGGAAGAAAGCATAGCTGAAGTTCTCAAAAACAGATATGGATTAACGGAGAAAGATACGCAAACAATTGCTCACGTATCCAACGGTAGTTTTATCCGTGCAATGGAAACGATTCATTTGAACGAAGAAACGAAGCTTTTCTTTGAACTCTTTGTTAGTTTAATGCGCCTTTCATATCAAAAAAAAATACGGGAGATGAAAGCCTGGAGCGAGCAACTAGCAGGAATGGGCCGCGAAAGACAAAAGAATTTTCTGGAATATGCCCAAAAGATGATTCGCGAGAACTTTGTTTTCAACTTTCACTGCAAGGAACTCTCATATATGAATATTGACGAATTGAATTTCGCATCTCGTTTTGCTCCTTTTGTTAATGAACGAAACGTAGAGGGAATAATTGAAGAGCTTAGTCTGGCTCAACAACATATTGAACAAAATGTGAATGCCAAAATGGTCTTTTTTGATTTCTCACTAAAAATGATTGTTTTACTGAAACAATAAACATTATAAAAATGGATTATAAATTACATAACGGAAGCGGGAAACTATGCTGTAAGGGCTGCTCCCGACAAGATAATAAACTAAATACTTACGATTGGCTGGCAGACATCCCCGGAAGTAGCGAAGAGAGTGATCTCATTGAAGTGCAGTTTAAAAACACGCGTAAGGGTTATTATCGCAATAGCAACGGTTTAAAACTGGAAAAAGGTGATACCGTGGCTGTAGAATCAACACCCGGTCATGATATAGGAATTGTAACACTGACAGGGAGATTGGTTCCTCTGCAAATGCAGAAAACAGGTTTTAAGCCTAATACTGAAATCAAACGTGTATATCGTAAAGTAAAAGCGGTAGACATGGAGAAATATGAAGAGGCTAAAACAAAAGAACACGAGACAATGATACGTTCGAGGCAAATTGCTGCAAGTCTAGACCTCAACATGAAAATAGGTGATGTAGAATATCAGGGCGATGGCAACAAAGCTATATTCTATTATATTGCAGATGAACGTGTAGACTTCCGCCAACTAATAAAAGTATTGGCTGAAACATTCCGTGTACGTATTGAAATGAAACAGATCGGAGCCAGACAGGAAGCTGGCAGAATAGGTGGTATCGGGCCTTGTGGAAGAGAGCTCTGCTGTGCTACGTGGATGACTAATTTTGTATCTGTATCAACCAGCGCAGCAAGATTGCAGGATATATCTCTTAATCCTCAGAAGCTGGCCGGACAGTGTGCCAAATTAAAATGTTGCATGAATTATGAAGTGGATACCTATGTGGAAGCACAGAAGCGTTTACCTTCAAGAGAGATGGAACTGCAAACAAAAGATGGAACTTACTATTTCTTTAAAGCTGATATATTAGGCAACCTGATTTCGTATTCAACAGACAAAAACTTTGCAGCCAATCTTGTCACAATTACAGGTAAAAGAGCTTTTGAGATTATTAACCTCAATCGCAAAGGCATTAAGCCAGATAGTCTGCACGAATCAGAAAAGAAGCCTGAACCACCAAAGCCGATTGACCTATTAGAACAGGAAAGTCTTACCCGCTTTGATAAACGAAAGGCCGGGAATGAGAACAAGAATATTAGAAGGAATGAAAACAGAAACAGACCTGAGAATAAAAACAGAACTGAAAACACTGTCAAAGCAAACAACGAAAACCCAAACAGAAATGAAGGTGGAAGCAGGAATGAAGGTGGAGACAGGAATGAAAACAGAAGAAGACTTGAGCCCAGAAACAAAATTGAGAACGTAACCAAAACAAGCACCGAACATACGAGCAAAAAAGAGAACGAAAACGTGACCAAAAATGAGAGCGGAAGCAAAAATGAGAATGGGAACGCAAATAGAAACAGGCGAAGAAGAAAACCGAATAACAAACCTCAACAGCGTGATGATAAGCCACAATCTGAAAAAGAATAAATTATCTTTGCTGCTATCACTCATTATATTAACAGCATGTGATTCCAATACAATGTATCACTCTTATCTCCATCTGCCTCAAGAGGGATGGAAAAAGAGTGATACTCTTTCTTTTAAAGCACCAATAACAGATTCTCTTGCCACATTCCGTATTTCAGTAGAGGTGCGTAACCGTGAGGATTATCCATACAGTAATCTCTATCTATTCATTTCACATAACACACAAGATAGCACTGTTTTTGTAACTGACACTATTGAGTATGCGCTTGCCAACAAATCGGGAAAATGGTTGGGAACAGGTTTAGGAAGCCTTTATCAGTCGGCCAAAAGCTATACTTTTATTGCACCAAAGCGCTCTGGGAATCTAACATTCAGAGTTACTCACGGAATGAAAGATAATGCTCTAATAGGGATTAACGACATTGGTATAGAGATTAAGCAGGAAAAATAAAGGTCCAACAGTTTTTTTAGATCAAAGTCTTTCAGACCTTCCGGCATCAATCCTTAAAAAGATAAATAAAAGAATTGTAAATCCCCATAATGATGACCCTCCATAGCTAAAGAAAGGCAGAGGGATACCGATAACCGGCGTTAAGCCCAATACCATGCCCACATTAATAAACAGGTGAAAGACGAAGATACTAACTACAGAGTAGCCATAGACTCGGCCAAAAGCTGAATATTGCCGTTCAGAAAGAACGATAAGACGTAGTATAAGAATAAGGAACAGCACTAATACAACTGAAGAACCAACAAATCCTTGTTCTTCACCAACTGTACAAAAAATAAAGTCCGTATCTTGTTCTGGTACATACTTAAGTTTCGTCTGAGTTCCATTAAGAAAACCCTTTCCATATAATCCACCAGACCCAATAGCTATCTTTGATTGATTTACATTATAACCAGCACCAGTAAGATCCTCCTCCATGCCCAATACCACTTTAATACGAATCTGTTGATGCGGCTCCAATACGTTATTAAAGACATAGTCACTTGAATATAAAAATCCAACTGAAGCAATTGTAAATACAGAGATTAACAAATATCCTTTATTTCTCTCTGTTAGTGAGAGGAAAAACAAATATATAGCTAAGATCACACATAAAGGAAGTAATACCCATACAAGATTGAAAGGCATTACATATTGTGAAAAAAGAAAGGACAAAAGAACTACAGACACACTGATGCCTATAATATTTCGAACAGGTGGCCATCGTTTCATGTATACCCATACCATTCCTCCGGCAAACAAAAGCACCATCAATAACACAGAAAATTGCCCGATAGGAGTTGGCGTTTCAGCAATCATCTGATCTCCGAAGCGAATGCCTACAATGAAATAGATCACTGCACATACGCCCGAGAACAGTATAGCACCAGGCATTCCTTCCCTATAAAGCATAAAAAAGAAAGACAGATATACTAAAGCCGATCCAGTTTCTCTCTGCATAATTATTAGCCCTAATGGAACCAAAATAAAAAGAGCCAATAGCAATACGCTTTTCAGCTTTTTCATATTAAATGAATAGGAACTCATATATTTAGCCAGGACGAGTGCTGTGGCAAATTTTGCAAACTCTGCAGGCTGAAGGCTTACTGGTCCTAAGCTAAGCCAGGAATGAGAGCCTTTAACATCTTTTGCTATAAAAATTGTGGCAAAAAGCAGCAATAACAGACCTATATATATAACATAGGAAAACATATCATATATGCGTTCTTCTATCATTAGCAACACAAAGCCTAGTCCGAAAGAACAAAATATCCACATCAACTGTTTTCCACCTCGGGTACCAAAACTTAGGAAGTCAGTGTCCCCATAATTATAGCTAGCCCCACATACACTAAACCAACCACAAATGATCAGCAAAAGATAGACAATAATAGTTGCCCAGTCTACCGATCTCCATAAACTAACGCGTTTGGGTTCCATAGGATATTACTGCATTACTAATACTTTCAACTAATTTTTCTCTCTCAGGAGCAATCTTTCCTTTTAGATAATGCTCTATCATCAACGCACCCATAGGAACAGCATATGTTGCTCCCCAGCCGCCATTTTCAACATAAATACAAATCGCTATTTTGGGTTTCTTCATAGGTGCAAATCCCATAAATACAGAGTGGTCTTTTCCTCTATTTTGCGCTGTACCTGTTTTACCACACACCTCGACATCGGGCATATAGTTAGCTCGGGTACACGTTCCGTGTTCTACCGCTCCACGCATACCCTGAACAATATAAGAGTAATACTTCGGATCAATAGTAGTATATCTGGGATAGAGATAAGTACTATCTAATCTCCCTCCCAAAATGTTTTTAACGACATGCGGAGTGAGTAAAATGCCCTCTATTGGCAATAGTAGCTCCTAAATTAGCTATTTGAAGAGGGG
>Ga0065701_1012846_pt1 | contig 11296 bp, 7 predicted proteins | sample Biomet1_FD_59088 | JGI IMG/M metagenome (GOLD analysis project Ga0065701, IMG submission 59088) | Microbial communities from bioreactor (seeded with anoxic lake sediment) at LBNL, California, USA - Biofuel metagenome 1 version 3... | ecosystem: Engineered > Bioreactor > Anaerobic > Unclassified ...
TGCAATGGACATATCGTTCAGAGCACCGAAAATAATTCCGCGCTTTCCTTTCAGTAAGTTGTTTGACATATAATCTTGTTTATAATTCTGTGCAAAATTACACAAAAACTTGAAAAGTGAGCAATATTTTTGTTTTATATTAAATTTTTCTACTCCTGATAGTAGATTCGCTTCACACGATTGGAGACTGAAGTCAGAATTTCATAAGGTATGGTACCAAGCTTATCGGCGACCTCCGACAAGGGCAATTCATCGCCAAAAAGCAAGACTTCGTCCCCTTCATCAGCCATCAAGCCGGTCACATCAACCATACAGGCATCCATGCAAATATTGCCGACAAAACGAGCACGATATCCGTTGATGACCACCTCTCCTTTTCCATTACCCAGATGCCGGTCCAACCCATCGGCGTAGCCTATGGGCAACGTAGCGATACGCGAATCGCGGTTAAGCACGCCTTTACGGCTGTAGCCCACCGTTTCTCCTGCCTTCAGACTGTGGATCTGAAGTATGGTGGTCTTGAGGGAACTCACATTGCGCAAGGTTGACTCATCGACGGCCGATATGCCGTACATCCCGATGCCAAGTCTCACCATATCGTATTGATATTCAGAAAAACGGTCAATACCTGCCGAGTTCAGGATGTGTCTCAGGATGCGATGCGGAAAAGCAGCCTGTATGGAAGAGGATAAACGGTCGAAAAGCTCCAGCTGCTGATGGGTGAAGTCATCAAAACGTTCTTCGTCACTACCCACCAAATGGGAGAAAATAGATCTCACACGCAGCGATTCCTGGCCTTTAAGCCTTTTGAGCAACTCGGGAATGTCGTTTTCCTCAAAGCCCAAACGATGCATACCGGTATCCAGCTTCAAATGAATGGGGTAATTTTTCACACCTTCACGCTCGGCCTCCTTTATGAATGCATCAAGCAACTTGAAGCTGTAGATCTCGGGTTCCAGTTTATGTTCAAAGATGGTGGAAAAACTTCCGAATTCCGGATTCATTACCAGAATGGGAATATGAATACCACCATGCCGCAATTCCACGCCTTCATCGGCTACAGCTACGGCTACAGCATCGACAGCATGGGTCTGAAGAGTCTTGGCTATTTCAAGGGCTCCGCTTCCGTAACCGGCTGCTTTGACCATACAAATCATTTGAGTCTTGGGGTTCAGCCTCGACCGGAAATGGTTTACATTATGTACCAAGGCATCCAGATTAACTTCCAGCACCGTTTCATGCACCTTGAGAGACAATCTTTCGCTAACCTCCTCAAAACCGAAGGAACGGGATCCTTTGATCAGGATGGACTCGCCGCGAAATTCATCCAATAGACCGGAAAGCAATAGCCGCTCTGTCTGAAGATAGAAATGCGTCTCCATAGGAAACAGGCCGGCGTGTGCCGACAGTTCAAAACCAACCCCGATAAAGCGGTCTATCTTTTTTCGGATGACCATTTCAGAAACCGCCTTGTACAAATCTTCGGCTTTCTGACCGCTTTGAAGAATGTCGGAAAGAATAAGCGTCCGTTTCATGGAAGAGCCCGCAGAACGTCTTGCCTGAAAGTCCAACGCCAGTTCAAGAGCATTCACATCCGCATTGTAACTGTCGTTGATAATGACACAGCCATTCTTGCCTTCCTTGACTTCAAGACGCATGGCTACGGGTTCCAACTGTCCCATACGTATGGCTATGTCTTCGGCAGGGACCTCACGAAGCAACATCACCGCCAGACAGTTCATGGCATTTTCTATGGATGGAGCATCGTTGAAAGGCAGGGAAAAAGAATGCTCCTGACCTTTCCAGGTATATTTCACATTGGCATAAATGCCTTTAGATACAGATTTTCGGATATACAAAGACGCAGAGGCATCCACAAACGACCAACCCAAGAGACGTTCCTCGGGATAGTTCGATTTCAGAGCTTTTTCCGAAAGCTCCTGGTCCTTGCAATAAATGATGGTTTGGCAGGAAGTGAAAAGCTTGATCTTTTCCCCGGCTTTCTCCTCCATTGAGGAAAAATTCTCCTGATGGGCTCCGCCCAAATTGGTCAAGACACCGATAGTAGGAAGTATAATTTCCTGCAACCGAGCCATTTCTCCTGGTTGAGAAATGCCGGCCTCAAAAATTCCAAGGTCGGTTTGCTCATCCAGTTGCCAGACAGACAAAGGTACACCGATCTGAGAGTTGTAGCTTCTGGGAGACCGGGTTATCTGCACATCGCGGCGCAGCAGTTGCCAAAGCCATTCCTTGACTATGGTTTTTCCATTGCTTCCCGTAATAGCCACCACCGGTATGTCAAAACACTTCCTGTGAGCTATAGCCAGCTGCTGGAGCGCCAGCATGGCGTCATCAACCCAAACGATGTTGGCTTCGGGCAGAGAGGCAAGATCAATATTCTCGTCCGACAGCACAAAATTACGAAGTCCTCTTTTGTACAATTCGGAAATATAACGATGACCGTCATTTCTGGCCGTCTTGATGGCGAAAAAAACGCTTTCCTCAGGGAAAGACAAAGACCGGCTGTCGGTCAACAGCCAGCGAATGGGGACATTCTCACAAATCCGGCTCTTGGCTGTCCAGATTTGTGCAAAATCATTCAAAGTGTACTTCATCAGTTTATTATTTTTTCAAAGAATGCCCGTTCATCACTCAGGTCAAGTTCGGGAGCAGTAGCAGACAATAATTCTATGGTTGCAATATTCTTTTTGGCAAAACGTTTGTAAGCCTCATCTTCCGGATGAAAAGGTTTGTGTTCCATGGCTTTGCGCACCTGCTGCACCTGACGGACCACCTCCTTGGTGGCTTTCGTGAAACAGGTATCCGAAAAGTGATCCCAGATGTACCTTTGAGCGGTAACGGAAGGGTGCACCATATCTTCGGCGTAAAAGCGATAATCCCGTAAATCGTCCATCAGAAGTTCGTAGGCGGGGAAATAATAAATGTTTTCGAAACTCTCAGAAAGACCTTCGATGGCCAAATGTAAGGTGGACTTGCTCAGGGTGTTCTCGTGAAAACCATCCTTCATGTGCCGGATGGGGCTAACGGTGAAAAGCACCTTGAGGTCGGGCTTTGCCTGAAACAAAACCTCGAGCAGCTCCATATAAAAATAGTCGATTTCATTGACCGATAAGCGGCGACGCAGGAAATTTTCTTCCGGCATTTTGTGGCAATTGGCTACAATCTGATCGGTGGAAGGCAGCGTATACACCCAGGAAGTCCCGAACGTGATGATCAGAACATCGGTTTCCTGCAGATCAAGCACGGCCCGGTCGAAAGATTCGTTGATCTTCTCCAGCGTTTGCACAGGATCTGTTCCGGAAAAAGAACTGTGATGGCTAAAGCTGTGGTAAAAGCCATCGTGCTCCACCAGCTCATCCATTCTGAAAGGCTGATTCTGCCACAATCGGTGAAGAGCCATACCCACGGATGCAGGATTGTACAAAACCCCAAAAGGGTTGAGTGTCACCCGGAATCCGCTTTCTTTTAGCTGAAGCCCGATATTTTCCGCGAAACAAGAGCCAAGGATCATCACCTTATCCGAATGTGAAAGGTGAAAATCAGTGGTTTGTACAGGTATTGCCGTTCTAAATTCCATAGGGGACAAAAGTACAAAATATTATAATTTATATAAGAAAAAAGGTTATTTTTGCAGGCTTGTGAATTATGAAAAACGATAAAGAAAATATACTGAACACAATAGACTCCCCGAGTGATCTCAGAAAACTCGACATTGAGGATTTGCCGCAAGTTTGCTCAGAGCTTCGCCAATTCATCATCGACGAACTTGCTGAAAACCCAGGTCACCTTGGAGCCAACCTTGGGGTGGTGGAACTTACGGTCGCCCTGCACTACGCGCTCGACACTCCGCACGACCAACTGGTATGGGATGTAGGGCATCAGGCATACGGTCACAAAATACTGACCGGAAGGCGCAAGGTCTTTTCCACCAACCGTAAATTCAAAGGAATCAGCGGATTTCCCAATCCGGCCGAAAGCGAATACGATTCCTTCATTGCCGGTCATGCATCCAACTCCATCTCTGCGGCACTCGGTCTTTCCATAGCAGCCAAGATCAACGGAGACAACCATGTGGTCGCCGCCGTCATTGGAGACGGAGCCATGTCGGGCGGACTTGCCTTCGAAGGGCTGAACAATGCTTCCGTGCACCCGAACGACATGCTGATCATCCTAAACGACAACCACATGGCCATCGACCAAAATGTCGGTGGCATGAGCCAATACCTGGTCAACATCACGACCTCCAGAAGCTACAACCATTTTCGCTGGAAAGCGTTCCTGCTGCTCAAAAAACTGGGCGTCATCAACGACCACCGCAAAGGCAAGCTCCTGCGTTTCGGCAATAGTCTGAAAGCGTTGCTCACCAATCAGCACAACCTTTTCGAAGGACTAAACATTCGATATTTCGGCCCTGTAGACGGCCACAACGTCAAGAATCTGGTCAAGGTCTTGCAGGACATCAAGGACATGAAAGGCCCTAAGCTACTTCATGTATGCACCATAAAAGGCAAAGGTTTCGAACCGGCAGAAAGAGATGCGACAGAATGGCATGCTCCCGGCAAATTCAACAAGGAAACAGGAGAACGCGCCAGCGAAACAATGAGCAAGGACAGACCCCTTAAATTTCAGGACGTATTCGGCCACACACTGGTGGAACTTGCAGAAAGCAACCCCAAAATCGTGGGCATCACTCCGGCCATGCCGACAGGTTGCAGCATGAACCTGATGATGGAACGCTTTCCGGAGCGCGCCTTCGACGTAGGTATTGCCGAAGGTCACGCGGTCACTTTTTCCGCCGGACTGGCCAAAGAAGGACTTTTGCCTTTCTGCAATATCTATTCCTCTTTCGCGCAAAGAGCTTACGACAACATCATACACGACGTCGCCCTTCAGAAGTTACCCGTGGTACTTTGCCTGGACAGAGCCGGACTGGTAGGAGAAGACGGTCCCACCCACCACGGTGCATTCGATCTGGCCTACCTGCGTTGTATCCCTAATGTCATCATCAGTTCCCCCATTGACGAGCACGAGCTTCGCAACCTGATGTTCACTGCCCAGACACTCAAAGAAGGGCCTCTGGTCATCAGATATCCACGAGGTTCCGGATTTTGCATGGATTGGAAAAACGAAATGGAACTTTTGGAAATAGGCAAAGGGGAATGTCTGGTTGAAGGAAAAGATCTGGCCATCATGAGTGTTGGTCCGATTGGCAAAACAGCCGCCGACGTTGTCAGAAAACTGAATGAAGAAGGCCTTTCGGTGGCCCTTTACAATATGCGTTTCGTCAAGCCCATGGACACCGGACTGGTCCGTATGATCGGCGAAAAGTTTTCAAAAATCATCACCATCGAAAATGGTGTGTTGGAAGGTGGTTTTGGCAGTGCCGTTCTGGAATATTTCTCAGACCACCGCATGACGCCGGAAGTACGGCGAATGGGCTTGCCCGATCAGTTTGTGGAACAGGGTTCCATTGCAGACCTTCACCACTTGTGCGGCATTGACAAGGATAGCATAGAAAAGGCTATCCATGAATTACTCGATTAGTTGAATTTAATAATAGAATGGCATGAAAATTATTATTGCCGGTGCCGGCGAAGTAGGCAGACACCTGGCCAAAATGTTATCCCGTGAACAGCACAACATTATGGTGCTGGATACGAACGAAGAAGTTTTGGCAAATCTTAATGCAAACTATGAGTTGACAACTTTAGTTGGCTCTCCCGTCGCCATTGACAAACTCAAGGAAGCCGGAGCCAAATCTGCGGATCTTTTCATAGCCGTAACACCGGACGAAAGCCGGAATATGACAGCCTGCATACTGGCAACCAAGCTTGGTGCAAAAAAAACAGTGGCCCGTATTGATAACCCGGAATACCTGGAACCTGCCAATAAGGCTTTTTTCGAACAACTGGGCATACATTCCCTGATCTATCCGGAAATGCTGGCAGCCGAAGAAATTGTGAACAGCCTGAAACGCCCATGGACAAGACAATGGCATGAGTTCTGCGGTGGAAAGCTTATTCTGGTGAGTGTAAAAAGTGCGTTCCTCAGCTCCGATTCTGGAAAAACCGCTATCCGAACTTTTCAGTAGCGACAGCGAATACCGTATCGCAGCCATCAAACGCCAAAACAGGACATTGATCCCATCCGGAAAAGACATGGTGCTGGCCGGTGATCTCGTCTTTTTCATTGCATCCCCTGACGCGATCGAAGACATTAGAAAAATAAGTGGAAAAGGCAGCCAAGAGGTACACCACGTCATGATGATGGGCGCCAGCCGCATTGCAATGCGGGCTGCCCGTATGTTGTCCGACGACTACGATGTCAAGATTATCGAAACCAGACGTGAACGTGCCGAATCCTTGATGGAGAAAGTAAACGCCAACACGCAGGTCATCGTAGGAGACGGCCGGGATACCGACCTGCTCGAATTCGAAGGCATCGAGAAGACAGACGCTTTTGTTTCTCTGACAGGAAGTGCAGAAACAAACATCCTGTCCTGCCTGGCAGCCAAGAACTATCACATACGCCGCACCATAGCCGAAGTTGAAAACATCGATTACATTCCCCTGGCAGAGGGTCTGGACATCGGCATGATCATCAACAAGAAACTGATCGCAGCCAGCCATATCTATCAGATGATGCTCGAGGCCGATGTTTCCAACGTCAAGAGCCTGACTTTCGCTGACGCTGAGGTGGCAGAATTTGTGGTAAACAAAAAGGCGAGAATCACCAAGTCTGTGGTCAAGAACCTGGACCTGCCTGAAAATATAAGCCTGGGCGGTTTGGTACGTAAAGGGAAAGGGATGTTGATCTACGGTGAAACCCAGATTCAGGAAGGAGACCACGTCGTGGTCTTTTGTCCCAATTCATCCATCCAACGTATTGAAAAATTCTTTCAATAAATCCAGAAGCCTACACAAACAGAAAACGCCCCAGTCTTTCGATTGGGGCGTTTCTTGTTTTATAAAAGTCCGGCAGAATTACATCATGCCGCCCATGCCACCACCCATGCCGGCAGGCATAGCAGGAACAGGGTTTTCTTCTTTCTTATCTGCAATCACACATTCGGTGGTCAGGAACATACCGGCAATGGATGCTGCATTTTCCAAAGCAACACGTGTTACCTTGGCTGGATCGATCACGCCAGTTGCGTAAAAGTTTTCATACGTGTCGGTATGCGCATTGTAACCGAAGTCTTCCTTGCCTTCTGCCACTTTTTGAACAATGACAGCACCTTCTTTACCAGCGTTGAAAGCGATCTGACGAAGAGGTTCCTCGATGGCACGGCGAACAATCTTGATACCAAGAGTTTCTTCCTCGTTGTCACCTTTCAGGTTGTCCAATGCGCTCAGAGCACGGATGTAAGCCACACCGCCTCCAGGTACAGTACCTTCTTCAATGGCTGCGCGGGTAGCACTCAAAGCATCGTCCACGCGGTCTTTCTTCTCTTTCATCTCAACTTCGGAAGGAGCACCGACGTAAAGCACGGCAACACCGCCAGCCAGTTTGGCCAAACGTTCCTGCAATTTTTCACGGTCATAATCGGATGTTGTGCTGGCAATCTGAGCCTTGATTTGGGCTACACGTTCTGCAATAGCGCTTTTTTCACCCTTGCCATTAACAACCGTTGTGTTATCTTTGGTTACAGAAACCTTTTCTGCCGTACCCAACATTTCAAGAGTTGTCGTTTCCAATTGCAGACCTTGTTCTTCCGAGATGACGGTGCCACCAGTCAGAACTGCGATATCCTGCAACATTTCCTTGCGACGATCGCCGAAGCCAGGAGCTTTTACCGCACAGATCTTCAGATTTGCACGCAGACGGTTCACAACCAAGGTGGTCAAAGCTTCACCGTCGATGTCTTCTGCAATGATCAACAAAGGACGACCGGTTTGTACGGCAGCTTCAAGAACGGGTAACAAGTCCTTGAGCGAAGATATTTTCTTGTCGTGGATAAGGATGTATGGGTTTTCCATTTCCACTTCCATCTTTTCGGTATTGGTTACAAAATAAGCGGAAAGATAACCACGGTCAAACTGCATACCTTCCACAACATCGATGTGTGTATCGGTACCTTTGGCTTCCTCTATGGTGATAACTCCTTCTTTGGTCACTTTTTCCATCGCTTCTGCAATGAGTTCACCGATTTCAGAGTCATTGTTTGCAGAGATACGGGCTACTTGCTTGATCTTCTCAAAGTTGGTGCCGACTTCCTTGGCCTGGGCTTTGATGTTGGCCACAACAGCAGCAACAGCCTTGTCGATACCACGTTTCAAATCCATTGGGTTTGCACCGGCAGTCACATTCTTCAAACCTTCACGAACGATGCTTTGTGCCAACACAGTTGCAGTTGTCGTACCGTCACCTGCATCTTCACCAGTCTTGGAAGCCACTTCTTTGACCAGTTGGGCTCCCATATTTTCAAACTGGTTTTCCAGTTCAATTTCTTTGGCTACAGTAACACCATCTTTCGTGATGTGAGGAGCTCCAAATTTCTTTTCAAGAATGACATTGCGTCCTTTCGGTCCCAAAGTTACTTTAACGGCATCTGCCAGTTGATCTACTCCGCTTTTCAGTAATTCGCGGGCATCGGTATTGAATTTAATTTCTTTTGCCATGATTGTATGTTTTTTTAGAATTTAGCGAGAATGTCAGATTGACGCATAATCAGTAATTTTTCTCCGTCGACTTCGACCTCTGTTCCTGCATATTTGCCGTACAGAACCACATCGCCCACGCTAACCTGCATGGTTTCATCCTTTGTACCGGGACCTGCAGCAATCACTTTGCCTTTTTGGGGTTTCTCCTTTGCTGAATCAGGGATAATAATGCCACTCGCTGTTTTTTGTTCTGCTTCGGCCGGTTTTACCAGCACTCGGTCAGATAAAGGTTGTAATGCCATAATCTTGCTATTTTAAGTTGATTAATACTTGAATTGAGCGGGAAAAACCCGCCGGAATTTCATTTGGTTTCTGCCGGTTTTTTTAACCGACATAGATTCAACTGCGAAATCCGTGCCAAAAGACTTTCAGGACGATTTCGCGGAGAAAAATGACAAAATTAACCGAAAAGACAGAACACGATCTAAAAAAACTGACAAAATGTACATTATCTGACCGCCACTTTATGAACAGTCACCTCTTGGGTCCTGGATATGCCAGATACCAGGTACATTCCTTTCTGAAGGGGAACTGTACAATATTCGGCCTCATCTACTCTTCTCCTGCAAACAAGTTTTCCTGCCAAATCCCAAACTGAAAATTCCTGCAAACCCTGCACCCATAGATTGGACGCACCATCCGTACCCAAAAAAACATTGGAGTCCGCCCGCGGTTTGCCCAGCGTCATGAGAACATCGTAAGAAGCAGAACCCACCGTCCTAAGATCCATACCGGTCAGAACCGGTAATTTCAAACGCACCGGATATTCACCACCGGGAACATCTTCAGTACCCAACAAAGGCAGAATGGCCAACACACCCGTCTTTCCCTTATAAACGGCATCGGTACTCATGGCATAAGACAAAATCCGATAGCGGTTTCCAGAAAGACCGGAAATAGAAAGGCAATGCACGGAACTTCGGTCTGTAGCCGTTGAGAACTGGCCGGTTTGCAAACTCAGGCCATCCGGCAAGATCAGATCGGCTTGAAAAGCCTGTACCTCCTCCTGATTGTCAAGGCACAATTCCAGATTAGCAGGGCTTGCCTCCGATTGCCTTACAAAAAGATGGTTTCCAGACTGAGCCTCTCCGGCAAGGTAAAGACTCAGTGCAACCTCCCCGGAATCCACTGATTTCAAAGTCGGTTCCAGCGAATTGATAAGTACCACCATCTTGGCTATGTCTGCCACATTCCATTTGCCGTTTCCATCCACATCCATGGCTGTGGAATCCATGCTCACTCTTTTCCTGCCGTTGATCCAGGCCACCAGATTGACAACGTCGGTCACATCAACCTTTTGGTCACCGTTAGCATCACCGACCAATGATTTTGAGGTTACGTTTATCCGGCCATCCGTTACCGACACTTCCATGGTATTGGTCAGCGTATCCAACAACAAAACCTCTTTTATATCCAGCGTATAAGCATTGATTGCTGCAGGAGATTTCAGGTAAAGTTCAAGAACGGCCCCGTCTGTTCCGGAAAAGACGTCCTTGACTTTCATCGAATAAGCCATGACTTTATAGACCGAGGATGTCCCGAGCATCCTGGCAACGGAAAACTGATGCCCGCCTTTACGGGTCGGAGAAAGCCCGCTCCTCAATGTATCAAGCTCAAACCCATCCGGCAAAGCCACATCCATTTCCAGGGCGATGCATGGCGCCGTATTCTTAAGACATATTTCCACTTTAACCGAATCCGACAACCTACAGGAAACAGAAGGAACATACAACGAACTGTAGGTAATGACACGGTCCAGAGTCCAGTTTTTGGCAGCAGCTATTTCAGAATGGCAGAAAGAAGATCCGGGATTGTTCAGCACATACAGATTTTTGGTTGACGAAACGGCGGAAAGTCTGGGCAATGCCGTAAAAATGGAGTCCAACCGCCCGGCAGTCAGGCTGCAACCGGAGCAAGAAAGATAGCCGAGCGTCCCGGATGGACAGATTTCTATTCTGGACAAAGGGTTGGTATGGCAAGTCACCTTCCGGAGATCCGGTAAGCCGTCCAGCTTCAGTTCCGCTATCCGGTTTTCGGAACAAGTCAGGGTCTGCAGTTTTAGACAGGATCTAACATCGAGCGTGGTCAATTCGTTGCTCGCACAATACAACGAAACCAACAGGATATTTTTTGACAGATCCAGCGATTTTAACTGGTTGCCGGTACAGCTCAGATAAGTCAGCAAAGGGGCTTTCCCGACATCCAGCCCCAATATACGTCTTGAATCGGCCTTGAAATAGCCAATCCCAACCCCAATGGCAGTACAAGTGTAATTAGCCTGAGCTGAATACACATGGCTGATGGTCTTGGAACTCAGGGAATCCGGAATCCATTCCGTCACCCCGTCCCCCCAATTGACAAGCAGGTTGCTGGAAAACTCCAGAGTACAGGTTTTCGTCCGGGTACTAACCGTGGATGAGACCTCCCAGGTCCATGACAGCGTGTCAGACACTGTGTTTTCAGCGAAAGCCTGACCTGAATCGCTACAAAAGGTCTGGTACACAACCAAACATACAAAAGCAAAGAGTAAAGATCCTTTCATTTTTTCTGTTTTATATTTATTAACCATATATTATTATTTTGCAAATATATAAAAACAGAAATTATAATTA
>Ga0065701_1002721_pt1 | contig 11243 bp, 9 predicted proteins | sample Biomet1_FD_59088 | JGI IMG/M metagenome (GOLD analysis project Ga0065701, IMG submission 59088) | Microbial communities from bioreactor (seeded with anoxic lake sediment) at LBNL, California, USA - Biofuel metagenome 1 version 3... | ecosystem: Engineered > Bioreactor > Anaerobic > Unclassified ...
ACCTCGCGATCATTGCAGACAATTTCTATCTTGGCAACTTTACTATCAGTTATTGAAAAGTGAGTTGAAAGGGTTGATTCTTCGTTTTTAAAATTCCCTGTTCCTTCAGCCATTGAGACTGTTATGTTTGGGTATCCTGCCTGTAGTAATTGATTCAAAATATCATTTACTTTAAATGGCTTTACAAATGCTTTTATTTCTTTCATAATATGTTTTTATAAATGATTTCTACTAACAACTCATTTCGCCTGCATTTTTCTTTGCTGAAAGTAAATTATATGCCCCCTTAANAACAACCTTAGCTTCTTTAAAGTTGAAGCCTTCAGGCAAAACGATTTCTGTAAATCCGTCGTCGGAAACGCCTTTCTGTACTTGTATCATACGATATTCAGTGAAAGGTTTGCCGCTTTCTTCTTTGTTTTTCTCGAATACGAAAATATAATCTTTGTCATCGAAGCTAACAATTGAAGCAGAAGGTACTGAGGTAACCTGATTGCTTTTAGCTTGAATCTTGGCATTCACATACATTCCTGGTAATATGTTTTTGCATCGGCTTACCACATTTGCATAAACTTTGTAGGTTTTATCATTATTAATAGACTTTCCGGTTTGATAGATTAAAGCTTCGTGCTGCTCGGTTTCATTATTAATAAAGAATCTGATTTTCTCACCGTTCGATACTTTATCAGCATCCTTCTCGAATAATGTAAGTTCAAGAAATAGTTTGTCGCTGTTTACAATTTCGAATAATACATCGGAAGCCGAAACAGATTTGCCAATACTCACATTTACAGCCTTGACATACCCCGTAATAGGAGAAACCAATGCCACTGACCGACTCATATTATCTTCGTTCAGTTTGAAAGGATTAATTCTAATAAGCGACAGCTTTTGTTCCAAGGCTTTTACCTGAACTTTGAGGTTGTTGTAATTGGAAGTAACTTGTTGCATGTTTTTTTGAGAAGATATATCGCTTTTGAAAAGTTCTTTTTGACGCTCGTATTCAGTTTTGGCAAGATCAAATCTGTTTTTTGCTTCGAGATAATTTTGCTGAATGTCGATAAATTCCTGATTTTCGATAATGGCCAGTGTTTGTCCTTTCCGAACAGCATTGCCAGGCATTAGGTTTGTGCTTTTCACAAATCCACCCATTGGCATACTAACGGTTGCCAAATTTTGTGGTGCTACAGACACAGTACCGCTTACCTTTAAGGTTCCACTCATTGAACGCAATTCTATAGCTCCTGTTTCTATGTTGGCAAGTTTTACCTGATCTTCGCGTAATTCTACGATATTTTCGGGAATTACTTCCGCTTCCTTGGCTTCAGCGTTCTGTTTTTTATCTCCGTTGCACGAAGTCAACGCAACGAAAAAAGCTAAAATAACGAAAGGTGATATAAATTTATATTTTGTCATAATGTTTTTGTTTTTAAAAGATTTTTCCAGTGATAAAGTCTATTGATATAATAGTTTGATTATAATTGTTCTGTGCATCGAGATAGCTTTGTTTTATACTTAATGCACGATTCAGACTTAGAATGTAATCGAGATAATCGATTGCTCCGGCTTTGTAACTGCGTGTTGCCTGTTCAATAATTAAATCGGCTTCGGGAATAGCCTGTTTTTCGTAATAATCCACACTATTGCTATTTTTGCTGAATTCAAGCATTAACGAACGATAACTGCCAGAAAGCGATTTTGAATAATACTCTGCATTTGTTTGTGCCACTTTTTCTTTAAACTTTGCAGCCTTTGCTTTCGCCGAATAAGGTGCAAACCATAGTGGAACAGCAATACCTACCTGAATTCCGGTAAAACGATCGGCAGCACCAAAAGTCCTTGGTATCCCATTCACATCTTGAGATCCCCGAATGGTTTGGCTGAAATACCCTATACTTAAATCGGGTAATATGCGACTGCTTTCCACTTTTTTCTCCAGCCGAGATACCTCAACTTGTTGATTGATATAACCAACAGAAGGGTTGGTGGTTAAAACAGAATTGTCGGAAGCAGGCAAATAGTCGATACGGTGTAACACTGTATCGGCAGGGTACAGTGTTGTTTCAATATTTAAAATAGTTTGCAGTTTCTGATTATAAATCACCAGATCGGCATTAATTTGTTGCAATTGATTTTTAATTTCGAGGCTTTGCGAACGAGCTGAAATCATTTCGAGCCGATTTGTTTCACCTGTTTTTGCCCTGAGTTCAGCCGCTTTTTGGAAGCCAGTGTATAAACTATCCTGATATGCGAATAATTTTTGCTTCGAATACAGGTAAGCCAATTGCCAGTAAATCTGTTTTACCTGCGTGGCAATTTCGAGCTGCGAAGTTTTCAACTGCCATTCACTGCTTTTGATATTGGCTTTAGCCAGTTTATTTTGGTTTATATAAACTGTAGGAAAAGCAAAGGATTGTGATACGGTAAAACTATTGTCTTTGCTATAGGAGTTAAATTGCCCGTATTGTCCATCAATGATAGTCTTTGGAATATCCCACGAAGCACCCTTTAAGGCTTTTTGAACATCAACAGAATATCTTGAAGAACGCACGGACAAATTACTGTCCAATGCCATCTGTATTGCTTGCTTCAGATTAATACTTCTGGATTGCTGCGCATTTATTGAATTAAAACCCGCAGAACAAACTACAAGTATCAATAAAATTGACAAGGTTTTCACTGATTTTCTTTTAAAAATGGATCTGAATGAAAAAGTTGAAAAGAATATGTAGAAGATAGGCAAAACAATTAGTGTCAGTAAAGTGGCTGTTATTAAACCACCAATAACGACTGTTGCCAGCGGTTTTTGAACCTCAGCTCCTGCAGATGTAGACAACGCCATAGGCAAGAAACCCAGCGAAGCCACGGCAGCTGTAATAATTACCGGTCGTAAACGTGTGTGCAGTCCTTTTAATACCCGCTCGGTGATATCAGAGACTCCTTCTTTTTCGAGCCGGTTGAACTCGGCAATGAGCACAATACCATTGAGCACTGCAATACCAAACAAAGCAATAAAGCCAACTCCTGCAGAAATGGAGAAATTCATGCCCCGAATCCACAACGCCAAAATACCGCCTATTAACGACATGGGCACAGCTGTATAGATTAATAAGGTTTGCTTTACGGAATGAAATGTAAAGAATAACAGTACAAAAATGAGCAACAACGCTACCGGAACAGCAATTGACAAACGAGCCTTAGCAGCTTGAAGATGTTCAAATTGACCGCCATACTTTACGTAATAACCTGTTGGTAGTTGCACTTTTGTATCAATTTGTTTTGTTACATCATCTATGACACTTTGTACATCTCTATTACGGACATTAAAACCAATGGTTATACGACGTTTGGTATTCTCACGTGACACCTGTGCAGGACCTGACTTAATTTCTACGCTGGCAATTTGTTCAAAAGGAATCTGTCCGCCATTGGGTAAAGCAATATAAAGATTTTTTACATCGTCAATGCTTTGGCGGTAGTCCTTATCCATTCGTACCACCAGTCCAAACCGCTTCTCTTCGTCGAATACAACGCCTGCCTGGCTTCCGGCAAAAGCAGTACGTAATACACGGTTTACCTCTGCAATCGAAAGTCCGTATTGTGCTAATCGATCACGATTATATTCGACTTGAACCTGAGCCAGTCCAGTTACTTTCTCTACATTGATATCTTCAACNCCTTGAACCTTTTGAATGATTTTTTCCACTTGCGAAGCTTTATCAGCGAGTGTATTCAGGTCATCGCCAAATATCTTTATAGCAATATCCTGTTTTGATCCCGAAAGCAATTCGTTGGTACGCATTTGAATCGGCTGTTGAAACTCAAATTTCACACCTGCCAACGGAATCAATGCNTCTTCCATCTTTNCCACCAGTTCNTCNCGGGTTTTTGCCGAAGTCCATTCGCTTTTATCTTTGAGCGTAATAATATAATCGCCGGTTTCCATGGGTGTTGGGTCGGTAGGTATCTCACCGGCACCAATTTTACAAACAGCATGTTTTATTTCCGGAAATTTATCAAGTAATATTTTATTAGCTTTTTGAACNTGNTCAACCGTATTGGTAAGCGAACCACCCTGCAAGGTAATTACCCCTGCTGCAAGATCCCCTTCTTCGAGTTGGGGAATAAACTCACCACCCAAACGGGAAAACACTCCCAAACTTATCAGAAACAATGNAATTACTGAAACCGANATCAATAATTTACGCTTGAGGGCAAAATGAATAATCGGATTAAACCCTTTGTGAAAAAAGACCATAAGTTTATCCGAAAAATTTGGCTTGTGCTCAGTNTTTTTACTCAGGAACAAAGCCGAAGCCATTGGGACATAGGTTAGCGAAAGAATAAATGCTCCTAAAATAGCAAACGACACTACCTGTGCCATTGGTACAAACATTTTACCTTCAATTCCTACTAAGAATAGAATTGGCATGTAAACGATGAGAATGATTATTTCGCCAAACGCGGCAGCCGTTCTTATTCGGCTNGAAGCCTGATANACCTCTTCGTCCATTTGTTGCTGNGAAAGCCTTGTGATGCCCTGATGATGGTTTTTACTCATCGAAATTCGATGAANCACACTTTCAACAATAATTACCGCTCCATCCACAATCAATCCAAAGTCAATGGCACCGAGACTCATTAAATTACCAGATACTCCAAAAAAGTTCATCATGGATATGGCAAACAGCATGGAAAGTGGAATTACTGAGGCAACAAGGAGCCCTGCGCGCATATTACCCAAAAATAACATCAAAATAAAGATAACAATTAATGCACCTTCAATCAGATTTCTGGCAACAGTACTAATAGCGCGTCCCACTAAATCTGAACGATTAAGGAACGGTTCAATCTTCACCCCTTTAGGCAATGATTTTTGAATAGTTTNAATGCGGGTTTCGACATTTTTTGTAACTTCATTGGCATTTGCTCCTTTGAGCATCATNACNACNCCNCCAACAGCCTCTGTAGTATCAATGACCATAGCACCATATCGTGTAGAATTTCCATATTGAACGCTGGCAATATCTCTAATTAAAATAGGGATACCTGATGAATTGCTTTTTACAACAATCTTTTCAATATCTTCTAATGATTTTACCAACCCAATGCCACGGATAAAATAAGCAGTTGGCTTTTTATCAATATAAGCACTACCTGTATTCTCGTTGTTTCTTTCGAGCGCATCAAAAATATCGGTGAGTGTAAGGTTTATGCTTCTAAGTCTATCGGGATTTATGGCTACTTCATATTGTTTCACGAATCCGCCATAGCTATTAATGTCGGCTACACCTGTAGTACCGAGCATCTCGCGACGAACCGTCCAATCCTGCAAGGTTCTTAACTCCATTGGAGTATATTTAGTTTCATATCCCTTCTCTACAGCAAGGCGATATTGGTATATTTCGCCCAANCCGGTAGAAATAGGAGCCATCTCAATTTTTGCGAGACCCGCCGGGATAATGTCCTCGGCTTCTTTTAGGCGTTCTCCGACTTGTTGCCNNGCCCAGTAGATATCTACATTGTCTTTAAACACAATTGTAGTTACCGANAAGCCCAGTCGTGAGATGGAGCGAAGCTCAATAATGTTTGGAATATTAGCAACAGCTACCTCAATAGGTGCTGTAATTGAGCTCTCGACCTCCTGAACCGCCAACGATGGGGCAAGCGAAATAACCTGCACCTGGTTGTTGGTTATGTCTGGGGTTGCATCAATAGGCAACTGAGTGAGCGAATATGTTCCCCAGCCAATTAATGCAACTACAAATAAGCCTATAATAAACTTATTCTTTATTGAAAAATGAATGATACGTTCTATCATGATCTGAATGAATTAGGTAAATATAAAGGTAGAGCGACATACGTTATGTAAACAGTATGACCACTATGAGAGAATTAAAACCGATTGTATTAAACTAACTTTGGCGGCTGCCAGATAGATGCAAAATTGAAAGAAGAAAATACAGAGGTGTATTTCGAATATTGAACCTGTGAAAATGAATCGCACGTAAAATCTATGTGAAATACCTCTTGGTAGGAAATAAAAGAAACACAACAACTGCAATGACAGAAAGGCGAGCATAAATCAACATCGGGGAGATCTTGAGTCTTATTCGTTGTATTTTGAGTTACTTGCACATTTCCACTACTTAAAAATTCCGGTATATCAAGACAAGGAATTGCCGTGAGAACCAAAATGTAAAGGGATAATATGTAGGCTAAAAATCTCATTATACTTATTTAACCGCAAAGATAAGCAAAAAGTTTATGCAACTGAGTTGCAAAGTTATTCCTTGCAGTTTGAACAGATCCCTTTTACAACCATATTAATGGTTTTGATTTCAAAATCAGAGGGTAAAACAACTGAAGGAATCGAAGTCTCATTTAAACAATAGGTCTGTTTACATTTGGTGCAAAAGAAATGCACATGTAGGTCGTGCGGATTACATTGGCAATTTTCGGCACACAAAGCATATTTTACTGAACCTGTGCCATCATCAATGCTGTGAATAAGTTTATTTTCTTCGAATGTTTTAAGTGTACGATATAAAGTAACTTTGTCAACTTTGTTAAATTTATTTTCCAAATCGGATAAGCTAACCGCAACGTTNTGTTCGAGCAATGCGTCTAAAACCAATTCACGCATGGCGGTTGGTTTTATGTTCCTACTTATAAGTTTATCATTATTATTTTTCATCATATTTTAATTAAAGCATTTAATACGTTTCTGGAAAGTAAGTCGAATACTGTTGACTGCAAAACTATAATTATTTTCAACCTTAACCGCAACTTTTAGTTTCTATGTTTATAATGTGAATTAGCTTAATAATGGCATAAGTCAAGAGCTTTATTATATTTGTAGCAGCAAAACTCAAATATTCATCAAACTCAAAGCTTATGCGTTTACAAAGTAATGAATTAAATTTTGAAGNTCAAAANATNTATGTTGGTATTGACGTGCATTTGAAAAGTTGGACTGTGANAATTTTGATAGAAAGACTCCATCATAAGACNTTCAGTCAAGCAANCAATGTGGATACATTAGTGTCGTATTTGCGTAACCATTTTCCTNGAGGAAATTATGTATCAGCCTATGAAGCCGGTTTTAGTGGTTTTTGGACGCATTATAAATTACTATCTATGGGCGTTGAGAATATTATAATTAATCCGGCAGATGTTCCTACCAGTCAGAAGGAGGATTTGCAGAAGACAGATTCAGTAGACCGCCGTAAGATTGCCCGTTCCTTACGAGCTGATGAATTGGTCGGCATTTACATACCTAAAGCCAATACCCTGGAAGCACGAACTTTGCTACGTAGCAGTGATGCCATCGTTCGTGATCTCTCTCGTATGAAGCAACGGGTAAAATCACTGCTGTATTATTACGGTATATCTTATCCATCTGACTTTGAGCGGAGTGGCACACATTGGTCTCGAAAATTAATGAAATGGTTTCGTGAGGATGTTCGACTATCTACACCAGCAGGAATGGATGGCTTAAAATTATTATGGATTCGGTTGATAATCAGCGTAAGCTATTATTGGAAGCTACCCGTAAGTTGCGTCAGTTGTCACTAACAGAGGGATATGCTACGGATTATGAGCTACTACGTTCTGTTCCGGGAGTTGGCATGATAACGGCCATGTCACTGGCAACGGAAATGGAAGACATCAAACGTTTTTCCTGTTCAGATAAGTTAGCCGGATACATAGGACTGGTTCCAACTTCGCATTCCAGCGGGGAAAAAGATAAAAAGGGAGAAATGACATTCAGGGGACAAATGCAACTTCGAAGTAAGATTATTGAATGTTTCAGAAGCGATGAAGGAGCTGACGCATTTACACAATTACACTCTATCGTAGACACGGCTAAGAAGAATGGAATGTCAAGATACGAAGCGTTACTTGCGGTGACAAAACGGTAAGACTAAAAAATGTATCCATTTATAGTAGCTGAGTAGCTACGGAAAGTGTACTTAAAGATAAATATATTCAAAAAGCAATTTTATTTCTTGAATCAGAAATTGATCTACTGAAATTATCAGCTCTGCTCTCAGTCATAAACTGTAATACCAAAATCTGCAGTGCCTTATACTAATATCTCTTTTCTAGTGAAATTTATCCATCATACCATTGGTCATTTGTATTTCCCTTTGTCCGAGCAAATAACGTTGTTACTGTACCTTAATCTTTGCAGACCAGGCACAGCAACAACACTAATGTAATACATTTTTATCCTTATTTAATTTTAAGTTCGTTGATCACTTTTGCGGTCGTCAAGTCACTGTTCTCTACTCGAATTGTCTGATGTCTTCCCCCATTTTTTTCAAAGATGTCAATCTCAAGAATCTTATCATCAGGAATAGTAAACTGAGGCAGAGTATATACCGTACGCAGAGTAGATTTGCCAGCTATCACCAATTCTTCATTATAACTGCGTACCGGAGTGAGAACCGTTTCCTGAATAGCTGTCTTTTTTAAAACTTTTTTATCCACAATTTTAAATCGGATAAAATCCACATTGAATGAAATATTTGATGAGTTCTTTACCTGTGTATGAAAGTACAAAAGTCCGTTGTAGGTATAAATGCCTTTCAGCAACATTTGAATGCCGAATCGTTTACACCCCAGATGACGGATATTTCGGTCATTATTCTTATAGATGGACTGCATAATCAGTTTAACCAGCAACGGAGATTCATTACCCAGTTCCTTGAAACAGATATTCATCCGGGTAGATGAGCCATCTGCTTGGTTCTCTTTCTCTTGAAAGTCCTTCATCTCAATATTCAGCAGATCTGGTTCTGTTGCATATTTGGCATTAAAAGAATAAAAGCTGCCATCTTCACAAATAACCGAAAAGTTCGTTTCTTCAGGGAAACCTTCTACCGCCGCCTTTACCCGAAGCACATTTTCTGCTCCATCCGCTTTTCCTGCAATGATCCGGTCTGAACCTAAATCCACATACCTCACTGGAGAAGGAAAAAGGATGTGTACCGTCTTATTAAAAGTGACCTGAACTCCGTAAGGAATGATCATCTTTCCATAAGGTATTTTCTGTGTAAGACCTTTATAAAGATCTTTGCTCTGTGCATTTATATTTGCGACTCCCATAAACAGAGCCAATATTAATATTATTTGTTTCATTTTATTTCATTGTTATTAGTAACGTATTTCTTAGAACTTATTTACTTCTCTTTGGCTAACAGTAGCACTTGATGACCGGCTTTTAATTTGATTTTTACCTGACGGAGTTTCTTACCCAAATAAGTAGATGCTCCCTGCATCGCTCCCCTGGTCAAATCCATCGCAATCTGTTGTCCTGCCGACTGGGCAAAAGAAATGCTGGTTCCTAGCCCGGAACCCATATTACCCAATGCTTCACGCATAGCATCTCCTTCCATTGATCCTGGAATAAAAATACCTTTCTGTCCATCAACATCATAAACAGTTAGTTCTACCGGGATGATATTTCCATTATATTCCAATGAGGAAACAGTGATCTCCAGCCGTTCTCCCTGTAGTTTAGCTGTTCCAATAATCAGAGTATTACGAGGTACCAGCATCTTTCCAGCTTGTAACGGTTCTTCTAAACGAAGTCTTACTCCTTGTCCGTCTGTGATAACTTGATTCTCATAGATACATGCCTTGATACTATTCTTTTCCACGGATGTTTCANTGTTACCCACAGCTGTATGAAAGCCATAATTACGAGGTTTGCTATACTGAANCACAAAAGCNGAATCACTAANATTTTGAGAAAGACNGGATACNACTCTNTCATGAAAAGTACTCACCTTTACACNGGGNNTGGACTTGGATAATTTACTTTCNACAGGAGCTGTTTGTANAGCAGTAGCATTGCTTTGTTGTTGCTTTTCAGGTCCAATATATTTAGCTGCCATCTGATACGATTTTTCCATCAAATCCAGTTGTTCGTTAGCTGTGCCTTTTTTCCGTTCCGTTACTTTCTGTTTGTTTTCCAGTTCCTGTATCCGATATTCCAGAGCCAGCATATCCTGATTTTCTTCGGGTTGTTTGGATGGCTGATAGAAAGTGGTAAGCTGTTTATTCATTTGTCTGTAAGCAGCTGTTGATGAGTTCATAGAAGAAGTTTCCTTTTCAGAATGGTATTTCGTTCCGTTAACCGGTCAGAGTTGTTTCCATTCCCGTTGTCAATAGCAAAATCCTGCAATGTCTTCATTTTCTCTTCTTTCTTCTGATTCATCTGCTCATCCTGATAGGCTTTCATCTTATCACCCACAATACCTTCTTCTTTGGGTTTAGGTAATTCAGCATTAAAACCTTTAGTGCCCTCTTTTATCTCTTTTTTATCGGAAGAAGGCGCAAATATCAGATACATGCTACCGACGAAAATCAGAAAAAAGAGAGGATAGACCANCATCTTCTTTCTTCTCTGAATCTGTACGGGAGTAAGCACTTTTTCCTCTTTTTGNGTTTTCTCTGTTTGTATATCTACATCTTTCTCTTTANNTGTTTCCATACTTTGTTTGTATTTGATTGATACTGTCCTTTGGCAATATTTCCAATTCCCGGATATGTTCGATAACCAACTGCTCTCCCTGCTTATATCCCATGTTGTATATGGAGTGAATCACCATATAACAAGAAGAAATACCAAAGATTACCAGAAATGCAAAGACGATAATTGTCTGTTGACGATGAGACAACCGGTCACACTGCACTTCCAACCAATGATTAAAATATATCTGCCATTTGGCTAAACGATACTTTTTCATTCCCGGTCAGTTTGATTAATGTCTCTGTTTTCCAATATCTCAAAATTGCGGATCAGAAAACCTTGCGGGTTATTATCCGAACGGGCTTTCAGGTCAGTCACCTGACAACGGGTAATCAGGCTTCTCTCGGTAACATTGCTCTCCCGCAGGATTTGCTGACGAGCATAGGTAACCACCTGATAAGGATATTTATCAAGGTTACAGACAATACTATCTATTTGAATGGTCTGATAGATATTTCCTGATACCACACGGTTGTAATACCCTTTTTCGGTCAGGTCCTTATAATAGTTGAAAGGCGTTTTATCAGAGAGGAAGAATGCACGCTGCATATTTGACTCTATCGCGTTTTTGTCCGGTGAAAGAGTAAAGAACAGTTCATGAAACCGACGGACCTGCTCTCTGAGTTCCACCGGCCGGTTCTGTGTCAGATCCTGAGACAAGGCCAGAATCAGTGATTTCCCATTGTCCAGCACATAGATT
>Ga0065701_1013011_pt1 | contig 11236 bp, 11 predicted proteins | sample Biomet1_FD_59088 | JGI IMG/M metagenome (GOLD analysis project Ga0065701, IMG submission 59088) | Microbial communities from bioreactor (seeded with anoxic lake sediment) at LBNL, California, USA - Biofuel metagenome 1 version 3... | ecosystem: Engineered > Bioreactor > Anaerobic > Unclassified ...
AGACTTGCCTCTGTAAAGTCCAACATATTTCTAAACCTCCGTTTTAGTTTTTGGCAAAAAGGTCGCTACCGTTACCGGGTCTGCAGTCCCGAACATGTTCGGCATCGTGAGGTTCCGGCTTTACTTCCGTGAAGTCCCTTCGGGGGTATTAGCCCTGGAAAAATCCGCAATGCATCCGTTCTAAAGGATTCTATCTCCAGATTTCCCTCATCACCTACCAGCGAAAGAATTTTCTCCTTCTCACCGGAACTTTTCCTTTTTGATTGATTTGCGTATCTGTTAATACTGAAACGCGTATACAGCGTAATTATGAGAAATTATCACATATACCATAACCGATGGAAATTTTTTCCTGGTTTTTACAGGGCAATATGAGGTCTGAAATTTTGAATCGATTGCATAGCTTTCTACCCTAATATTTTTTGTCCTCTTTTTTCTTGATAAATCAGCCTAAATTTTACAAGTGAATTGGTTAGGCATCTAGACTTCTTTTAGATGCGTGAGTGGGGAACATTCGAAGTCTTTTTAAACAATGCAATTATTCAGATAAAGCCTATCAAAAATTTCAATGTTCATGTTGTACTCTTTCAGTTTTACATAATTTGATTATTCGGTTATTTAAGGCGCTAACAACTTCAAAGTGTATCCAACGTTATCGTTTTCATTAAAAAAGGAGATTTTTCCGGAACTCATAATATTATGTTGTCTAGATTCCCTCACGTTTAAAATTATTAATCCAAATCCTTTTATATAAATGGATATATCGAATATCACCAATATATGGCACAAACGCTTCTTCCTATTCAGGTCATACAAGACCAGACTGGAACTCGAATTTTCATCCGTCTTTGTACGGAGATTTTAGTGTCAAATGATACAGATATTCTATATTTATATAAAAACGCGATAGAAGTGGTTTGAATGCAACATGATTTAATAGATGTCGTATTTCGTTCCCAGAAAAGAAGAGACCTCCTTTTACTCTTGGGAGAGGAACCAAGAACAATGGAAGAAATTAAGACACTCCTTGATGTTTCTCCCACAGCTATCTTACCCCAGATCAAAAGGCTTACAGACAGCGACCTCGTTATTCAAAAAAATGGCAGCTATGAATTGACAGATATGGGAGATCAGGTGTTCAACAAAGTTCAATCCCTTGTCAATGTCCTTACTTTACTCGAACGAGATAATTACTGGATCGAACATGACCTAAGTGGGATTCCTCAGTATCTTCTCGACAGAATAGGGGATCTGAAGGATTGCAAGCTGGTTGAAGCCGACCCGAGCCAGATTTTTGAGCCGAGTACGGAACTTTTGAAGTTCTTCTCCTCATCACGTTGTCTTATGGTATTTTCATCCTTCTACAGGCCTGAATTCCTTCCCCTTTACACAAGGCTCGGAAGGCTGGAGTCAGATGTTACCCTTATTTTCACTGAGTCGGTACTCGAAAAAATCACGTATAATTATGAAAAGAAAATAAGGAAACTTGCTAAGCTGCAAAACACCGAACTTTTTGTCTGTAATGACGGGATCAAGCTGGCTGAACTTATGGTCTCAGACCGTGGGATGATGATCTCTCTCTTTGACAGTAACGGGAGGTTCTATTATGATTACATGTCCTGTTCCGAACCTGAAGCTGTAAACTGGGCAAAGGAACTTTTTGAGTTCTACAAATCAAGAGCCTGGCAGATCGAGAGCGAAAAGTCCATTGATAATTTTATCTGTACGATCGAAAGTGGAGCTTTTCCGGAATCTATGCTGTTCAGTCTGCACTAAAATATAATGGCAATTTGTAAGGCAGTTTGCAGATCTAAATCTTTAAAGTCAGATCTCCAATTAAATCCAAATCTTACTCCAGAACTCCTTTTCGGAGGTCAAATTTAATGAGCACGGAACTGCAATTAATAGACACAATTTTTTTTTCAGACAAGAGGAAAAATTTGCTTTTACTCTTGAAGGACGGGCCAAAAACAATTGAGGAAATCAAGACCGGACTTGAAGTCAGTTCCAGTCCTATAATGGCCCAGATCCGCATTTTGCTCAAGGAAGGGCTGCTGGTGCAAAAAGGAGATAGCTATGAGCTCTCGATAAAAGGAAAGCTTATTGTTCCCAAAATGGAGCCTCTTATCTCCACTTTCCAGGTTTTCGATGAGAACCACGATTACTGGGCAAGACAGAATTTGCGGACTCTTCCTCTCCACCTGCTGGACAGGATCGGAGAGCTTGGAAGCTGTAAGGAGCTTGTACCTGACAGAACCCATATTTTTGATTACCCTCCTGAAATTATGGATCCTCTTTACAGGTCAAGAACAGTTATGGAAATCTCTTCATTTTTCCGTCCTGGATATCCGAGCCTATATCTGGACCTTGCAAAAAGAGGTATTGAAGTCTCGCTTGCCCTGGAAAGACCAATCTATGAAAAACTGATTTCCGACTACAGGGTAGATGTGGAAGAGTTCTTAAATATGGAGAATGTGCGCCTTTTTGTCTGCGACCATAAAATTGAGCTTGCTTCAAGCATTGTTACCGATCGCTTCATCTCCCTATCTATGATCTCTAAAGAGGGAAGATACTATAATCATGAGATGGTGAGCTTTGAGAAAAGCGCCCTTGCCTGGGGGCAGGAACTTTTTAACTATTACAAAGATCTGTCCGAACCAATAACCCAAATTTAATTTTTTAATCAATTTATTTTTTCTTTTCCAAAGCTTGAAATAATCTTAAGTTCCACCTTTCTTAAGCAATGAAAAAGCAAGGTTTTCCAGCATTCGTTGACGAGAATACTGAAATCCTGATTCTCGGGTCTCTTCCGGGAGATGTATCTATCAGGAAGCACCAGTATTACGGGCATCCGGGCAATGACTTCTGGAGGCTGCTCGGCAGTATTATAGGAGACAACCTTCAGGGCATGAATTATCAAAACCGGCTTGAAACCCTTAAACGTAATAAAATAGGGCTATGGGACGTATTTAAAGCCGGAAAAAGGGACGGAAGCGAGGATGTGAAGATAAAGAACGAAGAGATAAACCAGTTTTCTATGCTGAAAGAATTAACCCCTTCCCTGAAGCTGGTTCTTTTTAACGGCAGGAAATCTGGAGAATACGAACCGATTCTAAGGGCAATGGGATATGAAACAAAAGTCCTTCCCTCCTCAAGCGGAGCGAACCGGCGATTTCTTCAAAATAGGAAGTCAGAATGGGAAGCAGCTTTCAAGCTTTGATAGGCTCTCCCTGCCTCCACTCTCTCCCCACTCTTCGGAATATTTCGAGTCTTCTTTACAGATATATTTTTAAAAGTGTAATTCCGTCTCATTCAGGTTATCTGATTTCTATGGCATGTATGGGGCAAGTTTCTTCACAGGCTCCACAGTCTACACATTCTTCCTCGTCTACAACTGCACAACCTTCGTCCTCATTAATAGTGATTGCTTCAGAGGGGCATTCATCTACACAGGTTCCACAGCCTGTGCATTCTTCTTTCTTGACTTTTGCTGGCATTTTTCTGGCTCCTTTGGTTCGTTTTTTCGTACCTTCTTCTGTACTTTTCTTATGCTATTCTATTCAGATCAGTATTTTTAAAGATATCCGGGATTTGGAATCTAAATTAGTCTGAAATCCAGATTAATCTGAAGTCCAGGTTACCCTGAACCCATTTTCATTTATGTCATTTTAAATATATAACTTTAATCTTATAAATCTCCCAACCCATTTTGACGGCAAAGTTTAATTTTTGTTCTTATTTCACTCGCCGATGATTCGGTCTTTTTCCAGCCGATCCAGAATTTCAAGCAGCTTTCTTTTGCGTTTGTTGACTTCTCTTATCTCTCTGAGATAGGCTTCCCACTCTTCTTTCTTTCCAATGGATTCCAGAATCTCCTTTACTTTTCGGATATACACTGCTGCTGTTTCATATGAGCTTACTTTCGTTTCAGAGATCAAACTTTCTGCAAGTTTCTTCCAGATCTCAATCGCAATTTCAGGATATTTGCCCTTTACCGCATTTGCGATTTCATTTTCTGAGAAGGTATTCAGGTATTTTTCTGCCTCACTTTTGCTTTTTTTAAGCTCTTCATACCAGTGGACCACTTCTTCAGCATAGTTTTCTTGAATAGCTATTTGTATTAACAGGTCAAGGACAGGAGATTTAATTTTCCTTAACGAGCCAATTTCCAGCAACCCTGTTTTTGGAAGAATACCTGGAAGGATTGAAGTTTCTTCGGTAAGTTTAGTCTTGTAGACTGGCAACTTTCCGTTTTTCACATAATGGAGGGCAGCCTCCCGGATTTCCTGCCATTTCCCTATTTTTCTAGCTGCTTTCTGCATCTTAATATAGCTGGCCAGTTGGGGAAATCTAAAAAATTCTTCCGTTTCAAGGGCAGCTACGAAAAGCCAGTTTTCTTCTTTCTCTTTAATTTCAACAAAGATTCCCAAGAGTTCGTTGGCGGTGCCAGGTTCATCTTCTCTTGTTTCTTTAATTCCCCTATAAATCCATTCTTTTGCTTCCTTTTTTTGTCCGGAATCGAGCAATTCTCTGACAGGCCTTATATAATTGCCTGTCCTTTCAGCTTCGAGCTCGAAGATCGGGATAATCTCTTCAGAAAGCCCGGCTTTTCTCAGAGCATCGATAAGCCTGTCAACAACATAATCTCGTTCCCAGGATGAATCATATAGGGTATCTTTTAGTTTTTCAGCTTTCTGCAACCGGACTTTCAGGGCTTCTGCGAATAGCCTCCACTCTTCCTGAGTATAATCTTCTTTCCAGAGAGTATGATCATTAAGAATGTTGTAATCGTCTTTTAGCTCGATCTCAAGGACATAAAGCATTTTCTCATGTGCAGGAAGAGAGGATTGAGATAAGGCTCTAAACACCGCATCCATGCAGCTGGAGACTTTTGTTCCTATATTCCCTTCTTCGTCATATTCCGCAATTTCTTCATATTTGTCCATGAGCTCTTTTCCGATACCAAGTAGCTCGTCAGTGTGGCCTGAGTCAAGGAGACTTTCCAGCCGAACCTGCACGTCTGAAAAATCAGGCAAATCCTCGCCTCCATAAGTCCAGAAGTCATAGCCTTCCATTTCCCTCCAGAGCTCATTCAATTCGGAATAAATGCCCTCAATAACTCCTTCCGGATTTTCTGATGCAAGATTCTGGCGGTCTATGAGGTACCTGCCAAGCATGTTATCTTTTTTTGCAAACGTTGTCAGTATCTCGATTAATTCCGGTTTTTCCAGTTGTTCCAGATACTCGCGGAGAATCCGTGAAAATTCCTCGGCCTTATCAGCTCCAGAAGTTCCAGAAGTTCCAGAAGTTCCAGAAGTTCCAGAAGTTCCAGAAGTTCCAGCTCCTGCGTATCCTTGTCTGAATCTTGCAATAAGCAGGTCTTCCTCAGCAATAACCGGCACTTTTTCTCCCTGTTCTATACGGTCGAGATATTCAAGTACGGCTGCAACTCCGTGTTTGCAGTCATGTCCAACAGGGCAGGTGCAGATCGAACTTAGTTTTCCATTTTCCAGGGAAACTTCTGTGAAATATTCTATTGTCCCCTCTACCAGGGCGACAAGGCTGCCTGCGGAGGTGCATTTGATTTCTTTCACCCTCCCCTCTTCCTGATACTTGACCCCCTTTCCAATGGCCTTCCCTCCAGCCCAATTCTGGAGATCACTCCATTTAAGTTGCTTGAAGGTCTGGGCAGTTTTGCTTTCTTCTGGCATATATGATTATTTAGATAAGGCGATATAAAAATAGAATTATAAGCTCTGTCATATAATCCGGTGTTTTAGATACCCAGTTGCAAACCAGCATTCAGTAAAGGTGAAACTTATTTTTTGAACGTTAACTGAACTGGCATGGATATTAAAAGTGTTAAAGCTGGCATATGCTTTCAGGAGTCTTCTGCTACCTTCTGGAGCATTCATGCGAAAATTAGGCTTGAAACTGGAAAAGGGCTGCTGAAAATTTATCCCAATTTTAGCTTCTTTGACCCATGGGTTCTAGCGATATATTAAATTCATTTCACCACAATAGCAACGCAAAAGCGCCCTATTACCGACCTTTCTCCTTCCCAATCACGTCATTTTTTAATGCTAAGCCTGTGTGATCCCGCATACGATACGCGAAACTGGAATACTCGCACGCTTCCTGCCCCGATCGCACTGCCAGCTCTCTCAAAATTGTCCCCTACCATTTCCAATCCTCCGGCGGTTTCTATATCCCATCGGTAGCCGGTAGTGGGGTTTTCATTCAAGAGTACGGTCACGACACTTTGAGCCTCAACTTCTATAATACGGCCCAAATCCTGATCGTTCAGTATCATCGCAAACTTCTCCTGGAACTTATTCAGATTTCTACTTCTAAGAAAAGCAATGGCACAGAAAACGCATTTTTCGACAGCTTCCAAAAAGTTCGCATCTTGGTCGAAATGTTCTCCACAATCACTATTACATAAATCCGCCAATCGTTTTTTGGTCGTGTCCGTGGGTTATTGATCATTTCCAAAAAAGCAAGTACATTCACCTCATTTAAGAAATATGAATATAGACACTCATGCTCGCGGTTTTCAATAACTCCCATTCACTACCCGTTTTTCCATTTAGAAATAAAGATCAATAATATTGAAAATAAATTACAGATTCACATGTATAACTGTTAATTGATATTCGCTTTATACTCTCGGTAAAATATCCCAAGACTTAATATCGTTCTTTTTCCCCAAGTTGAGATGATGCTCTTCCCAAGCGCAATTATCTAGGGTGTGGTTCAGGTGTATGGCTGGATCGAAGACTGCATAAAGATTGTTTTTATCAGGAGATCTCTTGCGGTCTTCTGAATGAAGGATGTATCTGGACAGACAGGTTTTTCTTACTCCCCTGGATGGTCTCATCTGATTCATACTACTAATACGTGTCAGAGACAGCTCTCTACTGCAAGTTTTTAAATCTCAATAGTTCTGGAACCGTCAGAGTTCAAGCCCGAAATTTCCTGTGTCAATCCAGTTCATTGAGATAAGAGACCAGAAATCCACTGCAAATTTGTTCAGAATATAGTCATAGGGCAGCCAGCCATATCCTTTGTCTCCCCAGGCTGTACCCCACGAGTTGCGAATCAGAAGGGCACCGGTAGTTTCCCTGTTGCTGAGGGTATTTTTGATTTTCATATTATTGTCATAGCCGACAGCAATGACTGCATGGCCCCATTTTGCCTGCTCTTTGGGGCCTGGGAAAGGAATTCCGCCTTTGACATCCGTATTGTCGAAGGAAGGAAATCCAAAAAAGCCGAACATTGAGGGTATTCCTGCAGCAAGGTACTTTTTTACGCTGAAGAGGACATCTTCGGGTGGCAGATTCATGCCCTGAGGGTCATGGCAGAAGTAGTTCATGGCTTCAAAGTCTTCGGCAAGCGAATACACAAAGCTTGGAGGTTCATCATCAAATGTCGTTTCTCCTTCAGGCCCCGGGATTCTCCTGTTTGTATAGGGATAATACTTTTCGGGCGGGACGCCGCAAAGGGCCAGGGCCGCCATTGTGTTCCGGAGCCAGGCCCCTGTATCTCCCTTAACTCCCATCAAGTTCCTAGTCGTTTTGTAGACAAAAAGCCTTGATCCATCTAGGTGTTTCCCAAAGGCCCGCTGCTGGAAGTACTCAATTACTCCTACGCCTGCGTGGGCAGTGCAGGACCCCAGATCTAATTGATTTTCAACCGGCGAACACCAGTCTTTGAGATCTACCGATTCGGGCAGTTCTACGGCTTTAAACTCTACCCTCGAAGGCTGAATTCCCAATTTTTCTGCCATCCTGGGAATCTGGTCGCTTTCTTCTGTGTAATCTTTTAAGGATGGTAGCGGAGGGAGCCAGCCAGTTCCAAAACTCTCCCCTGTTTCCGGAATTTTTACCTTCTCAAAAGCAGCTCCTATACCAATCATTTTATTACCCCACTCATTTTGATTTACTTTTTTATCCAATATGATAATTCATCTTGCGGCGTTAATTACTAATTTTATTAACATAATTTTTCCATAAAAATTCTAAAATTTTAATCTTAATGTAGTCTAGTTTTTTTTAGATTGATATTTTCTTCCTGGAAAGTTACATGTATCTGCCCCTGGTTTCCTGTGTTTTACACTTTTGGTTCCTTTCTCACTAAGCTTAGCATAGTGCCCCTGATTCACGCAAATAAATCAGAGCATTCACAAACCGTTAATTTCAAGCAGCTTCGAGGCAACAGCGAGATTCATCCGAACAATATCCAGTGCAAGTCCGCAGTTAATGTGATCGAGCGTGTCATTAGCAGTATGAATGTTGTTATTCGAACTGTCAGTCCCTTCGATAGTGAGAACTGCGGGGATAAGCTCATCAATAAATGGCACGTGGTCGCTGTTGAACGGGTTCTCTGATATCTGGACCGTAAGTGACGTGTATGTTGCAGCTGCCTCCGCAAGTTCCTTTATCAAGGTCCGGGAAACTGGGGCTCCTTCGAGCAGTACAGCTGGCGATTCGGTGTTCAGAGTCGCAACCATATCCATGTTGATAACTGCACAAATACGGGTGCGTTCATTTTCTTGCAACCCGCTAACATATTGTCTGCTTCCGTAAAGCCCCTGTTCCTCCCCGCCAAAAAGTATCAGCCGCAGGTCATGTTTTGCAGAATGTTCCGCAAGTACGCGTGCGATCTCCAGGACCCCTGCAGCTCCGCTTGCATTGTCATCCGCACCCGGAGCAGGTGCAGCCGTCCCGCCTCTCACGTTAATCGAATCGAGATGAGCAGTAATAAGTACCAGTTTACGGGTCCCACTCTCACTACCCGGACGGTCTGCCACGATATTATAGCTGCTGGCTCTTCCGACATCAATTGGAAGCAATTCCACCTGGTAACCAAGGCTTTGTAGTTGATCGGCTGACCACGTCGCTGCGCTGGTAAATTGAGAACTTAGGGAATGGCGAGTCAGGAAATTCACCAGTGAGCTCAGGTAAGAACTGTATGTAACTTGTGATACAGCCCCAATATTCGCCTGCATACCGGGAAAGGCCAGTCGGGCTTCAGGTTTTACTATATCCATGATCACGCTGTCCATCGCCAGCGGGCGTACTGTCCACCAGTGGTTTTTGCTTTCCGCGAGATGGCTTACTTCTTCGGGGAGCAAATCGGCCACCAGGTAACGGCCTTTTTCCACGACTATCCGGGTTTCAGGATGTGCATCTTGGAATGCCCTTCCGGTCTGGATGACAAGATAAAGCTGGCCTTCCAGTTCGCGGCCTTCTGCCTGGTCGAGACTTATGCCTGCCTGTCTGGCCTTATTGGTAAACTCAACCCATTCTTCCGAAACTGTCCATACTACAGTCCTATCCCCCAGACGGGCCCAATGAGCCCCGAAATTTCTTGCCGATTTCTTATCACTGCGTTTTTCGCTTGAATCCGAGAATAATATATATCTCCCCATAACTTCACTCCGGATACGGATCAGGAAGATGCTGGGAACTCCCTTACCTTCAATATTTCTGCATCACATTGAAGGATCTCCAGTATTCGAGGCTCCCGACCTTCCTCTAATAATATACGTACACGTCCAGGACCCTCCATTTCCCAGCGGCCATTAATTCCACGAAGGGCATCAGTACGGCCAATTTCCCAATCTATGAATACCCCATCTGATCTGAACTCGATCCCATCCCGACCGCGAGCCCGCGGAAACTCGTACTCAGCTGGCCTGTACACAATTATTCCATCCGTATCTTCCTCAAAAGAGTGCATCCATTTCCGGAAGATCTCGTCAGGTAATTCGGTCATAATTTGTCCTTTATACTTTTCCTTACCAAAACAGAAGTCGCCAATTACACAGTCCATGTATTCATAACCAGTTACTGACTGGCTCCGTTTGGTAATCCAATCATTTGCATTACAGTGCAAAGTCGATACCAGTTGTGAATAAGTCAGGGTGTTTCACCCTGGCTTTCCTCATATCTTCTTCCAGGCATTTTACCCTGAGACTGTACTTTTTCCATCTTGCCCACAGACATTTCACCTTGGCATAGGCATTTTACCCCGAGACGGTTCCTTTTTCATCTCTGCGCTTTCCGCCGCAGTAAGGAACGATGACCGTGGCCCTTCAAGGCATGCATTTATACGAGTTGCCTGACCTTCAGTGAACATTACCATACATTTGTCATCGACATAATCCATGTAATTCATGAACATGTCACCATTTGGTCCATTGTTGCAACTGATATGTGGGAAGCCTGGAGATCCGTAGTTTGCTCCTCCCTGGTTTGGAGTGTCATCAACTTCATCCGTGCCAGTGCAACCTCTGCCGTCATCGCCCCAGATATGATACAGGTTCAACCAGTGGCCGATTTCATGGGTTGCCGTCCGTCCCTTGTCAAATGGCGGTAAGGCAGTTCCAGTAGTACCAAAACCTGTGTGAGTGACAACAACTCCATCGGTCTCAGCGGGCCCTCCAGGAAACTGCGCGTAACCCAGTAGACCTCCGCCAAGCTGACAGACCCAAATGTTTAGATAACGGTCCGTAGGCCACGGGTCTTCACCATCAGTTGTTGTAGACTTCACCTTGTCATCGGTAGTAAAAGAGAGCACTGAAGTTTGGGTACGAGTTATTCCTGAAGTCGAATTTCCATCCGGGTCTTTTGTTGCAAGGAAAAACTCAATCCCCAGGTCTGCCGTGAGATTGTTCCAGATAGGAGGCACCTGCGATATGTCGGGATTCGACTTGCAGTAGTCTTTATTAAGTACATCTATCTGGCTCTGGATTTGGGCATCAGAGATGTTTTGCTCTTTTTTATTCCATACAACATGGACGACCACAGGAATCCGGACGGTTTCGATCCGAGATACTGCCCGTAAGCCCAGCTTATATGTGAGAGTCAGATTTTCAATTTGATTGCGCTCTCGTACATATGACTCGGACTCTGTGAGTAGCCTTCGATGAACTTCCATTACTCCGCATTTACGTTTAGTTGGTATCTCAGGTAATGCTTCCCCTATCTCCTTATTTTCAAATTTCTTAGCCATGCGTATACATCCCCACTCAGTTATTTATTCGGAACTCCAGATATTACAATCAATAAGGTAAGTTTCGACGTTGTACCAGGTTAATTGCATCTCTATAGCCCTAAATATCAAACGTATCTGCCTGAATTCTAAGAGGCTGTCTTAAAATTCAAACCATTCATACAATTGGATAATGGATAATGTTAACTTTAAAATTCATACTGTAATTTTTTTCAGT
>Ga0065701_1012851_pt1 | contig 11169 bp, 11 predicted proteins | sample Biomet1_FD_59088 | JGI IMG/M metagenome (GOLD analysis project Ga0065701, IMG submission 59088) | Microbial communities from bioreactor (seeded with anoxic lake sediment) at LBNL, California, USA - Biofuel metagenome 1 version 3... | ecosystem: Engineered > Bioreactor > Anaerobic > Unclassified ...
CCCCGCTCCCGCCGCCACGACGCAGCCGGTACCGAGGCCCAGCTCAGCGGCCAGAGCGGATTTCACCGTGCCGGTAACCTGATAACTTTCAAACAGGGTGGGAAGCCAGTCCGTTTCCACACCGCACAGCCGCAGTATCTTTTCCGACCAGCACTTGTGTTCCACATCCAGCAGCAGCGTCCCGGAAGCGTCTGAATAGTCCATAGAGTGTACGCCGGTGAGCTGGTAGGCGATATAGTCTTTGGGCAGCATGATCTTTGCAATGCGGGCAAAATTCTCCGGTTCCCGCTCCCGCACCCACAGGAGTTTCGGCGCTGTGAATCCGGCAAAGGCGATGTTGGCCGTACAGGCCGAGAGCGTCTCCCGCCCCACCGTGTCGTTGAGCCAGGCTGTCTGCTCGGCGGTCCTGCCGTCGTTCCACAAAATGGCGGGGCGGATGACCCGGTCCTGCGCGTCCAGCATCACCAGTCCGTGCATCTGCCCGCCGAAGCTGATGCCCGCCACCTGTTTCCCGTCGTATCCGGCCAGCAAGGCCTTCAGTCCATCCAAAACCGCGCTCCACCAGTCCTCCGGCCGCTGTTCCGACCAGCCGGAGTGCGGGAAGAAGATCGGGTACTCCCGGGAAACCACATTGCGGATAGAACCGTCTCCCGCCATTAGCAGCAGCTTGACCGCCGAGGTGCCCAGGTCGATTCCAATATAATCCATGCTCATGTCAGTCCTTAGCGGGCGGGTACTCGTTGCACAGCAGCCGATAGGGCGGTTCGTCCTCCTCGATTTTGGGGAAGCGGCCCACCTTTTCATAGAAGCGGTTATCGGTGTTGTCGTCGTTGCACATGGACACCTCGCCAATGAGTATGTCGCCGGTGCCGGGGACCGTGTCAAAATCATGGTACTGATGGGGCCACAGCGTGATGCTCTCGCCGGGCTTCAGCTCCACGCCGGTTCCGGCAGGCACCGGATAGGAACGGCCGTCGCGGTTGACCAGTACATCCTCATCGGACAGGGAGCCGTCGCCTGCGTCGTTATAGACATGGATGATCATGGTGCCGCCGCCGCGGTTGATGATGTCCTCGCTCTTCTTCCAGTGGAAATGGCAGGGGAAACTCTGGCCCTCCTTAAGCATAATGAGCTTTTCGGCATAGATCTTTTTGTACTTGGGATTATTCTGGTTGCCGTTGCGCAGGGTGATGAGGGCGAAGCCCACCCTGTCGAAATTCTCCAGACCGCAGTCCGTGATGTCCCAGCCCAGCTGATTGTCCCGGATCTCGTCGTACTCGTGGCTCTTATCCGCCCAATCTGCGGGGGTCCATTTGCAAAACGGCGGCAGCTCCACACGGTGCTCCGCCAGTAGCGCCTCCATATCCCGGATGCACTGGTTGATCTTTGAACGCTTCATGTTGTCTCTCCTTTTGTCGCAGAGGGCGAATCAGATATGATCGATAAAATTCAACCGGACTTGATAAGTTTTACTCTCGCCCGGCCCGAGAATGGGTGCTTCGCAGCCCGGCTCGTCCGCTTTGGGGCCGTCCAGAAAAACGTTCATGGGTTCAAGGCCCATGACGTACTCCCCCTTGCCCAGCATCTTCCACTGGCAGAAAAACGGCAGATCCGCTCCGTTGTACCCGACGTTCACACCGATGCTCCGCTTCTCGTTAAAAAGGGTGTACTGGACCATGCCGTCGGCGTCCCGCCGGAGCCTGTGGAAATAGCATCGCTCCGGATAGGGGTACTGGGGAGCTTCGATCTGCTGCCAGGTGGCAAGATGTCTGGCGGCGTTCTCCTCTCTGGGCTTGGTCTCCTCCGTATCCAGAATCAGTTTGCAGCCCTCCTCCAGCAGAGGATAGCCGTAGTTCAGATGCAGAGCGTAGAGAACCTGACGGTCCCCAAAACCGTGGTTGGTGATGGTGTCGGTCAGAAGAATACTGTCCTCTCCGTAAGCAAACTCCAGTTTCCTGTGCAGCGTCAGATTCTCGCCGAAAATGCGGGCCTCCCGCATTGTTCCCTCCAGTGTCAGAGTGTGGGTTTCCCCCCGGACATCACGGGCGTACTTCACGTTTTCCGCCGGGGTATTGGCAATCCGTCCGTGAAGCCCCAGCTCCTCGCCGTCCTTGATCCGGGGATTGCCAAAGTGCTGCAAACCGCAGGTAGTCAGCATGCCCACGAAGAAGTTTCGCAGCCAGCGGGTTCCCTGCGCGTCGTAATACTCCGGAGCCACAATTCCACAGGGCGCTAGATAGTTCATGTTTTTGCCCTTATAGCGCACCTGGTAAAGGTCCATGCACCGCCCCGGCAGCACTGTGGCGGAGAGGTTTCCGCCATTATCTACCTCCATCACGCGGACTCCGTCCTGAAATCCGCCGGAGAGCACGCTCTCCCGCATGGAAATCAGTTGATTCAAATCACCGATATACTCCAATTGCTCCTGATAACTCTGGCTCATTGCCATTCTCCTTTCCTCCGGCTACGGGCCGGAAACGACCGCTCGCGTCCCGCGGTGTTGTCCGGGAGGCACGCTTATGCGTGCGCCGCCAGGAACTCCTCCACCTCGGCCCGGGAGGGCGCTCCCTCCATGGGGCCCTGCCTGCGGACGGACATAGCTCCCGCCGCGTTGGCAAATCTGCCGCACTCCGAAAGACTCTTCCCGTCGATCAGCGCCGTGAGAAACGCGCCGCAGAAGGTGTCGCCCGCGCCGGTTGGATCCACCTCCTCCACGGAGAAGCTGGGAACGTCCAGCACCTGATTCCCGGAAAAGATGCGGCAACCCTGCTCGCCGTTCTTCAACACCACGGTTTTACCCTGCTTGGCCCAGATCCCGCAGCCTTCGTCGTCTGTTGCCGCGCCAGTGAACATCATGGCCTCGCCCTTGCTGGGGAAGATCATGGAGGCCCGGTCAATCACCGGCATACAAAGGGCCTTAATTTCCTCCACACTCAGAGCCTCTGGCCGGATATTGGGATCAAAGCACACCTGTGTGTCCGTCGGAAGTTCCCGGACCAGACGATGAATGGTATCCGCCGCGCCGCGGCTGACGGACATGGCAAAGCCTGTAATATGGAGCCATTTGGTCCCCTGAATCTTGTCCAGATGGATGTCTTCCGGAGACATCATCCCCGGTGCGTCCTGGTGGACGTGATAGATGAAGCTGCGGCTGCCATCCCGGAAATAGCACACGAACGCGACGCCCGTGGCGGCTTGGGGATGGACCCGCACCATGGAGCAGTCCGCGCCGCTCTCTTGCAGACGGTTGACAATGCAGCGGCCAAAGCCGTCGTCACCCACCACGCCGATCATGGCGCTGTTGGCGCCAAGCTTTGCGGCGGCGTTCAGCATAATGCCGGAATCCCCACTGGGATAGGGGCCGGTAAAATCAGCCGCCTGATCCAAGGGCTTATCCAGCTCCTTGCGCATGACTTCGCACAGCAGCGCGCCGATAGAAACGATATCGTATGGCATACTCAATTTCCCCTTTCTGTCACTCGCCGATGATGTCCACGAAGATCTTCCGGGCCTGCGGGCCGTCGAACTCCATGAACACGATCTCCTGTGCCTCGCCCATGCAGGCCTTCCCATTTACCAGAGACAGCGTGGTGCTGTTTCCAACCAGAATGGAACGAAGATGCCCATAGGCGTTGGCGCTGGTACGGCCATAGGTGGGCAGGAAGTGCGCATGGGAATACTCCGCGCCGTCGTCCACCAGCTTGTGCAGCAGGACATTCAGGTCGCTTAAAATGCAGTCCAGCGGCTCGGTGACGATGATGCCGCAGTTGGTATGAGCAGTCACTACGGACACGATGCCGTTTTGAACGCCGGACTCCGCGATGAATGCCTTCACCGTGTCGCCGATATAGGTGGTGTAATACTCGTCCTCCGTGGTGACGAAAAATTCATAGTGTTTTACCATCACGCTTCCTCCAGTCCCAAAAAGCTCGCGGCATTCCCGCCTAAAACCAGCTCCCGCTGGAGAGGGCGCATGGTCAGGGAATCCACCGCTTTGCGCATCCGCTTCTGCTCGATCCGGGGATAAGTCGACCCGAAGAGCACCTTGTCATAGAGCATCCGATCGATCCAGTATTCGCCCAGATCCTTTTTAAACGTGTGCTCAAAAAACTGGACCGGAGAGTCAAAGTACAGCAGCGCGGTATCCGCATACAGATTCGGGTATTTCAGAATCAGCATGGCGGTCTCCCGTACCCAGGGCCAGCCAAAGTGTCCCATGCACATTTTAAGGTTTGGATGGGCAATGGCCACATCCTCCAGCAGCAGGGGATTTCCGTACCTGGAGGGACTGTTCTTAACCCAGGTCATGCCAGACTCAAACAGGATGGGCTTTTGATATCGCTCACACAGCTCATAAATCGGTTCCATCATAGGGTCGTTGGGCATGAAGTGCTGAATGGCGGGACTCAGCTTCAATCCGGAGAGTTTCAGTTCTCCAAACGCCTTATCCAGCACCTGTATCGCGTCCTTGCGCCATGGGTCCACACTTGCAAAGCCGATCAGCCTATTGGGGCACAGCTCCACCAGCTTTTGGACCTCCTCGTTGGAGACGATGGAGTCTCCCACCCGGGTAGTCACATCCTCCGCAGAAATCACGGATTTATCAATTCCCGCCGCGTTCATTTGAAGAACGAAAAGGCTCAGAGGCCAGACGTGCTGCTTATACAGGAAATACTGTTCCCGGCGGAACGCCACCCGCTTGGGATCCTGACAGATCTCTTCCAGAAAGCCCGGGAAAGTATGCATGTCGATTACCAAAATCGATTCCTCCGATCTATTTTATCCGGGGCTGAAGCGCCCCGTCAACGCGTGGCGTAAATATAATCCTCCACAAAGGTGATGACACAGTCCTTTACCAGCTCCCGCGCGTCCGCCGAAAGCTGACCGTCCCGTACCTTGGGATATTGCAGTGGCATATATTGATGCAGCATGCTCAGGGGAATCTCCACCTGCTGCATCCGGGTAATCAACTGTTCCATCGCCGTTTTCACCTCGGCGTTGGTCAGGTAATAGCGAATTCGGTCGGAGAAGCTGAACCTGCGCTTCACGGCCTGCTGCAATTCATCGCCGTGGTAGTATTTTTTCCAGTTCTCCGGATGTTCCAGCATCACGCGTTCCAATATTTCCGCAAAGTGAACACGCTGCCCCTCGGGCAGCAGTACATTTCCCATCATGTCCAGTGCGAACAGACCCTCTCTGAGTCCGAACGTTAAGGCGGGACCTACCTTTAAAATAGCGATGCCGTCCTCCACCATCTCCCGCAGGGCCTCGGCGGGCTGATAGTCGGTGGAGTGGCCCTCCAGCACGATACCGTCCAGCTTTTTCGCCGCGGCGGTCAGTTCTTTGGCGTTGGCGCGGTTATAGCGGAAAAAGTCCGCATCCCCAAACTCGACGCCGGGCTGTACCACAACGCCGATCACATTTTCAAATCCGTCGGCACACCCCGCCGCGGCAAAGGCCCCGCGATAGGTTTCCACGGTTTTGTTCAAGGCCTCCGGTCTGGTGACGGAAATAGAGCTTTCCGCATCTTGGGCCCCGCCAGGGATAGGCACCTCACTGCCCACGATATAAACCGGCCTCACCTCGTCGGGATTGTCCGCGTGCAGCGTCTGATACGCCTCCTCGCAGGCGGCGTAAAGCCGGGCACCCCGGCGGGCGATGGTCTCGTCCGTCAGCGGCCGGTCCCGTGGATCATCGGCAAGGCGCATACTGGTATCAAGATGAATTTTTTTGAAGCCCGCCAACACAAACAGATGCACCAGCTCCACCGCCTTGTCCATGGCCTCGGTCTCCGACTCGTTCTGCCAGGTGAGCGGCCCCAGATGATCGCCGCCTAAAAGGATATCCTCACGGGCAAAACCGATACGGTCCGCGATCCCGTAGACAAAATCCCGGAAATCCGCAGGACGCATACCGGTATAGCCGCCGAACTGATTGACCTGGTTGGCGGTGGCCTCCACCAGAACCACCTGGCGGTCCCGCTGAGCCCGCTGCATACACGTCTCAATCACCAATTCATTGGCCGTACAATAGCTGCCTATGCCGCAGTCCTCGCCCCGCTTCCGCCGGGCCACCATATCGCGCAAATAATCCTTCATTTACTGGCTCCTTCTATGCTTTGTCATCTAAAAGAGGGAAGCCGCTGAGGATCAAATAGTTTTTCCTATCATCCCCAGCGGCCTGTTACCCTTATTCGTTCTTAAATCTCAGTGTCGCTGTTTGTACTTCTTTGCTTACCGGAAGTCAGCCGCGTTGCTCTTGTTGACAATGGTGGCGCCGGTGTCCACATCGGTCTCGCCGATGTCGTTGCCAACCACGGCGTTATAGGCGGCATAGACGGCACCATAGCCCATCTTATAGGGGTTCTGCGCCATTACGCAGTACAAAGAGCCATTTTCCACCATGTCGAGCGTGGTGTCGGAAGCGTCGAAGCCCACGGCCACGCCCTTCCAGTTGGGGTTAGCAGCCACTGCACTTGCCCACGCCGACGGCGCCGGGCTCATTGTTGCCATAGACACCCACGACGCCCTGGGAGATGAAGTTCTCGGCGGCAGCCTGAGAGGCGGCTACTTCGGAGTTGCCGTACTGGGTCTCCAGCAGGTTGAAGCCCGTGTCCTTGAAAGCGTCACGGAAGCCCTGCTCACGGTCGACAGAGGTCTGGGTAGCGTTGGAGAAAGCGACGATGCCGATATCACCGGAAGTGATGCCCTTCTCCTTGAGACCGGCCAGCATCTGCTCGCCGGCCTGCTTGGCGGCGGCGTAGTTGTCGGTGGTAAACTTAGCCACGGCGTCGAAGTTGGCGGTGGAGTCAGCGTAGACGACCTTGATGCCGGCATCAGCAGCGCTTTGCAGCGTGGAGACGATGGCATCGGGATCAACGGCGGCCACGACCAAGCCGTCACACTGGGCGGCGATGGCGTTGTTCAGCATTTCGATTTGCAGTGCGGTGTCCTTCTTGTCGGGAGCCATCCACTGATACGTGATGCCAAGCTCGTCGGCTGCAGCCTGCGCACCCTTGTCCACGTTGACCCAGTGGTTATCCAGACCGTCCATGGTGACCAGAATGATGCTCACATCCTTAGCTGCGGTGGAACTGGCGGCGGAACCGGAGGCAGAGCCGGAGCCGGAAGCGGCGGAGCCGCTGCTGGCCGCGCCCGTGCTGCCGCACCCAAAGAGCGCGATGGACATTGCAAGAGCCATTGCGAGAGCCAATACTTTCTTTTTCATGATTCTTCTCCTTGTTCAATTTTTTGACCGGTATCCGCAGGCCGGTTCAGGAGTACCCGGAGGCGGTCGCGCCACATGGAGATGCCGACAGTGCCGCGCGGGGCGTTCTTTCTGTCAGCGCGACCCCCCAGGCCTCAGAAAAAGCTCACGGACCCAAGGCCTTATATCAAAGCCCAACGGACTTCAATAACACTGTTTTATGCCCTTTTCACCTTTTTCCTGCTGCTGCGGGCCACCACATCCATCATGACCGCCAGAATAACAATAATGCCGATCACGATGTTCCGCAGGGCCACGGGAGCGCCCACGAACTGCAAACCGTTTTGCAAAATACCCCAGATTCCGGCGCCGGCAATCACGCCCGGCAGAATGCCGGTGCCGCCCAGCGTGGAGATTCCGCCGATGACGCAGGCTGCCACGGCATACATTTCATAGGTGCCGCCAGCATCCATGGTGCCCATGCCGGCGGAGGCCAGCAGGATCAGGCCCGTGACGCAGGCGCAGAAAGCGCTGACAAGATAGGTAATGAGAATCGTGCGGTATTCATTGATGCCGGACAGCCGCGCGGCGTCCAGATTGCTGCCAACCGCATAGATGTGGCGGCCGGTGCGGGTCTTGCTCAGCAGGAAGTTGAATGCCGCCCACAGAATCACCGCAATCCACACCGCGCTGTACAGATTGGCGAAATCGCCGTAATAAAAGATGTCGCGGAAGGTCTGGGCGCTGTTGCCGATGAAGTCGGTGTTATGATTGTTGTTCACCAGCTGCGCAAGGCCGCGGGCCAGCGTCATGGTGCCCAGAGTTGCAATAAAAGAGGGCAGCTTCATCTTCGCCACCAGCGTACCGTTGACAAGACCCACCAGCAGCGCCAGAAGTATGGTTAAAATACAGGCCGTCACTGGATTGACGCCTTTGTTCATCATGGTTCCGGCGGCCATGCAGGACATGCCCACCACGGAGCCGATGGAAAGATCGATATTCCCGGTGATCAGCACGTAGCCCTGTCCGATGCCGATAATCAGAGTCGGTGCGATCTGGCGAAGCAAGTTCTGGATGTTGTTGCCGGAACGAAAGGAGGGACTGGCCACGGCAAAGGCAACAAACAGGATCAAAAATCCGATCACCGCAGTCATCACCGATCGGACGCCGCGGGCGGACAAGGTTTGGTTCAGCCAATTCGGCTTCTTTTCATTCATGGTGTATTGCTCCTTAGATTTTAGATTCAAACGCAGTCGCGTAAGCAAGAATTTTATCCTCCGTCGCCTCAGCCGCCGGAAGCTCGCCGGTCAGATGCCCGTCGCACATGACCAGAATCCGGTCGCTGATGCCCAGGATCTCAGGCAGCTCGGACGACACGAACAATACGCCGGTGCCCTCCTGCTTCAGCCGGTTCATCAGGTTATAAATCTCTACCTTGGCGCCAACGTCCACGCCTCTGGTAGGTTCATCAAACATAATAACCCGAGAGTTCCGGGCCAGCCACTTGCCAATGACCACCTTCTGCTGGTTGCCGCCGGAGAGGCTCTCTGCGTTGATCTCAACGGTGGGCAGCTTGATTTGCAGCTTCTCCACCACCTTGCCCGCCATTTCCAGTTCCTTCTTGCGGTTCACCTTGCCGATCCGATTGCTAATCCAGTCCAGATTGGGAATAGTCAGATTTTCCCGGACACCCAGCTTGGTGCAAAGGCCGTCCCTCTTTCGATCCTCGGGCGTCAGCACGATGCCAGCTTTTATCGCGTCCATCGGCTTTTTAATGGTGACAGGCTTTCCATTCAGAAGGATCTCTCCGGAGTCCTTGGTGTCAATTCCGAAAATCGCACGGGTGGTCTCGGTGCGTCCCGCGCCCACAAGACCCGCAATGCCCACGATCTCGCCGGCGTGAACATCAAAGCTGACGTCACGGACCATTCTCCCGGCGTTCAGATTTTTCACTTCCAAAATCTTCTCGCCTCGCTGACACTGGACCCGGGGGAACTTCTCCTTGATGTCCCGGCCCACCATTCTGGCAATCAGCTGATCCATGGTATAGTCGGCAAAATTGCCCTCCAGAATGAACTCGCCGTCACGCATTACCGTAACGCGGTTTGCCACATGGCTCAATTCTTCCATTCGGTGTGATATGTAAACAATCCCACAGCCCTCGCTCCGAAGCTGGTCCACCAGCCGGAACAGCTCGTCGATTTCCTTGGAGGACAGTGCGGAGGTGGGCTCGTCCATGATGAGAATCTTGGCGTGAATAGACAGCGCCTTGGCGATCTCCACCATCTGCTGCTTGGCTACCGGCAGATCGCCCACCATTGTATTTGGATTCAGGTCGATCTTCAGGGAGTCCAGAATCTCACTTGTCCGCCGCACCATTTCCCGATTATCCAGAGTGCCGCCTTTTCTGATCTCCCGCCCCAAAAAGATGTTTTCAGCCACAGTCAGGTGACGGCACATGTTCAGCTCCTGATGGATGATCGCCACACCCAGCTCCTGGGCCTTTTTGGTATCTAAGTCGCCCTGCTCACTGCCAAATATCTTCATGGTGCCGGAATCACGGACATACACACCGCTGAGGATCTTCATCAGCGTGGACTTTCCGGCTCCGTTTTCACCCAGCAGCGCCATGACCTCTCCAGATTTCAGGGTGAACCGCACGTCCTTCAGAACCGGCACCCCCGAAAAGGATTTGTTGATGTTCTCCATTTCCACAATGTAATCGTTCATTTGCCTGTTTCCTTTACTGCTCATGAAAATTTCTCGCCTAATATTTCAATCTTTTCGTCGACCTCATAATCATTCCGTCCAAAGTCGTATCCATGTACGCTTTATATCTTTGGTCAGTATAGTATGAAACGGGCCATTTCAAAAGGTGCAGATCTTACGATTGGGGGGACAATTTTTACTGAGTTTTAGCATTTTTAACACTTTGACGATAAACCATGTACATATTTTGTGCATTTTTTCAACACATACCCATTTCATTCCTTTTTAAAGCAGAATTCTGTTTGCAAAACTGCACGAATAGGCGGAAGCAAACCATGGATGATCCCCAGCGGCGCTCCGCCGAGGGAACCATGTCCGTGGCTGAAAACGACTTCCCTACTTATAACGCCAGTCTGTTATATAAATGATATAAGGCATTGTTTGTATCAATACATCAATTTCCTGATTTTCCCGCAATACTTCCAATGTACCTTATAAAAATTATTTTACACATCAATTAATTCATTTATATCCCCATGTTTTTTACACTTGACAGAGGCATCCGCACCGTGTATATTGTTAATTATAACTTTAAATGTTATATATAACATTTAAATATAACAAGGAGGCCATGGCATGGCAACAGCAGTCATTATGCCCCGGCAGGGGCAGTCGGTAGAAAGCTGCCTGCTTTCCGAGTGGAAAAAAGCAGAGGGCGACGAGGTACACACCGGAGACATCCTGTTTACTTACGAGACGGACAAGGCAATGTTTGAAGAAGCGGCCAAGGTGGACGGCATCCTGCTGGCAGTCTTCTGTCAGGAGGGGGACGACATCCCGTGTCTTGATACCGTGGCTGTGATTGGCGCGCCCGGAGAGGACTTCTCCTCCATGGTTCCTTCGGGTGCAGAGACTGCCGCTCCCGCCGAGGAGACAAAGGCAGCTCCCGCCGCCGAAACACCCGCCAATTTGTCAGTCACCACGCTGACGGTCGGTGCAGCCGTCAGCGTATCGCCCCGTGCGCGAAACACCGCCGAGCGGCTGCACGTGGCCTTGACCGACGTAGCCCCCACCGGCCCCCACGGCCGGGTCCTGGAGCGCGATGTTCTGGCAGGCCGGAAGCTGACCGCCGCCGCCGCTCTGGAGGGCGGAAACCTGTCGGGTATTGCCGGGACAGGCATCGGCGGGCGAATCCGCGCAGCGGATCTGTCCGCGCCTGCTTCAGCACCGGAGGCAGCCGCAGCCGCGCCCGCC
>Ga0065701_1000480_pt1 | contig 11138 bp, 6 predicted proteins | sample Biomet1_FD_59088 | JGI IMG/M metagenome (GOLD analysis project Ga0065701, IMG submission 59088) | Microbial communities from bioreactor (seeded with anoxic lake sediment) at LBNL, California, USA - Biofuel metagenome 1 version 3... | ecosystem: Engineered > Bioreactor > Anaerobic > Unclassified ...
ATTATCCGGTATCATTGAATGATAAACAGCTGGACATTCGTCATGTTGACCAATCCAGTGGGCAAGTGTGGGACTTGTGTAGGGTGGGCAATGATATCTTTTGTCTGCACGATAGAGGAATTTTTCTGGTGAAAGGAGAAACCATGAAAAGAATTGGAACAATATCAGGGGTGTGGAATTGTAAGGTGATGGATAATAATCCCGATAAGGTATTGTTGGGAATGTATGATGGCATTTATGTGATGCAAAAGGAGCAAGGGGTATGGAAGCTAAAAAAGAGACTAGAGGGGATGAATGATTCTGCAGAAAACTTTGAATTTGAATCGGATAATATAATATGGTTGCATAACAATGACAAAGGATTGATCCGTTTTGAAATTGATCCATCAACTTTTCGCCTGAAGAGCACTAAATACTATGGTAAGAATAAGGGGCTGCCTTCTAATAGGAATGTTTATGTAAACAAGGTGAAGGGTAACCATCTATTTCACTACTCCATTTGGAGTATACAAATATAACAAGGCAAAGGATGTTTTGGAGGTTTGTGTTGATATGAATAATTCACTGAACGGCGCAAAATCGTATTTAAGACTTTATCAGTATGGGAATCATGTGTTGGGTCTAAGTAATAGCGGGGTGAATATTGCAAATCTGGATACTTATAAGAAAGGAGGAGAAGGAAGCTTTTATTCAATAGAACACCCTTCTATTGAATTGGTAAAAGGATACGAAAAGTTGATTCCTCTTTCGGAGACTGAGGTGATTATTCCAAATGATTATGGTTTTGCATTACTTAAGGTTGATTCAAAACAAATGCCCCGTGAGAAGCCTGCCGTACATATCAGGTCGGTTTATCTATCATATCCAAATGATAGCTTGATTTATTCAGATAACTTTCTGGAAAGAATTTATGTTCCCGAAATTCCCTATCATAGAAACTCTATCCGTTTTGAGTATGATCTGCATTCATTTACCCACGGTGAGGAAGCTAGTTTCCGCTATCGGTTTAAAGATCAGAAAGAATGGTCGGATTATACTTCCTCACTGACTAAAGAATATAGTAATTTAGAGGAAGGAGAATATACGTTTCAGGTGGAAGCAGTTTTTGCTGATGGCAGAACTTCTGTGAATGAGTTTACTTTTATCATACTTCCTCCCTGGTACAGATCAACCATTGCATATCTTTTCTATTTCATTTTAATTTTATGTTTTCTATGGTATGTTTACAGGTGGGATAAAATAAGAATGAAGCGTAAAAAACAACAGGCTGTTTTTGAAAAAGATAAGGAACTGTTTAACAAAGAAAAAGAATTTGCGAAAGAGAATGCCCGGAAGGAACATCAAATCATGGAACTGGANAAAGAAAAGTTGGAGTATGANCTACAGCATAAAAGTCAGGAAATGGCAAACCTGATGATTAACTTCGTTAGAAAAAATGAGATGCTCACTGAAATTAAGCAGGAATTATTCAAAGTTATGTCCACATTGAAAGGGGAGGGGACTAGACAGTCAAAACAGATGCTGATGGTAGTGAATAGTAAAATTGATTCGAATATACAGTCTGATGAAGTGTTAAAACGTATAGAGGAACAGTTTGACTTAATTCACAATAATTTCATGAAACGATTGAGTGAAAAGCATCCTGATCTTTCTGCAAATGAGCGAATGATGTGTGCATATATCAAAATGAACCTTTCATCAAAAGAAATTGCTCCTCTTTTAAACATATCATTAAGGGGAGTTGAGACCATACGTTATCGTCTTAGAAAGAAATTTAATCTGGATAGAGATGAGAGTTTAACGGATTATCTGGCCAATAAACTTTAAACACTTTAATCTCTGTTTGTCTCGGCCCGGTATTCCTTATCGGGCCGAAACTGTTTTATATTGTTTTAATATATATGACGAAATGGATGTGCGTATGCGTATATATCTGTAAATTAATTACTTGTTNTTTTTTGACGAGTTGTTGACGTATTTATTTTTGATAATTGACGTAATAAAGAATAGGTGAAAATAATTTAAATTAAACGCTTGTTAACTATGTTTGCATTGTTCAAATAGTTAATCTTAATTATAATACTTATGAAAAAGTTATTATCATTTCTATTTTTATTTTGTTGCACCCTTACTGTATTTTCACAGAATATACAGATTAAAGGTGTAGTCCTGGCGGGGGAAGATAATTCGCCGTTGCTAGGGGTTAATGTGGCAGTGAAAGGTACCACAAATGGTGTTATAACCGATCTGGATGGACAGATTTACACTTTCGGTCCCTCCTAGAAGCACATTAGTAGTATCCTATGTTGGTTATAAATCGCAGGAAGTGGTTGTAAATGGCCAAAAAGATTTGCGTATTGTGTTAATTGAGGACTCAAAGACACTTGATGAAGTGGTGGTTGTGGGTTATGGTGTGCAGAAAAAGAGTGTGGTAACCGCTGCTATTAGTAAGGTTACTGCTCAGGATTTGCAGAATACTTCTCCCACACGTGTAGAAGACGCTTTGAAAGGAAAGGTTTCAGGCGTACAAATAACACAAAGTTCCGGACAGCCTGGTGCTGATTCTAAAGTTAGAATCCGTGGTATTGGTACAGTAAACAACAGTGATCCACTTTTTATAGTAGATGGTATGCCAGTTGATGGTGGTATTGATTACTTGAATCCGGTAGATATTCAATCTGTAGAAATATTGAAAGATGCGGCATCTGCTGCAATTTATGGTGCTCGTGCTGCCAATGGAGTTATTCTTGTAACAACGAAATCAGGGTTTACGGGGAAAACAACTATCAATTATGATGTTTCTTATGGTTGGCAAAATCCATGGAAGAAAAAATCTGTATTGGATGCTACTCAGTACATGACTGTTATGAATGAAGCTGCTATTAATGATGGAAATGCTCCCAAATATTCAGCAGAGCAAATAAGNGCGGCAGGAAAAGGAACTGACTGGCAAGATAAGACTTTTAACTATGATGCGCCGGTAGAAAGTCATCAGGTAAGCATTAATGGTGGAACTGAAAAGGTGACCTATTTTTTATCCTTGGGTTATTTTGAAAAGGAAGGTATTGTAGGTGGTGATTATGGTAAGTCTAACTTTAATCGTTGGAGTATTCGTACCAATAATATATATAATATATATGAAACAAATGAGCGTAAATTCCTTAATAAAGTAAAAGTTGGAGTTAATCTGGGCTATTCCAGAACAAAATCTTCAGGTATTGAAACAAACTCAGAATACGGTTCAATATTAGGTAGTGCGTTGGCTTTTGACCCAACAGTTCCAGTATATGCAACTGATCCGGCAGCTGTTTTGGCTCTTCATCCGTATGCCGTAAAAGACAAGGATGGAAATGTATTTTCTATTCCTCCTAGTGGATTCCAGGAAATTGCTAATCCTGTGGCTATGCTGAATTCACCTACAATGGGAAAAGGAAATGCTGATAAGTTTGTGTCTACATTCTGGGGCGAATTAAATGTACTCGATGGNTTAAAGTTTAAATCAAGTTTTGGAGTCGATTTGGCTTTCTGGGGTAACGATGGATATACATTCCCTTATTTTCTTGCTACGCAAGGAAAAGATATCACTCAAAGTTCAGTCTATTCAAATATGCACCGTGGATTTACATGGCAGGTAGAAAATACGCTGACATACACTAAAACATTTGCTGAAAAGCATAATCTGACATTCTTATTGGGACAATCGGCAAAACAATACAAAGTTCGTGAACTTTATGGAGATGATTATGATTTGTTGGAGACTGATCCAAGTAAGGCAAATATTGATTATGCTATTGCTGATAGAGAAAAAGAGCGTGTAGCAGGTGGAACAGGTGGATTTTCTTCTTTAACACTAGCCTCTTATTTTGGTCGTTTGGATTATAACTTTGATGAACGATACATGTTTCAGGCAACAGTTCGTCGTGATGGATCTTCTAACTTTGGATCTAGTCACAAATGGGGTATCTTNCCTTCTTTNTCTTTAGGATGGAATGTTACTAATGAAGCGTTTATGGCTAATCGCCCAGAATGGTTTAATAATCTGAAGTTACGTGGTAGTTGGGGTAAGAATGGTAATGAGAGAATCGGTCAGTTCAGATATACTAGTTTGATGAATGGTGGACAAAACTATTATTTCGGATCAGGTGATGCTTCTACAATGCAGTATGGCAGTAGTCCTTCCAATATCTCTAATCCAGATGTAAAATGGGAAGAATCGGAACAAATTGACTTAGGTCTTGAATCAAGATTCTTTAATAACGCGCTTACTTTTAGTTTTGACTACTTCAAGAAAAAAACAAACGGTATGTTGATGGATCAACCTATTCCTGCTTATGTGGGTAAGGGAGCTCCGATAGCTAATGCCGGTGATATGGAAAACTGGGGGTTGGAATTTGAAACAGGGTATAAGTTGAAAGTGAATGACTTTTCATTCAACATTCTGGCAAATGCTTCTTATTTGCAGAATAAACTGATAAAGCTGGGTAATGCAAGTGGAGAAGCTATTTATGAAGATGCAGGTGCATCAGGTGTGGGTAGTTATGTAAAAGGTAAGAACGGCGAAGTTTATCCTTATTTCTACGGATTTAAAACGAATGGTTTAATTCAGAACCAGCAGCAAGCTAATGAATATAATGCTAAATATGGCGAGAAAGCTCAACCGGGCGATGTTATTTTNCAGGATATAGCTGGAGCTGTAGATGCAAAAGGTAACNCAATTCCTGATGGATTGATTACTGATGCTGATAAAACAAAGATTGGTAAAGGTATGCCCGACTGGACTTTTGGTCTTACACTTGGTGCTGAATGGAAAGGATTTGATGTGAATATATTCTTCCAAGGATCAGAGGGAAATGATATTTTTGATTTTTCACAACGTGGTGATATTACAGCAATGAATCGTCCTTCTTGGATACTTGATCGTTGGATTGGCGAAGGAACATCGAATAAAATTCCTCGTATGACCGCAGTAAACCCTAATCGTAACTGGCGTTCATCTGATCTTTATATTAAAGATGGTTCATACGTACGTTTGAAAGTAATGCAATTAGGCTATACTTTACCACGTAATTTAACTAANAAAGTGTCTATTCAGAAACTTCGTTTATTCGTCTCAGGTGAAAATTTATTGACCTTTACCGGTTATGATGGTTTTGATCCAGAAATTGCTTCAGGAGGTTATACAACAATAGGTATCGACAGAGGTATTTACCCTCAGGCAAGAACTATCTCTTTAGGAGCAAACATAAGTTTTTAACCTTTAAAATAAGAAAATATGAAAAAATATAGTTTTATATTAGCATTGGCCACAATGATTGGTTTCTCTTCTTGCGGCGATGATTTCCTTACAATTACACCCACAGCTTCTCAAGAAGCAGGAGGTGAGGCTACGGAAGGAGCTATTTTGTCCAATCTGGCTTCTTGTTACCAGATACTTTTATTCGATAGTTATGCAGCGAATAATTACAATAGCATTGTGCTAATGTCTGATTTACGTTCAGATGATATTTATAAAGGTGGTGGTGATGCCGGTGACCAGGGTCAGTTATACCGTCTTTCACAGTTTACTTCTACAGCTACAGAACTTCCTGCAGGGTTATGGAATATTTATTATAGTGGTATCAGCCGTTGTAATAATGTTATTCAGGCTTGTGAAAAAGCAAAAGGTATTTCTGATGCTAATCTAAATCAGTACAAAGCGGAAGCTCACTTCTTACGTGCTTATTACACTCATTGGTTGTGGAAGTTCTGGGGAAATATTCCTTATTTTGAACAAGATCTGCCAGCTCCATATATGGCAAAGCAATATACAGCAGATGAAATTTATGCTAAAATAATAGCAGATGTTGATTTCGCTATTGAAGGCGACAAACTTCCAATGCGTACAACTACTGCTAATGACGGACGCATAACCAAGGCTGCAGCTCAGATGCTGAAAGCACGTGTTGTAATGTATCAAAAGGATCAGACAAAGTATGCTGATGTATTGAAGGATATGGTTGAAATTAGTTAAGAGTGGCAAATATACATTATTGGGCGACTTTTCTGCAATTTGGTTAAGTACCGGTGAATTCTGTAATGAGTCTATTCTTGAAAGTAATCAACTTCCTGAAGGAAAAACCTGGGGCTTTCNGGNTGGCAAGGATATGGAACNAANCTTCCTGCGTTCATCTCTCCTAATAATCTGGTAGGACAAGAACCTTTTATCGGTGGATGGGGATTTGCTCCGGTTCGTACAGAAGCTTATGCTATTTATGAAGATGCTGATACACGTCGTGTTGCTTCCATTAATAAATTTGAAGACGGAACATATTCTGCTCGTTTCCAGAATACAGGATTGTTTCTGGGTAAATATGCAGCTCGTAAGGGATACAATCCTCCTCCGGGTGATGTAGATTTGAATTTTGGAAATAACCTACGTATTTTCCGTTATGCAGAAGCGTTGCTTAATGCTGCCGAATTAATGGTTATGGATGGTGTTGCACCAGTTGAGGGAGTTACTGCACAATCTTGTCTGGATCAAATAAGAGAACGTGCAGGAGTATCTTCAATATCGGCTACTACAGCTAATATTAAGTCAGAAAGACGTCGNGAATTCTTAGGTGAAGGTATGCGTTTCTGGGACCTGGTCCGTTGGGGAGATACAGCTTTATTGACTGAAAGCAAACCGGCATTTTCTTCTATAAGGACATGGGACGATCATTGTAAATATTTACCTATTCCTCAAACTGAAATTGAAAAAACAGAAGGTGATTTCAAATTAGTACAGAATCCGGGTTATTAATCAGCATTTAATTTTTAAAGCAAATGAAAATGAAAAATATAATTAAATTAGGAACTTTGGCATTGATATCACTCTTTGTCATCACAGCTTGCAGTCCGCANGANAGTTCTGATTATGCGTTGGGTGAAATGCCAACATCGGACCAGCTCGACTTTACTATTACACCTACAGCTGCAAAACCAAANGTNGTTGAATTTAAAAATACCTCTAAAATAACAGGTGTTGCAACCTGGGATTTAGGTAATAATGCAAAAGGAAAAGGNGAATCAATNACAGCTGAATATCCGTTTAAAGGGTGATTATACAGTTGTGATGACATTGTATACAAAAGGTGGTTCTACATCTATCTCCAAGACTTTCAACATTGCAAATGATGATATGTCTTTATTGAATACTCCTATGTATAATGCACTGACTGGTGGAGCAAGTAACCTCACTGGTAAAACATGGGTCTTTGATCAGTATCATGACGGACATATTGGTGTGGGTCCTGTAACTGACACTAAGCCAATCTGGTGGAGTTGTCCGGCAGAAGATAAAACAGAAAGTAGTCTCTATACTCAGGAATTCAAGTTTACCCAGATAGGTGTGAAGATGGAATGGAAAAACAATGGCTATGTTTATACCAATGAGAATGGCCGTAAAGCTCTTGCAGCACTAGGCTATACAAATTCAGTAGTTCCCGGAGCCAAAGATTTTGATGTAGCTTATGTACCTAAGGCAGCCTACACATTTAGTTTGAATGAATCTGCTAAAACTCTGACTTTAAGTGACGGAGCATTCTTTGGCCATTATGCCGGTACGTCTACTTATCAGATATTAAGTCTTACTAACGATGAACTTTACGTGAAGTGTGCCAGTACTACTGAGTCTGGTAATGGTTGGTGGTACCGTTTAATACCAAAAGAAAAGAATGTGAAACCTATTATTGTTATTCCGGTTAAAGCTACTCCATTGTCGGAGGATTTTGAAAGTGCAACAAGTAAGGTTACTTTCGCTTACGATAGTATGGGCCCGTTGGTAGATCCTTTCTATTCAAATCCAGCTCCGCTAGGTGTTAACACATCGAGCAAGGTATTCTTGTATCAGAAAACATCTGCTTTTTATTCTAACATCTATTTTGATGCTAAAACATATAAGTTTGACTTAACTGAGCAGAATAAGATAAAGCTGAAAGTTTATCTTCCTTCGTATAATGATTATACAAGTACTTATGACGTGGCAGGTAGCTGGGTAGCAATCAACCAACTTCAGCATCAAGTTTCGGTAAAATTGCAAAACAGTAGTCTGGGTGGTAACGCTTATACAACTCAAACTGAAGTAGCTAAAACAAATCTGGCTAGTGATAAATGGATCGAATTGACATTTGATTTCAGTTCGGTAAGCACTCGTCAGGATTATGACCGGATTGTGATACAGTTTGGTGCAGAAGGTCATGCAGCTCCAGGTTTATTCTTCCTTGACGATTTCTCTTTCGGTAAATAAATAGTAATTTGATCAATAAAAGGGGGAGGGTAAAAGCTGCCCCTTTATACCAACTTTTATGCAAAAAATAAATTTAATTATCATTCTGTTGATTGTTCTTTTGGGATTTTCCAATCTGAAAGTGCGGGCACAGGCTCCTGCCGGATACGGATTAGTGTGGGCAGATGAGTTTAATGATTCTCGTACGGCCGACGGTAAACCAGCTTTGCGTCCGGATAAGGGTGACTGGTGGTATGAAACCGGTGGCGGCGGATGGGGAAATAATGAACTTCAATACTATGTACCAGGAATCACAGAATTTTATAATGACTCACTGGCTGCTATCAGTGATGGTACGCTTAAAATAAAAGCCATCAAAAGAAAGTATTATGGAATGGAATATGCTTCAGTCCGTATGAATACAAGTAATAGCTGGACGTACGGATATATTGAGACACGAGCTAAATTGCCTGGAGGAAAAGGAGTGTGGCCTGCTTTCTGGATGCTTCCTAAGAATTTTCAGAGCTGGCCGTTGGATGGAGAAATAGATATTATGGAGTATGTGGGTTATGATCCCAATGTAGTTCATGCTTCTGTTCATACGCAAGCTTATAACCATAAAATTGGCACACAGAAAACAAGCACAAAAACAATTTTGAATGCAGAAACAGAATTTCATGTATATGCTTTGGAATGGACTGAAGCAAGGATACGTGCTTATGTGGATGGTGAACTCTATTTTACTTTTAGCAATGATGGAACGGGTAACAAGAATACGTGGCCGTTTAACGCGCCATTTTATTTAAAGCTTAATTTGGCTGTTGGTGGAGATTGGGGCGGAGCTCAGGGAGTAGATACCCAGATATTTCCTACCACTTACGAAGTTGATTACGTGAGGGTTTATCAGAAAAACACAGCTTTGGATGAGGTAAAAGAAGAAAAATCATTTGAATCAAATTTTAATAGCGTCAGTAACTTACTGCAGGTAAGCTTTAAAGAACAGGGTACTCATCACTTACTTGTTACTGATATGCAAGGCAGGGTATTAACAGATTTTTCAACGACAAATGCTATGTCTGATCTTGATTGTTCCGGTTGGGCAAAGGGGCTTTATCTGATTACTGTAAAAAGTGGAAAGCAATTAGATACTCAGAAGTTTATAATTTACTAATTTAGAATATTTATGAAGAAAATAATGGTATTATCTGTTTGCTTGCTTTTTATCTCTTTAGCGGCCTGCTCGGGATCTAAGGAGATGAAAAACGAACAGATAGAAAAAAAGGTAGAGAGATTATTATCTAAAATGACGCTCGAGGAAAAGATTGGCCAGATGAACCAGATTAGTTCATACGGTAATCTTGAAGAAATGAGCCGATTAATAAAGAAAGGTGAAGTTGGATCAATACTGAATGAAATTGATCCGGTTCGTGTGAATGCTTTGCAACGATTGGCAATGGAGGAATCCAGACTAGGTATTCCATTACTGATTGCCCGTGATGTTATTCATGGTTTTAAAACGATTTTTCCTATTCCACTAGGACAAGCGGCTACTTTTAATCCTCAGATTGCTGAAGATGGTGCTCGTGTGGCTGCTGTAGAAGCTTCATCGGTTGGAATCAGATGGACGTTTGCTCCGATGATTGATATTTCCCGTGACGCTCGTTGGGGTAGAATAGCCGAAAGTTGTGGTGAAGATACTTATCTCACTTCAGTAATTGGAGCTGCGATGGTTAAAGGATTTCAGGGAGATTCTTTAAATGACCCAACTGCAATTCTTGCTTGTGCAAAGCACTTTGTGGGTTACGGTGCTTCTGAAGGTGGACGTGATTATAATTCAACTCACATAACTGAACGTCAGCTTCGGAATGAATATTTACCTCCTTTTGAGGCTGCAGCTAAACAAGGGGCAGCTACATTTATGACCTCATTCAATGATAATGATGGAGTTCCTTCATCCGGAAATTCATTTATTCTGAAAACTGTTTTACGCAATGAATGGGGCTTCGACGGATTTGTTGTTTCCGACTGGGCTTCTATCAAAGAAATGGTTAGTCATGGATTTTGTGCAGACGATAAAGAGGCTGCAATGAAAGCTGTGAATGCCGGTGTGGATATGGAGATGGTGAGCTACACTTACATGAATAATATCAAACAGTTGATTGATGAGGATAAAGTATCTGAGAAAGCAATTGATGAGGCTGTCCGCAATATATTACGCACCAAGTTCCGTTTAGGATTATTCGATAATCCTTATACTAATGAAAAGGCACCTTCTGCAATGTATACTCCGGAAAACCTTGCTAAAGCTAAAGAAGCAGCTGTTCAGTCGGTTATTTTATTGAAGAATGATAAAAATACATTGCCGGTAAGCTCATCAGTGAAAACTATTGCAGTAGTTGGCCCAATGGCTGATGCTCCATACGAACAGATGGGAACCTGGACTTTTGATGGGGAAAAAGCAAAAACTCAAACTCCACTTCAGGCTTTGAAGCAATTCTATGCAGACAAAGTACAGATTATTTATGAACCCGGTCTGGCATTTACCCGTGATAAAAATACTGCCAATATTGCAAAAGCTGTAAATGCAGCTGCAAAAGCAGATATGGTAATGGTTTTTGTTGGTGAAGAAGCAATTCTTTCGGGTGAAGCTCATAGTTTGGCCAATCTTCATCTTCAAGGTGCTCAGACTGCTTTGATTGAAGCTTTGGCAAAAACAGGTAAACCATTGGTTACAGTAGTGATGGCCGGAAGACCTCTTACCATAGGAAAGGAAACGGGGTTGTCTAATTCAGTTCTTTACTCTTTCCATCCGGGAACAATGGGTGGACCAGCTATTGTTGATTTGCTTTTTGGAAAATCTGTTCCAAGTGGCAAAACTCCGGTAACTTTCCCT
>Ga0065701_1040597_pt1 | contig 11105 bp, 11 predicted proteins | sample Biomet1_FD_59088 | JGI IMG/M metagenome (GOLD analysis project Ga0065701, IMG submission 59088) | Microbial communities from bioreactor (seeded with anoxic lake sediment) at LBNL, California, USA - Biofuel metagenome 1 version 3... | ecosystem: Engineered > Bioreactor > Anaerobic > Unclassified ...
CTGCTGCTGCCATGCTGGCACCGCGCCAGGGCCCGAAGATGGCGGAAAATATGGCAATCGGCAAAAAGGAAAAGCTGATGCGAAGAAACGGTGTCTGCAAGGAAAAGACATGCGTCAGCAAGACGGTAAGGGCAACAAAGACGCCAGCAAATACCGCGGGAATGGTTCTGAAGTTGGACAAAAAACACACCTCCAAATAAGTTTTTTCGTTGCTACATAGCAAGAGGTGGGCTCTTTTATGCAGCAGCGGGATGCAGTGTCTGTACCGCAAGCTCAACGCTCTTCGTGCAGGTATCACCTCCCCGTTTACCTGCCACTTAACGCACAAACACTTACTCTGCTTTCTAACAGATTTCATTATAGATTAAGTCGGAAAATCCTGCAAAATAATTGAAAATTTAGCATCAGGCAGGAAATAGAAGTTGGCAAGACGAAAGTGTTGTTAATAAGCCAGGTAATACAGCATGAACGTGCGTTGGCTGAAAAAAAGGGGGATATATATCATGGCAGCAGAAACAGTTATCCGCGCAAAAGACATTATGGCAAAAAACCTGATTACTGTCGGACCGAAAGAAACGGTTCAGGAGGTTGCTCGTCTGCTGGTAGAGCATAATATTTCCGGGGTGCCCGTGGTGGATGAAGCCGGGAAACTCCTCGGCATTATCAGCGAGGGTGATCTCCTGCATAAAGAGGTTGCTCCCAAATTGCCTAATATGCTCAATATTTTAGGAGCAATTATTTTCTATAATGGAGTCAAGGAATATAAGACGGCTTTTCAAAAGATGCTGGCTTCAACGGCGGCAGAAATTATGACAAAACGCGTTGTTTCAGTGGCAGAAGATGCCGATATAAGTGAAATTGGCGAACTGATGCTGGAACATCATATCAAGCGGGTGCCGGTTGTCCGCGAGGGGATTTTAGTTGGCATTATCGGTCGTAACGACATGATGCGGCTCTTAATCGAGTAAAATCCTCCATTGTGTTAGCTGTTTGCTGTAATTTTATGGTAAAATAGCGGTTGAGATTAGGAGGTTAGCAATTTGGAACAGATATTGGAAAAATATGCACAGCTGGTCGTTCGGGCAGGGGTCAACCTGCAGCCAGATCAGTTATTGGTCATAAATGCGCCGATTGAGTGTGCGGCGTTTGCTAGAAAAATAGCCGCCGCAGCCTATACGGCGGGGGCACATGATGTTATTGTCAGCTGGAATGATGAGAAAACGGCAAAAATCCGGTATGATATGGCACCTACCACTGTATTTGGTGAATTTCCTGAGTGGCGCAAGCAGCTTTATGTTGGTTACGCGCAGCAAGGAGCGGCCTTTGTGTCCATTCATGCGGCGGACCCGGAAATTTTCAGTGGGGTGAAACCGGAACGATTGGCCGCTGCTCAGCAGGCCGCAGGAGAAGCTTTGAAAGAATACCGGGAACGCATGATGACAAACAAAAATTCCTGGTGTGTGGTTTCGATTCCGACGGTAGCCTGGGCCAGAAAGGTTTTCCCGGGAGTTGAAGCGGAATTGGCAGTTGAGCAGTTGTGGCAGGAAATTCTTGCGGCCATTCGGGTAAATACAGGCAGCGATCCGGTGGAAAATTGGGAATTGCATTTAGCATATTTGGAAAAAGCACGAACTTTTTTAAATCGTCAGCGGTTTACGCGGCTTCATTTCCAAAATGGACGGGGAACAGATTTACAGGTTGAATTACCGGAGGGGCATATCTGGGCGAGTGGGGCAGAATATACGGAAGATAACATCCGCTTTGTGGCCAATATGCCAACGGAGGAGGTCTATACCTTGCCGAAGTTCGATGGCGTAAATGGTCGTGTAGTTGGCACGAAGCCGTTTGCCTACCAGGGAAGTCTGATCGAAAATTTTGTTTTGGATTTTGAAAAGGGGAAAGTTGTAAACTACAGGGCTGAAAAAGGACAGGAAGTCCTGGAAAATTTGATCCTTACGGATGCCGGTTCCTGCCGGTTGGGGGAAGTTGCCCTTGTTCCTGTCGATTCGCCTATTTCGCAATCCGGGATATTGTTTTATAATACCCTGTTTGATGAAAATGCCTCCTGCCATCTGGCTTTTGGCAAAGCATATCCCACCTGCCTCAAGAACGGAGAAAATATGACCCCGGCAGAGCGCGAAGCGGCTGGGATTAACGAATCACTGCTGCACGAAGATTTTATGATTGGTTCGGAAGATATGACAGTTACCGGGATAACTGCAGAAGGAAAAGAGATTCCGGTATTTAGGCAAGGGAACTTTGTTGAGTTTGATTGATGCCGGAGCTGGAGCCGTTGACAACGGCTCCGTTTTTTTATTAGAAGAGGAAAATTCTTGAACTCTGGCAATGAAATAGTTATAATATTATTATTGTTTTAAAATAAAGGATTTTTGTAATTTTTAACTTATAAAATAAAGTTTAAATAAGAAGGTGTTTTCTATTATTAGGCGCGTATTTAACAAAGAGGTAATGCAGGCAGTGTGGCCGATCTGGCTTGGGTATTTGCCGCTTGGCTTTGCCGGGGGGGTATTATCACAGAAGGTCGGCCTGACTCCGGCGGAGATTGGTGTTATGTCAGTACTGGTATTTGCCGGCAGTGGACAGTTTATTGCCTTGTCAATGATTGGCAGTGGAGCAGCTTCGATCGTATCTATTGTCATGACAACCTTTATCGTGAATTTGCGTCAAATGTTGTACAGTTCAACTTTAGCTGGTTTTTTAACAGGTGAGTCGAAACAGTATCTGGGGATTTTTTCCCAAGGGATTACGGATGAAACTTTTGCGGTGAATTTGAATCATTTTACGGCGGATTCTTCTGTGTGGGATGCGGATAAAGCTCTGGGGGTCAATGTTTTAGCTCATGGGTGTTGGATTTTTAGCAATGTGCTGGGCAATGTTGCCGGCAATGTTTTAAATGTTGATATGGCGCTGGTCAGTTATACCTTGACGGCGATGTTTATTGGCTTGTGGTCGTTTCATTTTGGGCATAAACTGATGATTCTTATCGGGATATTCTCCGGAATGCTGGCACTGGCGTTGTCGGGTTTTCTTGATCATAAGCTGCACATTGTAGCGGCAACAATTATCGCTGCGACTGCCGGCTGTATCTTGGAAAGTTGGTGTGAAAGATGAGCAGTCTTGATATTTTTTATTGTACATTGGGGATGTGCTTTGTCACCTATTTACCAAGGGTATTGCCCCCTCTTTTACTGGCCAACCGCAATATTTCACCGCTACTCAAGCGCTGGTTGCAGTATGTTCCGACATCGGTGTTTGGGGCGCTTGTTTTTTCAGAGATTTTTATCAAGGAGAGCGGGCTGGATATGAGCCTGCTGAACATCAACTTGCTGGCATCGTTAGTGGTGCTGGCTGTTGCGGTGAAGACGCGTTCATTGGCTAAGAGTATTGTCTGTGGGCTATTGTCCTTTTGGCTGCTGCAAAATATTATCTGTTAATACCCAAAGAAGAGATCACGTTCAACGGACGGATCTCTTTTTCTTTTTTATGAAAATAGCTGTGAGTGCAGTCGATTTTATGAGAATATGGTATACTTGTTAATGAAAAATAAAGAGAACTGTGAGGTCTGTAATGGGGAAAATTTGTGTTTTGGCAGAAAAACCTTCTGTAGGGCGTGACTTGGCTCGTGTTCTTGGTTGCACGAAAAATGGCAATGGCTGTATAGAAGGAGAAAAATATATTGTGACCTGGGCGCTTGGTCACCTGGTGACGCTGGCGGACCCGGAAGCTTATGGCAATGATTATAAGTCGTGGCGGATTGAGGATTTGCCGATGATTCCAGAGCAGCTTGAACTGGTCGTAATCGGGCAGACAGCAAAACAGTATCAGGCGGTTAAACAGCTTTTACGCCGCAGTGATGTGACAAAAATTATAATTGCCACAGATGCCGGACGGGAAGGGGAACTCGTGGCCCGGTGGATTCTGGAAAAAGCAAAAGTAAATAAACCACTCCAGCGCTTGTGGATTTCTTCGGTTACGGATAAGGCTATAAGGCAAGGTTTTGAAAAACTGAAAGATGGCTCCGAATATGAGAATCTCTATGCATCAGCAGCGGCAAGAGCAGCCTCTGACTGGTATGTGGGAATTAATGCAACTCGGGCCCTGACCTGCAAGTTTAATGCACAGCTTTCCTGCGGGCGGGTGCAAACACCGACATTGGCCATTATTGCTGCCAGGGAAAAAGAAATTCAGGCTTTTGTGCCACAAAAGCATTATGGAATAACGGCAAAAAGTCAGGGGATTTCCTTTACCTGGCAGGAAAAGAAAAATAAAGGCTATCATTCCTTTGATTTGGAGACGGTAAAGTTACATTGCCAGCAGCTCGCCGGTAAAAAAGCTTGCATTAAAGAGATAAAAAGAACAGCAAAAAAAGAATTCTCACCGCAGCTCTACAACCTGACTGAACTGCAGCGTGATGCTAACAGACTGTTTGTGTATTCGGCCAAGGAGACGCTGGGAATTATGCAAAAATTATACGAAACCCATAAGGTTTTGTCATATCCGCGAACCGATTCGAGATTTATTTCAGCCGATATCGTGCCGACACTGAAGGAACGGTTAAAGGCCTGTGGCATCGGTCCTTATACGAAAGCGGCATTTGTCGCCAGTAAGCAGCTTCATTCGAATGCTCATTTTGTCGATGATGCCAAGGTATCGGATCATCATGCGATCATTCCGACCGAACAGTTTGTAAATATAGCAGCCTTTACTGACAAGGAAAGAAAGATTTATGATCTGGTGGTGCGGCGGTTTATTGCCGTACTGTATCCGCCATTTGAATATGAACAAACAATTGTTCAAGCGGAAATCGGCAGGGAACGGTTTGTTGCCCAGGGGAAAATTATAAAAAGTTCCGGCTGGAAAGAGGTTTATCAAAATGGTTGGCAGGCCGATGCGGCCGAGGGAACAGAAACCCTGCGAGAACAGACGCTGCCACAGCTTGCTCTGGAAATGGAGCTTCCAATTTTGCATTTGGAAATGAGAACAGGTGAGACCAAACCGCCAGCGCCATTTAATGAAGGCAGCTTGTTGGCGGCCATGGAAAATCCGGCTCAATATATGCGGGATGCCAGCAAGGACCTCCGGCAGATGATCGGAGAGACTGGCGGACTGGGAACCGTTGCAACACGGGCGGATATTATTGAGAAACTCTTTAGCTCTTTTGTCATTGAAAAACGCGGCAAGGATATTTTTACAACGCCTAAGGGACGTCAGCTTTTGGAGCTTGTACCATCGGAGCTTCGTGAACCGGCGCTTACCGCAAAATGGGAACAAAAATTATCAGCAATTGCTGCGGGAAAGTTGGGGCAGAATGTCTTTATTGGTGACATAAAAACCTATACCAGAGCCCTGGTGCAGCAGATAAAAAATTCAACAGCAAAGTTTCGGCATGATAATATTACGCATAAAAAATGCCCGGAATGTGGCCGCTTTTTGCTTGAAGTCAATGGCAAGCAAGGTAAAATGCTTGTTTGCCAGGATCGGTCATGCGGGTATCGCAAGAGTGTATCCAGACAGACGAATGCTCGCTGCCCGAACTGTCATAAAAAGATGGAGTTGCGTGGAGACGGGGAAAGTAAAGCGTTTTTTTGCAAATGTGGGTACCGGGAAAAACTGCAGATGTTTCAAAAACGTCGTGAACAGGCGGGCGGCAAGGTATCTAAAAATGAAGTATCAAAGTATTTGCGTGAGCAGCAGAGTGCAGAGCCGGTGAATACCGCTTTGGCGGATGCCCTGGCGCAATTAAAGTTGAAATGAGGCAATACGTATGTTGAAAAATTTTTTCATTATATTTAGTTTGTGGTTCAGCGTGTATGCAACGGCTGCAGCTGCTGTGCAAAGCGAAGACTTTTCCTGCCGGGGGCTGTATATAGGGGATACTTATGAGCAAATGAAGGCTGCCTTTGGTGAGCCGCGGTATGATATGGATCGGCTGGTAGAGGGGGTTATGATCAGATATTATATGTATCCACATGAGGTTAAAGTCGGTCTTGACCTGCGCACTAAGACGGTAGCGGATATTCAGATTAAGGATAAGGACTATGTGGGTCGTGATGGTATAAAGCTCGGGGCAACTCCTTATAAGATAAAGCAGGTCTATGGGAAGACGCAAAAACAGATGGTGGAAGGCTCTGTATATTATATTTATCGTAGTGGCCAAAATAACCAGGTCCGCCTGCTGCTGCAGACGGATCCTACAGAGGGTTATCTGGAAGCATTTCGTTTGACGAATCTGCCGGTTGCTGAGGAAATAAGTGGCGATGAGGCGGATTTGGCAGATGAGACGGATCGTGGAGATGTAAATGACCTGTTTATAAAATCGAAGGAAATTGATGTTAGCAATGTGCAGGCAGCAAACTGATGCTGAGAAGCAAATAAATTTTGCAGGTGAAAAATGATGAATATCGAGAATTTAAAAAGATTTATACAGGTAGCCAAGGGGGCGGTTAAAGCCGAGTTTGTATTAAAAAATGCCCAGGTGTTTCATGTATTTACCGGTGAGTTTTTGCGCGGTGATGTGGCAATTGAACAGGGACGGGTCGCCGGGATTGGCAACTATCAGGGATTGGCGGAGATTGATCTTGGCGGTAGTTATCTGACCCCAGGGTTTATCGATGCGCATATCCATATTGAAAGTTCCATGCTTAGTCCGCTTGAATTTGCCCGTGCTGTTGTGCCGACGGGAACGACAACGGTTATCGCTGATCCACATGAAATTGCCAATGTTACCGGTATCGCTGGTATAGAATATATGCTCGAGGCAACGGAGTCGTTGCCACTCAATGCATATTTTATGTTGCCTTCCTGTGTGCCAGCAACGCATCTCGAAAATTCCGGGGCCAAACTTTTGGCAGATGATTTAACGGGTTTGATTGGTCACCCCCGGGTACTGGGGCTGGGGGAAATGATGAATTATCCGGGCGTTTTGGCCGGTGATCAATCCGTACTGGAAAAATTACAGCTGGCTGGCAAAAAGAAAATAGACGGACACGCACCGGGGCTTTCTGGTAATGAACTTATGGCCTATGCTGCCGCGGGCGTTGAGTCAGATCATGAATGCGTCAATGCTGAGCAGGCTTTGGAAAAACTCAGAGCTGGTATGCACATTATGATCCGTGAAGGTTCTGCTGCCAAAAATCTGCGGGCACTGGCTCCCTTGATCAATCATTATAATGCACAGTTTTGCTGTTTTGCTGCTGATGACCGGCATCCGGAAGATTTGATCAAGGAAGGGCACATCAATCATATGGTTAAGGTAGCAGTTGAAGCAGGTATTGATCTGGCGACGGCGCTGCAAATGGCAACGATTAATGCGGCACGCTACTTTGATCTCAAGGACGTCGGCGCCATTGCACCGCGATACCGGGCAGATCTGCTCGTATTTGATAATTTGACTGACTGGCAGCCGAGAATGGTCTTTAAAGATGGAGTGCTGGTGGGTAAGGAGAATCAGGCACTGTTTGCTGCCGCATCGGCTGTGCCGGATACGATAAAAAACACCATGCATCTGGCGACGGTTGACCCGAAAAAACTATGCATTGAAGCCAATGGTGATGTGGCGCATGTCATAGGTTTAGTTGAAGAGCAAATCGTCACCAAAAAATTACTGATGAAAATAAAAGTGCAGGAGCAACAGGTAGTTACCGATGTCTCTGAAGATATATTGAAACTGGCTGTATTTGAACGCCACCATAAAAGTGGCAATATTGCAGTCGGACTTGTAAAGGGGTTCGGATTAAAGCGCGGTGCGATTGCGTCAACGATTGCGCATGATTCGCATAATTTGATTGCGATTGGGGAAAATGATGCAGATATCCTTGCTGCCGTTGCAGCAATTGAAAAAATGCAGGGTGGGATTGTAATTGTAGTCGATGGCCGAATTGAGGGCAGTCTGGCTCTGCCGATTGGCGGATTGATGTCAGAGGAGCCGGTTGCAGTCGTTGAAAAAAAACTGGCTCAATTAACAAAAAAAGCCTATGAATTAGGCGTCAAAAAGGCCTATGATCCGTTTTTGACCCTCGCTTTTCTAAGCTTGCCTGTCATTCCCGAGCTGAAGTTAACTGATTTAGGGTTGGTTGATGTAGGTTCATTTGAAGTTATTCCGGTTATGACAGGGAACTGTGAATGATAACCTGTGGATAGGCTTGCGATAAAAGTTATGTTATAATTATGAAGGCGTATTTGCCGCCCGAAGCAAGAAAAGGGTGTGATCGGATGACAGGACAGGCAGAAGTAACATATCTGTGGAACAGTGGTTTTGTAGTGAAAATAGAGGATACGGCACTTGTTTTTGACTATTATCTGGATCCGGCGAAAAAACTGCCGGCAGTGCTGGCAGCGTGCAAAAGAGTGTACTTTTTTGCTTCGCATCGGCATTTTGATCATTTTTCTTCAGCGATAGGTGACTTTGCCGACCAGGTGAGTCGCTACTTCCTTAGTTTTGATATTCGTCTATTGGAAGAAGCGAAAGAGCTGCCAGCAGAAAACTCTTTGTATTTGTCTGCTTATGATGAATATAAGGATGAAGAAATAAGGGTGACCACTTTCAGCTCAACCGATGAAGGCATATCTTTTCTGGTTGAAATTGACGGCTGGCGTGTTTTTCATGCCGGAGATTTTAATTGGTGGTATTGGAAAGGTGATACAACGGAAAATATTGCTCTTGCTAAAAATGGATTTATGAAACAGATGAAGCATATGGACGGGCTGACGGCGGATATCACATTTTTTCCGGTTGATAAGCGGCTGGAAGAATATGCTGCGAGTGGGGCCAAGGAATTTTGCCGGCGTACGAGTCCAGGATATTTGATCACAATGCACAATACAACCGGTGAACTATGGCAGCTAGAGGGAGATTTCTTTTCTGTAGGACAGGAGATTCCTATATGGCGGCCGTCAGTAGCAGGTGAAGTTCAAATCATAAAGCGACAAAGGAGCAAGAGATGAAGAAAAAAAGTTTCGTTTTTACAATGGTCGCGCTGTTTTTGCTGACCAGTGGCTGTTTCGGGGCGCAGGGCGCAGAAAATGAAAAAAAGGGAGATGTTGTTGTGCAGAATCATGTAGCAGTATTTGAGACAAACCAGGGGGATTTTACAATTGAGTTGTTTGAGGACAAGGCACCGCAGACGACAAAGAATTTTATTGATTTAGTGGAAAAAGGTTTTTATGACGGGCTGATTTTTCATCGCGTCATTGCAGGCTTTATGATTCAGGGTGGTTGCCCGAATGGAACGGGTACGGGCGGCCCGGGTTATACAATTAAAGACGAATTCCATCCAGATCTGAAGCACAGCGCACCGGGGATTTTATCCATGGCCAATGCAGGCCCTAATACGGGGGGATCACAGTTCTTTATTACTCTTGAAAAAACGCCTTGGCTTGACGGTCATCATGCTGTTTTTGGCAAGGTCATTAAAGGTATGGATGTTGTTGAAAAAATTGGCAAAAGCGAAACAGATTTCCAGGATAAACCGCTGGAAACTGTTGTAATCGAAAAGATTACAATTAAAGAAAAATAATGGGCTATACCTATATCGTAGAATGTGCCGACGGATCTTTATATACCGGCTGGACAAACGATGTAGAAAAACGTCTAGCAACACATAATGCAGGGAAGGGCGCAAAATACACGCGCCCCCGTCTGCCGGTTAAACTGGTCTACGTAGAGCAGCATCCAACAAAAGAAATCGCCCAACACCGGGAATATGAAATTAAGCAGCTATCGCGCCAGGATAAAATCGCCCTGATAACTGGTCGACCCGGGCAGTGTGTAGTATAATGATCCTGTACAGGGTCATTATATCGAGAGAAGTCGCAATGTTACAATCATTGCGACTTCTGCGAGAGTGGAAGGGGAATTATACATGGAAGAAAAAACAGTAAGCAAGACGAAACGGATAGAAGATCTGACAATCCAGGATATATTTGATATGGAGTTCTTACAGCAATTTCAGGATAATTTTGCCTTATCCGTAGGGATGACAAGCATAACGGTGGATATCAATGGGACACCGGTTACCAGACCAAGCCGGTTTACTGATTTTTGCATGAAATACACAAGAGCTTCTGAAATTGGCAATAAGCGCTGTATGGAATGTGACAGAAAAGGCGGCGAAGAGTCTGCTCGTACCGGCAAGCCGGCGGTTTATGAATGTCATGCTGGTTTGATGGATTTTGGCGTACCAATCATTGTCGAAGGACGGCAGATTGGTTCAGTTCTAGGGGGACAGGTTTTGACAGAACCGGCCGATGAAGCAAAGTTTCGGCGGATTGCAGCGGAAATCAATGTAGATCCAGATGAATATATCGCTGCTGTGCAAAAAGTTGATTACCTGTCCCGGGAGCGCCTTGAAGCCGCAGCGCAAGTTTTGTATTTAATGACAGCTACTTTTTCCCGGATGGGATATTATCAATATAAGCTCAAAAGCATTGCCGAAACGATCAGTGAAAGTCTGGGGCAGGTTTCAGCAACGATGGAAGAACTGGCAGCATCAGCTACGAATGTGGATGAAAACCAGCACAACCTGAATGATGAAATTAAAAATGTCAATAAAATATCAGAGCAGATTGATGAGGTTATCAATTTGATTAAGGATATCGCAGATCAGACACGTCTTCTTGGGCTTAATGCTAGTATTGAAGCAGCAAGAGCCGGAGTGGCAGGTGCTGGGTTCAGTGTTGTGGCGGAAGAAATCCGTAAACTGTCCGATGAATCAAAGGCGACGACAGAAAAAATTCGTAAATTTACCTTATTAATCAATCAATCGGTCAATAAAACCGTTTCTAAAGGTGAGGAAACCTCAAATATTGTCGGACAACAGACGAAAGCTATAGAAACGGTAGCCAATGATCTATATAATTTATCTGAAGTTGCGGAGCAGCTGTATAAATTATCCCATGATCAGAAGTAGAAGAAATTGCCGGACTGCCGCCTTGCGGGGCAGTCCGATTTACTTGAATAAAGAAAGAAGATACGCAGTCACAAAATAATATTCATTTTATTGTTGACAATCATTGGGAAAGCGTGTAATATAATACAAGTCGCTGATGACAACGGCCGCGAGAAAAACGAGAGTTTCCATCCCGCC
>Ga0065701_1012854_pt1 | contig 11090 bp, 10 predicted proteins | sample Biomet1_FD_59088 | JGI IMG/M metagenome (GOLD analysis project Ga0065701, IMG submission 59088) | Microbial communities from bioreactor (seeded with anoxic lake sediment) at LBNL, California, USA - Biofuel metagenome 1 version 3... | ecosystem: Engineered > Bioreactor > Anaerobic > Unclassified ...
TTCTATCCAGACATCACTCGCTAACGGATCTGCAGCAACAACTATAGCCAGTGCAGCTCCTGCAATAAAACTAGCACTATTTTCTTTGCAATGAGCCAGTTTATCCAACGTCTCTTTATCATCTACTACAATAAATTGCCAAGGATTTGTACGTTTGGATGAAGGAGACATTAAAGCCGCTTTTAATAAATTTACCACTTCTTCTTGTTTTAGATCTTCAGAAGTAAATTTTCTGATGCTACGTCTATTCTTTATAAGTTCACTGAATTGTTCCATAGTTATATTCTACATATTCGTTTATCACCCACAAATATACGACTAGGAATTTGAATTCTTGGTAAAAAATTATAAATTTGCATCTGTATGTCATTAAAACTCATCACATATTACCACGGAAATGATATCCCGAACTTACCTGGGACTAACGTTTTTTACTCTAAGGAGATGTTTCAGGTTTATGAAGCAACTCCGGGGTATACTCCTATCCTGATTGTGGCTTATGATGAAATAAGACCTATTGCTAAAATTCTGACTGTTATTAGAAGATGTATTCGTTTTATTCCTCCAAGTTTCATTCGCCGATGCGAAATATATGGCACTGGAGAGTTTTTTGATGAAGGAGTTGATGCTGAAGAGATTTTTGGAGAGATGCTGGATTATATAACTAGCATAGGAACTCAAACATCTTTTCTCATAGAGTTCAGAAATCTGGAAAACTCCTTGTTTGGTTATAAAGCTTTTCGCGAAACCCAATATTTTCCGATCAATTGGATGAGGGTAAGAAACTCCCTTCACAATACTTCTGAATTAATGGATAGAGTTAGTGCATCCAGACGGAGGCAAATCAAAAAAGGATATGCTAACGGGGCACAAATCTATGTAGCTGACAAGTTAGAAGATATACGTTCATTTTCCAAAATGCTTAAAATGAACTATTCATATAATATACGCAAACATTACCCTTGCATTGAATTCTTCGAATATTTCGATGAGAAGGCAGTACATAATGGAATGGGAAGAATCTTTATTGTAAAATACAAGGAAAAAATTATCGGAGGATCGGTTATTGTCTTTTCTGGTAAAAATGCCTATCTACTATTTTCTGGCGGAATAAGAAAAACTCATAAAAAACTATACCCCGGTGTTCTTGCCATTTGGGAAGCCTTAAAATTTGCATATAATGAAGGTTATGACCACTTGGAATACATGGATGTGGGATTACCTTTCAAAAAACATGGATACAGAGATTTTGTTCTTCGTTTTGGTGGGCAGCAAAAGAGTTCACGACGATGGTTTAGGTTCAAATGGCCTTTTTTAAATAATTTCTTTGTTAGAATATACACATAATCCATTTTTTACGTTATTATTCATAAAAGAAAGCACAGACCATTCTGTGCGAAAAAAGAACGCATTAGTTATGAAGTATTGTGCACTCCTGGCACTTATAATAATATTATTTCCTGCGGCAATCATAGCCCAGGGAACAGCCAAAGTATCTGGAATCGTAATGGATCAGGATAATAATCCAATTGAAATAGCCAACGTACGGGTTCAGGGACAAATAACAGGAACTGTGACTGATTTGAAAGGTCATTATTCACTGACCGTTTCGTCTAAAGACAGTGTGGTAATCATTTATTCCATGCTGGGATATAATACAAGAAAAAGGGTGCTAAAGAATCCTCAGGGAGAAATAACTCTTAATGTTGTTCTGCTTAATTCAGGCTATGAATTGGGAGAAGTTACTGTTACCGAGAGTAAACGGCAAACAGGTATGACTGAAAAAATTAAAGTAAAAGGCGCTAAGCTTATGCCAGATGCTTCGGGCGGAAATATTGAAACATTAATAGCCACTCAGGCCGGAGTTAGCTCTCATAACGAGCTAAGCTCTCAGTATAATGTTCGGGGAGGAAGTTTTGATGAAAATATTGTTTATGTAAATGGCGTGGAGATTTACCGTCCTTTGCTTATTCGTTCAGGGCAACAAGAAGGACTTAGTTTTATAAATCCGGATATGGTGCAGGATATAGGATTCTCATCCGGAGGGTATGAATCAAGATACGGAGACAAGATGTCTTCTGTTCTGGATATCACCTATAAAAAGCCGGAACGATTGGAAGGTTCTTTCTCTGCCAGTTTGCTTGGAGCAAGCGCCTATCTGGGTTTTGCAACCAAACACTTCTCCATGACTCATGGTATTCGTTATAAAACCAGCCGCTATCTTTTGGGTAGTCTGGAAACTAAAGGCGAATATAATCCGAGCTTCCTTGATTACCAGACTTATCTGAATTGGGCACCAAACAAACGTTGGGAATTTGGATTCATAGGAAATATTTCGCAAAACAAATATAATTTCACTCCCAAAGATCGTACAACTAAATTTGGCACAGTTTCTTCTGTTCAAGAATTTAAAGTATATTTTGGAGGTCAGGAACGAGATTTATTCCAAACCTATTTTGGCTCTGGAAGCATAGCGTATCACCTGAATCCGTATAACGATATCACTCTTATTGCCTCTGCTTTCCATACTAAAGAGCAAGAGACTTATGATGTTACCGGACAATATTGGTTAAGTTCCTTAGATGGAAGTACATCGGGAGAAACAACCAGTGAAGACCAAACTGTTGGAGTGGGAACTTATATGGAACATGCACGTAATTACCTGAATGCAAATGTACAAAGCTACTCCATTACCGGCACTCATAAAGTAAAAAGTAATCTTATCAAATGGGGGGTAGAGCTTAAAAAAGAGTTTATCAAAGACAAGCTTCGGGAATGGGAAATGAGAGACTCGGCCGGTTATTCTCTCCCTCACACTGGTAATGACGTAGAACTGATTTACAGTTTAGCTTCAAAAAATGAAATAAGAAGTGATAGATATTCATTCTATGCACAAGACACCTACAAATTTTCCTCAAATCTGGGACTATTTACTCTTAATGCCGGGGTACGGGGAAGTTACTGGAACTGGAATAAAGAATTTATCTTCAGCCCTCGTGCATCCATTGCCCTAATTCCTAAATTCAATGAAGACTTAACCTTCCGCGCTGCTACAGGAGTTTATTATCAGGCGCCTTTCTATAAAGAATTTCGTGACACTACCACAATAGATGGAAATACAATCGTGACACTTAATAAAGATATTAAATCTCAGCGTTCCATCCATTTTGTTATGGCAAGCGATTATAAATTCCGCGCTCTGGGACGACCATTCAAATTCACTACTGAAGTTTATTATAAGAAACTAAGCAATCTGGTTCCCTATAATGTTGATAATGTACGCGTGAGTTACTATGGTAAAAATATGGCAAGCGGATATGCCACAGGACTTGATATGAAATTATTTGGTGAATTTGTTCAGGGAACAGACTCCTGGCTCTGTCTTTCATTGATGCAAACGGAAGAAAAAATTAATGAGAAATGGGTTCCTCGTCCTACTGATCAAAGGTATAACATATCATTCTACTTCAGTGATTATTTTCCTGGAAACAAAAAATGGAAAATGAATTTGAAAGCCACCTGGGCAGACGGACTTCCCTTTGGTCCTCCACATTCAGGAAGAGAAGAAATGGTGTTTCGCACTCCACCCTATAAAAGAGTAGATATAGGTATGTCAAGACAGCTCATAGATAATGAGAATGGAGACTATCGTGGACATATCAGTCGCCATATTCGTAATATGTGGCTTGGAGTAGATGTTTTCAATTTGCTCGGAATAAACAACGTTAACTCCTATTATTGGGTTACTGATGTGTATAATAACCAGTATGCAGTACCCAATTACCTTACATCTCGTCAAATTAACGTCCGATTACTAATCGAATTCTAACAGTAAAAGAACCTAAAATAAAATGCAGAAATATTTCTTTATTAAGAAGTAATTGACTTTCTTTGTATCGCTATATCCGATAAGGATATATTAACATACTAACAAAAATTGAATAGTCATGAAGATTTCGCACATTGAACATTTAGGTATTGCTGTAAAGAGCATTGAAGAAGCTTTACCATACTATGAAAATGTATTAGGTTTAAAATGCTACAACATAGAAGTAGTTGAGGACCAAAAAGTTAGAACTGCTTTTTTAAAAGTAGGCGATACAAAAATAGAGCTATTGGAACCTACCTGCCCTGAAAGTACTATTGCTAAATTTATTGAGAATAAAGGCGCTGGCGTTCACCATATAGCGTTTGCTATAGAGGACGGAGTTGCAAATGCTTTGGCAGAAGTAGAAACAAAGGGAATCCGCATAATTGACAAGGCACCTCGTCAGGGAGCTGAAGGATTGCAAATTGCTTTTCTTCACCCGAAGTCTACTCTCGGCGTACTTACCGAACTTTGTGAACACTAATTTATAAACCTTAATATAACAAATTCATGAGTAACCAACTTGAAAAAGTAAAAGAGCTTATAGAACTACGTACTCAAGCTCGCTTAGGTGGTGGCGAAAAAGCTATTGAAAAACAACACGCGAAAGGAAAATACACTGCACGTGAGCGTATCGCTCAATTATTAGACGATGGAAGTTTTGAAGAACTCGACATGTTTATGAAACATAGATGTACAAACTTCGGACAAGAAAAAAAATCATTCCTAGGTGATGGCGTTGTTACCGGATACGGAACCATTGAAGGAAGATTAGTATATGTTTTTGCACAAGATTTTACCGTTTTTGGCGGTTCTTTATCTGAAACAATGGCATTAAAGATCTGTAAAGTAATGGATCAGGCTATGAAAGTAGGCGCTCCTGTTATTGGAATCAATGACTCTGGAGGGGCAAGAATTCAGGAAGGGATTAATGCTTTGGGAGGTTATGCTGAGATATTCCAACGTAATATCCTAGCATCAGGAGTTATTCCTCAGATCTCTGGAATCTTTGGTCCTTGCGCTGGAGGTGCTGTATATTCTCCTGCATTAACCGACTTTACTTTAATGATGGAAGGTACTTCTTACATGTTCCTTACTGGACCCAAAGTTGTAAAGACTGTAACTGGTGAAGATGTTTCTCAAGAAGACCTTGGAGGTGCAAGTGTTCACTCTTCCAAATCGGGTGTAACTCACTTTACTGCAAAAACCGAAGAAGAAGGCTTAGCTACTATCCGCAAACTGCTTAGTTTTATTCCTCAAAACAACTTGGAAGAAGCTCCGCTTATTGCATGTGAAGACCCTATAGATCGTTTGGAAGATTCATTAAATGATATTATTCCAGATAGCCCAAACAAACCATATGATATGTATGAAGTTATTGGTGCAATCATTGATAATGGAGAATTCCTTGAAGTTCAAAAAGATTACGCTAAAAATATTATTATTGGATTTGCCCGTTTTAATGGACAGTCTGTTGGTTTGGTAGCTAATCAACCAAAATATCTGGCAGGCGTACTTGATAGCAACGCTTCACGTAAAGCCGGACGTTTTGTTCGTTTTTGCGACGCCTTTAATATTCCTTTAGTTACTTTGGTTGATGTTCCAGGATTCTTACCAGGTACCGGACAAGAATACAATGGAGTAATTCTTCATGGGGCTAAATTGCTTTATGCATATGGTGAAGCAACTGTTCCTAAAGTAACTGTTACTCTTAGAAAGTCTTATGGTGGTTCACATATTGTGATGAGTTGTAAGCAACTTCGTGGTGATATGAACTACGCATGGCCAACTTCAGAAATTGCAGTAATGGGTGGTGCAGGTGCAGTAGAAGTATTATATGCTAAAGAGGCCAAAGATGCAGAAGATCCAGTTGCATTCATGGCTGAGAAAGAAGCAGAATATACTAAATTGTTTGCTAATCCATACAATGCAGCTAAATACGGTTACATTGACGATGTAATTGAACCTAGAAATACACGTTTCCGCATTATCCGTGCATTGCAGCAATTACAGACCAAGAAGTTAACAAATCCTGCTAAGAAGCATGGTAATATTCCATTATAAGTAACTATAAAACGACAAGTTATGAATAAAACAAATAAAGGGATATTAATCGTCATGTTACTGGTAGTTAGTGCTGGAGCTAATGCACAGAATTTTCGATTGGGAGATTCTACCGGCATAGGCATGACCATTATTTCAATGGCTACTATTTTTATCGGTTTAATTCTTTTTTATCTGGTATTTAAAATCATTGCCAACATCTCTATCCAGCTAACAAAAAGAAATGCAATGAAGGTTCAGGGAATTACAGATAAGAAATTTGCCCATGAAAAAGAAATTGGTTCGGAGTCCGGAGACATATTTGCTGCTATCGCTATGGCGCTTCATGAATATCAGGATAATGTACATGATGTGGAAGATACTGTATTAACCATCAATAAGGTTAAACGGAACTATTCTCCATGGAGTTCTAAGATTTATACTTTAACCGAAACACCGCGTAGACGTTAAAAGCATTTTCAAGATTAATTTTAAATTTAATAAAAAATGAAACAATATAAATATAAAATCAATGGGAACCTCTATAAAGTAACGGTTAACGACATTGATGAAAATAACATCGCTACAGTTGAAGTTAACGGAACACCTTATAAGGTGGAGATAGAAAAGCCTGTAGTTCCTAAAACTGTTACTCGTCCAGCAGCAGCACCTAAAACAGAAAGTGGCAAGCCGGTTGTTTCTCGTCCGGCAGCAGCATCTAATAAGAGTGCAGTTAAATCTCCACTCCCTGGTATTATTCTGGAAATCAAAGTAAAAGTTGGAGATGTTGTAAAGAAAGGACAAACTGTTCTTATTCTGGAAGCTATGAAGATGGAAAATAATATCCATGCAGATAAAGACGGAAAAGTGACTGCTATTAATGTTAACAATGGAGATTCTGTTCTTGAAGGTACAGATATGATCATAATCGAATAATAGTATGGGAGAACTTGGAACATTTCTAACAAATAACTTAGCTGACTTCTGGAGTTATACAGGATTTGCAAACACAACGCCGGGCGAGCTTATAATGCTGCTAGTCGGAATGTTTTTTATCTACCTAGCAGTCAAAAAGGATTTTGAACCGATGTTACTGATCCCTATTGGTTTTGGTATACTTATCGGTAATATTCTGCCTTTCAGCATAAATGAAGCAAACTTCTATGAAGAAGGGTCGGTACTCAGCATCTTATATCAAGGATTAGAAAGCGGGTGGTATCTTCCATTGATGCTTTTAGGTGTTGGTGCCATGACGGATTTCTCGGCCCTGATATCCAATCCTAAATTGTTATTGGTAGGAGCAGCTGCTCAATTTGGTATCTTCGGAGCATACATACTAGCTATGATTATAGGACTTGATCCTACTCAAGCAGCCAGCATTGGTACTATTGGTAGTGCAAATGGACCAATAGCTATCTTTCTTGCATCTAAGTTGTCTCTGGAATTGATTGGTATAGTTGCAATATCAGTTTATTCGTATATAGCTTTGATTCCGGTAATTCAACCTCCAATAATGCGTTTATTAACCAGCAATAGCGACAGAATAATCAAAATGAAACCTGCACGTCAGGTATCACACACAGAAAAAGTAATGTTTCCAGTTGTTGGATTGCTACTGACCTGCTTATTGATTCCTTCTGCTCTGCCATTACTAGGAATGCTATTCTTTGGTAATTTATTGAAAGAAAGTGGAGTAACCCGCCGTTTAGCTGAAACAGCCAGCGGAGTTATGCTTGACGTAGTGACTATTCTTTTAGGATTAACTGTAGGTATAACTTTAACTGCTAGTAATTTCTTTACTACAGATACATTGTATACTATCATTCTAGGTTTCTTAGCTATCGTTATTGCAACTGTCACAGGAATATTATTTATTAAGCTAATGAATCTGTTCCTTAAAAAGGGTAATAAGATTAATCCGCTTATTGGTAATGCAGGAATATCTGCTCCTGTTACGGCTCGTATTTCAGAAGAGGTTGCTCTTGAATATGATTCAACCAACTACTTATCAGTACATGCAATGGGACCTTGTGTAGCAGGTATCATAGGTTCTGCAATAGCAGCCGGTGTGCTTTTGGGATTCTTTATGTAAAATAGATTTCTGATATATTAAAGCGTCTGTCCTTGTTAAAAAGGGTAGACGCTTTTTTTGTATTAATCATCATATGAAAACGTTTGCATAGACTCTGGCAAAGAGAACTAAAAAATATCTTAGAGAACACAAATATTTTACGTACATTCGCCTTATAACATATTAATTAAAACCATGAGAAAAACCTTTTTAACATTCTTCTTGTTTGTAATGGTAGCCGCTATGCATGCCACTGGAAAAATAGATAAGATTGAACCATCTTTCTGGTATGTAGGAATGAAGAACCCAGAACTACAATTGATGGTATATGGAGAGAATATTGCTTCGTCAGATGTTTCTGTACGCTACCCAGGCGTTTCTTTAAGTAGTGTGATAAAGTTGGAAAGTCCCAACTACCTATTGGTATACCTCACACTTGATAAAGATGTAAAGGCTGGCAAAGTTGAGTTGACTTTCACTCAAAAAAATAAAAAGAACATCAAGTATTACGAACTTAAACAAAGATCAAAAAAAGGTTGTGAGCGAATTGGATTTGACGCATCTGATGTTCTTTATATGTTAATGCCTGATCGTTTTGCCAACGGAAATCAGAACAATGATAATAATAAAACATTGTCTCCTGCCACAACAGATAGACAAGATCCGAATGCACGTCATGGAGGCGATCTTGCAGGAATACAGAATCATCTGGATTATTTTAATAATTTAGGAGTTACCGCATTATGGTTTACCCCTGTTCTTGAAAATAGTATGAATGGGGGCTCTTACCACGGATATGCTACAACAAACTATTATAAAGTAGATTCTCGTCTGGGAACTAATGATGAATATAAAGGCTTAATTGATAAAGCTCACGAAAAGGGACTTAAGATTGTAATGGATATGATTTTCAATCACTGTGGTTCCGAACATCCATGGCTAATAGATATGCCTTCTCATGACTGGTTTAACTTTCCGGATTATGAAAAGAATTTTGTTCAGACCAATTTTAAGTTAACTCCACACATTGACCCTTATGCATCTGATTATGATTTTAAAACAATGAACGATGGATGGTTTGTACGCACAATGCCCGATTTAAATCAGCGTAACCCACACGTACTTCGTTACCTTATTCAGAATAGTTTCTGGTGGATTGAATATGCAGGCATTGATGGAATTCGTATGGATACATACCCATATGCCGACTTCGATGCAATGGCTAAATGGATGAAAGAGTTAAATGAAGAATATCCTAATTTTAATGTAGTTGGCGAGTCCTGGAATACCGAACCGGCCTATACTGCTTACTGGCAAAAAGACTCTAAGTTGGCCGCTCCACGTAACTCAAACCTGAAAACAGTTATGGATTTCAGCTTCTTTGATAAAATGAACCAAGCTAAAAATGAAGAAAGTAATGAAGATGGCAAAGGACTAAACCGTATATATAACAGTTTTGTATATGACTTCCTCTACCCTAATCCATTATCAGTAATGGCATTCCTTGATAATCATGATACGAACCGCTTTTTTGGAAGATGGGAATGACCTTGCAGAATTAAAGCAAGCTGTTACATTGCTGCTTACTACCCGACGCATTCCCCAACTTTATTACGGTACGGAAATAATGATGAACGGCAGAAAGAATGTTAGCGACGGAAATGTACGCAAGGATTTCCCTGGAGGTTGGAATGATGATGCTCAAAATGCATTTACCAAGGAAGGGCGCACACAGCTTCAAAATGAAGCCTTTGATTATATAAGCAAAATTCTTCATTGGAGAAAGGGTAATGAAGTTATAGCCAAAGGAACAATGAAGCATTTTCTACTACAGAATGGCATTTATGTATTCGCTCGCAGTTTCGGAGGAAAAACAACTTTGGTTATTTTAAACGGAACAAACAAAGAACAAGTACTACCAATTAAGTCTTATATTGAAGTAATAAAGGACGCCACTACAGGCAAAGATATTATAAACGAAGGAAGTGTCGATTTAACTAAAGATCTGACACTCTTGCCAAAACAGTCAATGATTGTTGAGCTATAAGGAAAAATAGAGCATTTAATGGAAAACAAGAGTGGCTGTATCTTTCATTGATACAGCCACTCTTGTTTTATGTTGTCTCATCCTAAATATTAAGATTTCATATACAGAAATGTTATTCTATTGGATGACCTATAACGGTTTAGTACTCAAATAATATTAACTCACAGGAACTGGCACTGGATTGGGCACAAGTTCTTTCTTCTCCACACTTTCTTTTACATCTGATTTTTGATAGAGCAAGATTTCGTTATGATCACATCCCGGATTAATTGCATTTACATCCACATTCCCACGAATGCCATCAATCTTTCCCCTACGGGTATACTGCCATATATGCCAGTTATTGCCATCAATCAGTTCCGGACTTCCATCCCCATATTGAGCTATAAATATTTTATAATCCTTGTAACGATCCACCAAATAGTGATTATAAAAAGAAGGCATGGTATATATTACCGGTTTTTTTCCATAATGAGCCTCAACTTCATTTAAAAAAACCTGAAGATTTTTGTGAAAAATATCTGGTGTCCAGTATTTACATTCTTCAATATCAACCACAGGAATAAGATCCTGATGTTCTTTATTAGCAGTTTGTTTAAAATTCTCAAACTGTTCTTCCGCTGTTGATCTGGAAGTGAAATAATGGTAGCTCCCCACTAAGAGTCCCTTCTCCCTAGCCAACATAAGATTCCTGTCATAGTATTCATCTCTAATAGTGCTTCCTTCTGTAGCCTTTACATAGACAAATTTTATTGGGTTATTCTCATAATTAGTCACCTTATCCCAATCAATATTCCCCTGATAGTGTGACACATCAATACCACATATACCATCAACGATCCTTGGAACAACAGGCGTTTTATCAACAATACGTACACTCCTTTTTGCGGTACGACGATGATGATGTTTTCTTTTTCTAGCATCAACGTTAGATGAAAACAACAGGAATAACACAGATAAGATAATTGATAAAAATTTCTTCATTTTGCACTAATAATTAAACACGGAGCTAAGATAAGGATTTTATCTTGTTAATGTAAATTTTAAAATATTCTTTATAA
>Ga0065701_1032671_pt1 | contig 11081 bp, 5 predicted proteins | sample Biomet1_FD_59088 | JGI IMG/M metagenome (GOLD analysis project Ga0065701, IMG submission 59088) | Microbial communities from bioreactor (seeded with anoxic lake sediment) at LBNL, California, USA - Biofuel metagenome 1 version 3... | ecosystem: Engineered > Bioreactor > Anaerobic > Unclassified ...
ATATTGATCTGACACATTAAAGTTGCGGTTTTCATCCATTACCAGCACGCCCAATCGGTCGCAGGCATCCATAAACTCAGCTGATGGCGGATTGTGCGCACAACGGTATGCATTCGCTCCCATTTCCTTCAACTTACGCAAGCGGAAATCCCAAAGGGCATCCGGCACTGCCACGCCTACGCCGGCATGGTCCTGATGGTTACACACACCTTTCAGTTTCACAGGCTTATCGTTCAGGAAAAACCCTTCATTTGGAGTAAATTTAATGGTACGGAACCCGCAGGTGGTGATGAGAGAATCAATAACGTTACCCTTTTCGCGAAGCACGGTTCTGACTGTGTACAGGGTGGGGTGCTCACACGACCACAGCTCTGGATTCGATACAGGAATTGACAGTTTTGCTACCCTTTCACTCAAAGTAGCTACAGTTGCTGAGGTATTTCCAGAAACGACCTTTTTACCCGATTTATCAAAAAGAGAAGATTCAACAGTTATATCAACAGGTGTTTTGCCCGAATTTTCAATAGTAGTCTTCACCGGAATAGTCCAGTTGCCTGAAGCATTTTTGACAGGTTGTGCAAAAACGCCATCGGTAGCAATATGCGTGGCTGAGCGTTTCACCAACCAGGTGTGACGATAAAGGCCAGAGCCTTCGTACCACCAGCCTTCTTGCTGCACCGCATCTACGCGGACGGCGATATTATTCATTTCGTCGCCATAATAGGCATAAGGAGTTACATCGATATAAATAGAATTATAACCGCAAAAATTGCGTGCCACCACCGTTCCATTAAACCAAACCGTGCAATGTGTTGCAATACCATCAAATTGAATTTCAATGTATTTACCTTTATCGTCTGGCGAGAGTTTGAAATTGCGGCGATACCACCCAAAACCACGTTTTCGATAACCCTGAGACAGGTTTTCGGTAGAGTCGTAAGGCATCTCTACCGACCAATCGTGCGGTAAATTTACCAGCTGCCAATCAGTATCATCGAATTCCGGTGCAGCTGCACCCCACGATTTTCCAGCTTTGGCATTGTTATACGACATACCGTGACCGGTAATAATCGGGAAGGCAATATCTCCCTGATAAAAACGCCAGCCTTTGTCCAAAGAAAGTCGCTGACGAGTCTTTTGTGACTGCGCTTCTCCGATTAAAAAGAAGGAAAGCACCAGTGATAAAAAGATAATGGTCGTTTTTTTCATGTGTTAATTTTTATTTTTTTCGCATGGGACTCATTATGAATATGGTCTTTGGTTTAAACATCTGTTTCATGCTCATTTCATAAAAGAATTATGGCTATTTTTTTATTTTACAATTAGTTTCTGAGAATACACATTCACTCCTGCCATCAGTCGGCACACATATACTCCCTGAACTAATCCTTCTTTCGAAAAATTATATTCATATTTTCCAGCCGCAAAATTACCCGAAGCTACTGTTTCAACCTCTTGACCCTGTAGATTGTATATTTTCAATGAAGTTTTAGCCGGATTGATAAGCGTAAACGAAATACGTGCATTTCCATTCACCGGATTGGGCGAGATAGGATGCAATTCTGCAGGTTCATTTTCCACTGTATTCAATCCAGAGGCATTAGTCCGTGAACCAACACAAAGAGTCACAGCTCCAACACCACCCGATTTGCTATCGTTGAAAGCAACTTTTACTGTATTGGATGTTTGAAGCAACGATTTATTTATCTGAACAAGTTTTGTAGAAGCATATCCACTTCCATCTTCCAGCTTAGCAGCGGCTTTTTCCATTGGAACAATTTGCTGAATTCCATTAAACCAAACAGACATATTTCGGTCGGTGCCCACACCTCGCCCCACACCTATACGAAGATAAGCATATTCAGTATTATCAATGGTTGGAACACTCACGTGAAATATGCTTTCGGTCGTAAACTGCAGTTTCATTTCGGTTGCAAAATAGAGTTTCTCATCCACCTGAGCACTTTCGGCTACAACATCGCGGTAATATAGAAACAACGCCACAGATTCCTTTCCGGACAACTGCAAAACTCGGGTATCATCGACCTTTGTTTCAGTGAAGTAAGGGGTAAAATTACTATTTCTACCCAAGCGGCGCACCATGATAGAATCCAGATTAAGCGTTGGATAATTGAGATTCATACTGATAGTGCTATCAGACAAATTATTGAGTAAAACGATTACTTTGTTATTATCCACAAACGATTGTTGCTGAATATCAGGGCTTACACACGAGGATAAAACACGACGACCTCTAACATCTTTGAAGTATTTGTAAAACAAAACCTGAGCCGATTCATACCAATTTGTTTTGTCAGTGTAATTATTGGCCACCAAAATAGATGCGTGGTATTTCGGATCCCAGCTGAATGATTCAATCAAAATAAAAGGAACGACCTTAAACACCTGATGCGGACGATTCAATAAAAACAAAGGTATTGGCAATGCAGCTGTTCACCATCAAAAAATCAGTCTGTGATTTCGCTTTCATATCTGCAACAAAGCCGGTTGAAGTACCCAAAAACCATTTTCTCATAGCAGCTTTTTGATCTGTCAGATTCATCGTGCCACCATGCTCAGTATTAAGATAAATCAACTCTTTGTTGTACTTTGACCAACCGTAAGCCGACACCATGTCCATAATACCTTCGAGTGGAAGTCCGGTAGTGATTCGACCACCCAAGGTGTGACTAATTGAGTCCCAGCGATAGAAATCATACACGTGAAACGAATAAAAATCGAGTTTTCCAGCAGTGGCATCTACAAAATCGCTGAACTGACTAAAATTCTGATAATTGTTGTTGTAAAACCAAACGGTGGAAGCACAAGGTCCACCCACCATAACCGGCGTATCCAGTTCCTTTACTTTAGCCTGAATCTGCAAATGCAAATCGGCTAATTTGGGCAACATATTGTAACTTTTATAGAGTAGTTGATAGGTTGGCTCGTTGATAGGCTCAAATGAGAGCGGGCGGCTCCAATCGGTAAAATTATATTTGAGCAGATTAGCCACAATCTCGCCGGCAGCCACTTTATTCACAGGCAAACTATCTGTAGAGCCTGGATAAACATCTTTTGGCATAAAAGCCGGATAAGTATTGTGATTATCGTGCATAAGCGTTCCGCAAGAAGTGGGGAAACGCTTGCAGAATGTGACTGATGGAGTATTTCCGTTTGTAGGTTTGGCATTCGCCTGCAAGTAGGTCAAATTGGCATAACCCGGACGGACAGCATCCTGAATAATATTTTTCGTGTATTTCGTTGCATATTGAACCAGCGTTAAACTCCTTCCAAAAGACATTTCTAAGTCATTGATGTAATGATTAGAGATAGTCGTATTGTTAATTGAACTTTCGAAACTCGATCCATTGTGACAAACGTTAATGTATTTACCCCTATCGAAAACGGTGTGGCCCATAATCGATTTTGTAATTTCGGGCTGAACCGTTAACGATACAGTTTGTGCATTGGTAGTTAAGATAGCCAATATTCCAACCAAAACAATGGTTAAAATTTTCATTTTAAAACCTTCCATTTTTACAAGTTAATTTTTAAAACAAGCTCTATTTCAACGGTATGGCCACATTAAAGGTATGCGAACGCATTTTATCCACGCCCATGGCTCCATAAAGAAATTTGGGTACCCCATTTTCAAAATATACCCACGGACGCTCAATGGCAATTCCACTTTGAGTGCCATCAGCCCACGCAAACGAGCTACCAATGACCAATGGATGTTTCGCCGGCTGCCAATCGATGCCATTTTTAGAAACCATCAAGGCCAATGCTCCGAGATCGCCGGTAAATTTACCCACCACGTCGCGCACGATGGCGTAATAATATCCTTTCTGAAACCAGATAAATGGATCTTCGGCTTCCATGTGAGCACTTTGGGTATCTTTTGACTCAAATATTGGTTTTGGATATTTTGTAAATGGGCCGAGGGGAGATTTAGCCGTAGCCACACCAAAACGAACCCGTCCACCTATTAATGTACCGTTTTTGCACACCTGTTTATACACCATCAGCACATCACCTTTGTCATTAAACGTAATGGCAGGATTGCTCACCAGCATTGCATCGTAAGCGGTGCTGTCGTTTTCATTATTCGATAAAACCGGTTGATCAAACCGTTTCCATTCTCCTTCAATATCGGTAGCTACCGCCACGCCTATGCGCTGATGGTTACGCTGCACCCACCAGTTAGTCGGATTCCGCTCACCGGTACCGGTAGTTCCCATGTGATACAAATAATATTTTCCTTTATAAAAGGTAATGTAAGGATTATGTGTCACCGCACCATCCCAATACTGCGCTCCACGGGCAGACAAAACCACCTTTACATGTTTGTAAGGACCTTCGGGTTTGTCAGCTTTAGCCAATGCAATTTCTGAACTATAAATCCACGATTGATGTCCGTCTTTACGTGGCCAGCGCGAGTAAAGCATATAGAACTTACCGTTTTTACCTTTAATAACCGAACCACACCAAATGGCGTAATTCTCATCAATAAAACGATTTTCGAGCGGAACAGGCTGTAGCATTGCCCCGAAATTATAGTCGATAGGTCGTTGCGATTCGAGTTTTGCCCGCTCTGCTTTTGTTAATGATTTGTTATAAACTGTTTCAGCCACCTTCTCTCCTATTTCATTGAGAGCCTGTTGGTTATAATGCACATTGTCTTTAAGCAAGTTTTTTTGTGGAAAAGTGGGCGTTTTGCTATAAGCAATGTACACGTTCTTGAACTTCGCGGCAACGGCTTTTTGAGTATTCTGTACAGCCAAACTACCATCCGTGGTTTTGTCGGTCTGGCTACCAGTTAACACAATGTAAAACGGCAGTTTTTACCAAACTCTTTTCTGAAACGGATTATCACATTTTCCAACGAATGTTGATATTGTTCGGCTGTCTCTTGTTTGTTCAGAATAGCATTGGCATCACGCTCACCCTGAATCCAGATAATTCCTGAAAGAGCTGTACCAGTTTTTTTTCTGCCATTTGCGTTTTGTTTACGGCATCGGCAAAAAGCAGATTATTGCCGCTTACGTCCCAGGTTCCATAATTACTCATTTCAGCTTTTGCACAGCACGAAGCACCACCACGGGCAGCTGCAACCATGTATATGGCACTACCTGTCAGTTCATTCAGCCGTTTAGCAAAAGCCGGAGCGACCGAGCCGGTACCTGCCCGTTGAAAGAGTTTCCAGCTTTTTCCGAACGGGTCTTTCAGCGGTACGCATTCATCCGTTGTGGCCATGTATTCAAACGCAGTGCCGAATACGCAAGAAATGCTTTTGGTGGAATCGCCCTGACCAACGGCATTACTTTGTCCTGCAAGGAGAAAAAGTTGCGGTTTCTGAGCTGATAATTTTGAGACTATCAAAGATGTAAAGAGCAAAAGGAAGATTTTAATTTTCATTTTTATGTCATTTTTTTAATTACATGCAACAACTAACTTCTTTTTATCGAAATAAAATCACCACAGTATTTCAATGCTTCCGTATTCGAAGACAGTTTGATACCTGTACCTTTATTTTTATTTACCCAAACAATCTTAAAGTTTATCACTTTCATCATGCCTGAGAATGAACCTATTCTCTTCCCAATCGTGAGTGTTTGCTTTTCTTCATTCCAGTTGACATCTATGGCTGCCGATTGTCCTTTTTCGTAGTTATACGACACGCCATCATCTTCGTAAAGGCGGCACGAGGCATTGGCTCCCGCATAAATTCGCAATTCGGTAATTTCGTCTATTTTCTCAGTTGTATATTGTTTTTCTGAGCCAAGTGGGATAATGCTTCCAGCTTTTACGAAAAGTGGAATTTTGTCGATGGTTGCTTCTACGCTTACGGTCTGACCACCAGCAACTTTGTCTCCAGTCCAGAAATCATACCAACCAGCTTTGTATTCGGGCAAATAAACTTCCCATCTATTTACACTGGGTTTCACAACCGGAGCGACCAGTATCGAAGGACCAAACATATATTCGTATTTTTGTTCTAATGCCTTGTTATCGTCGGCAAAATCCATTACCAGCGGACGCATAAGCGTAGAACCGGAGAAGGTGACTGCCGCAGCCTGCGAATAAATGTAAGGTAGCAATCGGTAACGCAGGTTCAGATAGCGAAATGCTTCACGTTCCACTTTTGCACCAAATCGCCAGAATTCAGTATCAGTTTGATAACCGTGAACGCGTTGCAACGGACAGAAAGTAGCGTATTGGAACCACCTAAGAAATCTTTCGTGGTACGTAGTGTCGGTGTACTGATTAGCCGGGCGGAAGAATCCACCACAATCGGTTGTCCAATAAGGAAGTCCGGTAATCACATAATTGAGACCAGCCGGAATCTGTCGGCGAAATGTTTCCCAATCGTTACCAATATCGCCCGACCAAGTAGCCGAAGCATAGCGCTGTTCGCCCGAAAAAGCGCTTCGGGTAAGAATGCACACGCGTTTCTCGGGCACATCCTTGCGCGAGCCTTCGTAAACCGTTTTTGTTACAAAAAGTGGATATATATTGCGCAATTTTTCACCCGGGACTGTGCCATTTACAACCCTACGACCAGCCAAATCATCATTTTCAGGCTCGGTAGCATCCTGCCACCAAGCATCAATCTTATAAGGTTTCAACAACCGGAAGCTGAAATTCTTCCAATAACAAGCCGCTGCTTCAGGATTGAAGAAATCAATCCATTGCGTGTTGGGAATATAGAATTTTTTAGCCATCATTTCCTTTCCTACTTCGCAGTTTGGGTCTACTTTCGACCAAACAGAAACCATCAACTTCGTATTCATATTGTGCAGACTGTCCACAAGTTTTGCAGGATTCGGATAATATTTCTCATCGAACTGCATAGCGTTCCAACCATATTTCCCCCAGTATTGCCAGTCCTGTACAATCAAATCCATTGGAAGTTTCCGGTTGCGAAATTCTTTGGTAGTTTCGAGAATCTCTTTTTGAGATTGAAACCGTTCGCGACAATGAATGTATCCCAACGACCAAATTGGCATAAGCGGTGCAGCTCCCGAAAGTCGGCGATAGGAGGCAATAACTTCATCCGCTTTTCCGGCAAAAACAACATAATCGATACCCTCCGAAACCGACGATTGAAATACAGTCTCGTCCTTGGTTAAGCGAATATAAAATGTCGGTTTATCATTCTTATCACCATTAATCAGCACATTATGTTCTCCGGCCTCTAAATAGACAAAGGCGCTTGCAGTCGGTGGCAACCAGTAATTGCTATAACTTATTATTTCTTTATTATCAACAATCACACTGTGCTTGCGCGCCATTTTTTGACCCACATCCATTAAAACAGCATATCGACCAGCCTTTTCCACCTTAAACTTACCACCGAAACCTACTTGCTGCCGAACTTCTTTTTTTGTACCCTCGGTAGTGGTGACTTCTACGGTAATGGTTTCGCCGGTAGATGTTACGGGAGTCAATTCCACTTTTGTATTCGTAGGATTAAAATCGGTTAATCCATAATTATGCCAAAGCAAACCGTAGCCTTTGTTGGAATAAATAAAGGGGATAGAAATCTGTGTATTTACCTGTGTCAATCGGCGAGTAAGTCCTTTGATATTCATGAAACCGTCCTGAAACTGCCCGGTACCGAAAAGAAATTCATCAGCAGGAGATACAAATTTTTGACGTGCAATCATCGTAGATACACCCTGCACATCGGAAGTAAGAAGTGAGCGTCCCCCCTCTTCTTCCTCAAGAATCAATTTACCCTGAGCATCCAAAAACTTCAGTGAACCAGTTTGACGGTTAATAACCACTGAAATCTTTCCGGCATCGAGTTTTAACTCTTTAACCGATTCTTTGAAAACAAATGCAGGCGTGGTCACCTTTTCAGTAAAAATCAAACTTGGTTTTTCGTCAAAATCTACTAATGAATATTGAATACGAATTGCATTTAGGTCAATAGGCTTAAGTATTAACAACCCGTCCGTCAGTTTCAGCTCCACCCTGTCTAATTTTCTAACAAAACTCACAACCTGCGCATTACAATTAGCAGTAAAAAAAGTAAAGTGATTAGAAATATTAAGCTACCGTTTTTCAATTCATTTCTCATAAATATATCAAATATAAATGTATCAATTTTATGCTACTATTCTGCTCTAAACAACATCAGTTCATTCACAGCCGGAGCTTCTTTCTCATTTTCCAACACAATGCGGAATTTCTGTGCGATAACCGGAGTAAACGGTTTTGTCAGACCGGTTCCATCAGTTTGACCTTTGAAAATGGTTTTCCATTCAGTGCCCTGCATATACTGAAATTCGTGCTTTTGAGTTATACCACTCCACGGGTGCCAGGGCTCTACCAATGACAAGCATTGAATAGTGGTTGGGACGCCCAAATCAATCTCCAGAGTAGCCGTTTTTTCGCCTTTAGCGGCTTTCCAACCAATGGCAGGACTACCATCAGTTAGTTTTACCAATTTTTCAGGATCGTCCGATGAACTTGCCACTACTTTTTTTCCTGATGACGGAATAGACTGCACAACCGGCTCACCTTCTATCTGAATAGCAACCACTGAAGCAACCTTATCGGGGGGATAATTGGGTAGTTGAATCACAGAATTGTTTTTTCCTACTTTTATTTTCAAACCAGTTTTTGCATCAGCCAGTAAACGTGCACCGATTATTTTATTCCCGAGTGGAACGATTAATTTGCCATCTTTCGGCCAATCGAACACATGTAAATAGATTGTTTGCCCTTTACGCGTTGCACGTCCCCAGGAAAGATATGGAAATGGTGAAGCCTGAGTTCCGTAAATTGCATCGTCATTTATTTTCAGCCAATTGCCCATTTCTTTGAGGCTTTGCTGGCAAACTTCAGGGATCACTCCATATTGATTTGGCCCTACATTCAGCAGAAAATTTCCGCCTTTACTGGCTATATCAATCAGTTTCAGAAGCAAATCGGTAGTGCTTTTCCAGTTATCGTCATACGCATTGTATCCCCAATGCCCATTCATGGTCATACACACCTCCCAATTACGCCCAGGAAAGCCTGTGGCAGGAATAAACTGTTCGGGTGTTTCAAGGTCACCACCAACGCCACCACCCAGGCGGTTGTTGGTAATCAAATTGGGATATTTTTTTAAAACATCCGATATTTTCTTAGCCATATCGGGAGTAATATTCATAGGCGTATCCCACCAAACCACAGCCACATCTCCGTAGTTTTCCAATATCTCCTTTACCTGAGGTACCACAATTCTATCCACATATTTATTCATATCTCCCTTGTGCGTTTCGTCCCACTCTTTTCCTCCCGACACAGCTCCTCCGGGATGATACCAGTCCTGTGCTTGCGAATAATAAAATCCGAGTTTCATATCGTTTTTGCGACAAGCATCGGCCAATTCCTTCAAAATATCACGCTTAAAAGGTGTGGCATCAACAATGTTGTAGGGATCCGAGGACTTGAACATGGCAAATCCGTCGTGGTGCTTGCTGGTAATCACTATGTATTTCTGACCCGCAGCTTTGGCTATTTTCACCCACTCTTCGGCATTGAATTTGACTGGATTAAACTGTTTGGCCAAAGCAGAATACTCTGTTCTCGAAATTTTTGCGCTGTTCATCAACCACTCTCCATAGGTAGTTTTATCGCCCCACTTTCCCGACGGAACGGCATATAAGCCCCAGTGAATAAACATCCCGAATTTGGCTTCCCTCCACCACTGCATTTTCGGGTCATTTTGCTTCGATCCAACGGTGCCTTCAACATTTTGTGCACTGAGACTTATAGTAAATGAAATAATAGAGAGGAAAAGAATTACTGTTTTTTTCATTTTCAATTTTAATTAATTTAATACAATATCACTGTCGATAATGTCGATGCAGGGATCTTGACTATTTGTTTTTTTACCTTCACCAATTTGTAGCAAATACCCGATTTATTTATTTTCTTCTTTAATAAGATGCTTAACGACTTTAGCAGGTACAACGATTATAGTTCCGTGTTGTGCTTTTTTAGGAAAAGACTTCTCTTTTATGAAATTCCATGTTTTTAAATCGTCAGAAACGGCCACTTGCATTCCATCGCCGGCGGGCTCATCCCAATAAAGCCACCATTTGTTGTTGTATCGCAGCAAACATGGCCCCTCGGCCATCGACTTGGTGCGATCGGAATTGCTAAACATTAGCGAATGCGTACCGGCAATTGGTGCCGAAACTGGTTCGAATTGAGGATTATTGGTATCTAATCCGGTAAAAGTAATGCACAAATTTCGTCCCGGGCGTTCGGCCAAATCCGGATTACGCGAATTTTTTACCACAAAAGCCCAACGTTTATTTTTTTCATCAAACCGCATTACACCGTCTATGGTACTAAATCCTTGGTCGAAAAAAAGTTTTCCATCGGTAAAGATTTTTCCATCTTTGGTTCGGGTAATAAACATTCTGTTATCGTACTGACTAACGTTTTTACCACTGTTATCGCTGCTGTCGCCGTCGGTGCGTTCACGTAGGATAGTAGACGAATATATAATGAAAAAATCTTTTTTAAACGGATCCCAATGAATTTCGGGTGCCCAAACATTGTCAGGTAAATCTAGCGAATCTGTGACGCTGGAAAATGGTGACACCTGAACCGGCTTCGACCAATTCAATAGATCTTTCGACTCTGCATACCCAAAAACCTTTCCGGTCCAGTGGGAAGTCCACACTATACGAAAAAGACCATCATGGTAAATAATTGAAGGGTCGCGGGTCAGATTCTGATTTTTCCAAGCCGGTGGGGTCATGACGGGTTTGCCTTCATTTAGATCAGTAAAATGCGTTCCATCAGTACTTGCTGCAAGAAACACTCCCGCAATACCATTGTCTCTAAAATAAGAAAAAAGGAAAACATCTTTCTGACTAGCAAAACTGTTGAATGAAAGGCTGATGACCAGCAAAAAGATAAAGGCGACGAGGCGCTCCTCGGGCCAGACCCTCGCCCCCACCACGAGCCTCGTCCGAATCGCGAGGGAGAGCTCCTCCGCCGGGGCCGAGGGGAGGTCGGCCGAAGCCGGCTTCGAAGCCTTCGTGGGCCCGGCCTTGGGCGACTCCTCC
>Ga0065701_1040598_pt1 | contig 11067 bp, 8 predicted proteins | sample Biomet1_FD_59088 | JGI IMG/M metagenome (GOLD analysis project Ga0065701, IMG submission 59088) | Microbial communities from bioreactor (seeded with anoxic lake sediment) at LBNL, California, USA - Biofuel metagenome 1 version 3... | ecosystem: Engineered > Bioreactor > Anaerobic > Unclassified ...
CAGGCAATTTATAAATATTATTATATTTTCAGACTACAGGTTTGTTATTATACTTAATTTTTATGTTACGATACCTACTCATTCCGGTACCGGCAGGAATTAATTTTCCGATAATAACATTTTCTTTCAAACCAAGAAGTGGGTCAACTTTGCCCTTAATAGCAGCATCGGTTAAATTTCTCGTTGTTTCTTGGAATGATGCGGCGGACAAGAAAGAGTCAGTTGCCAAAGAGGCCTTAGTAATACCAAGCAGGACAGGATGCCCTTTTGCAGGTTCCTTATCAGCAGTAATAGCTTCCTCGTTATCAATCTCAAATTGTGCCACATCAACGATTTCACCAGGTAACATTGTAGTGTCACCAGCCTCATCAATACGATACTTACGCATCATCTGACGAGCCATTACTTCAATATGCTTATCGTTTATTTCAACACCTTGAGATTTATAAACACCCAATACTTGTTGTACCAAATAACGTTGAGTAGCTCTTACTCCGCTTATGCGCAAAATATCATGAGGATTTAAGGAACCTTCTGTCAAGCGGTCACCCACTTCAACCTCATCTCCCTCAAACACATGCAATTTTGAACCATATGGCACTTGGTAAGATTCTTGCTCACCACTAGCTGTAGTAATTACGATGAAACGTGTACCATCTTTTTCATGTAGGCTAATAGTTCCAGCATGTTCACTTAGCATTCCCGGATGTTTCGGCTTACGTGCTTCAAACAACTCCTCGACACGTGGCAAACCTTGAGTTATATCATCACCTGCAACGCCGCCTGTATGGAATGTTCTCATAGTAAGCTGCGTACCTGGTTCACCTATTGATTGTGCTGCAATTGTACCAACAGCTTCACCTACATCAACATTTTTCGCCGTGGCTAAATTGCGGCCATAGCATTTACGACAAACGCCAAAGTGAGATTTGCAGTTAAGCACTGAACGGATTTTAACCTTAGTGCGAATCTTAGCAATTTCATCAGCAATTTCATCAGTAATGTATTCATTAATATGATACAAAACATTACCATCATCATCTTGAATATCTTCCGCTAAGTTACGTCCAACTATGCGATCTCGTAAAGATTCAATAATAGTTTGGTTATTCTTACCTTCAGTGATAGCTTCAATTTCAATGCCTTCAATTGTGTTGTTACGGACCTTAAACTCACGAATAGAACCATCTGCAAGGACAGCATTAATTAATTTCTTGCTAAAAGGTTCCCCTTCTTTGCCCAAAATTTTTCCATCTTTATTAATCAAATCTTCGGCTAATGGTTTATCTAAGAAATGATGCATCATATGTTCTCTGAACACGTGATTTGCAGCTTCATCACTAACATTAATCTTCAAAGTTTCAACTTCATCATTGCCTGCTTCGTCTTTAGGATATAACTGCACTTCCAAAACTTTAGCAGCATGAAGTTTATTGAATAAGTCCTCGCTAATCATAGTATCAGCTTCTGCAATAAGCTCGCCTGTCTCTGTATCAGCTACACTAGAGGCTAATTGACGTCCTAACATATATTCATGTAATTTCGTCTGACTTGCACCAATAGCGGCCTTGCAATAATGGGTGCGTTCTTTTACAAGATCCAGCCCTACAACATCGCAATCATCTTCACGTACAATTACATCTTGCGCAACATCAACTAAACGACGAGTTAAATAACCTGAGTCAGCTGTACGCAAAGCTGTATCAGCCAAGCCTTTACGCGCACCATGTGTAGAAATAAAGTATTCCAAAACAGTCAAACCTTCACGGAAGTTTGCTTTAATTGGGCGGTCAATTATACGGCCGGAAGGATCCGCCATTAAACCACGCATACCAGCTAACTGACGAATCTGTTGTGTGTTACCACGAGCACCGGAATTAGCCATCATATATACCGGATTGAATTTATCCAATGTTGTCTTCATTAGTGCATCAGTTACATCATCCGTAGTTTTGGTCCATAAACCAATAACTTTGCGATAACGTTCATCAGAGGACATCAAACCACGGCGGAACATAACTTCAACTTTATCAATTTCTTTTTCAGTTGCAGCCAAAATTCCAGCTTTTTCCTTAGGAATCTTAATATCAGAAATAGCAATGGAAATACCAGCCTTACAAGCACTATCATAGCCTAATTTTTTAACTTTATCCAAAATTTCCGCAGTACCAAAATTGCCATAAAGTTTGTGTGCTTTAGCTACTAAGCGTCCTAATTCTTTTTTGTCCGCCAATTTGCCTAAAAGCCAACTACCATCAGGATTTTTAGAATAGTAACGCATTTCCAAAGGCAATTCTTCGTTAAATATAATATTACCGGCAGAAGTAGTTACTAAACTTTCTCCCTCATTTGAAGCTTCAGGATAAATTTCAGAATTTGGTACTAAAACCCTTACTTTAGCTTGCAAAGCAACAGCCTTGTGGAAATATGCCAAAAGTGCTTCATTAAAGCTAGTAAAACGCATGCCTTCGCCTTTAGCTCCATCTCTAAATATAGTTAGATAATAAGATCCTAAAACCATATCCTGTGATGGTACAGCTACCGGTTTACCATCTTTAGGCGCCAAAATGTTGTTAACAGACATCATTAGAACACGCGCTTCTGCCTGTGCTTCTGCTGATAATGGAAGATGGACAGCCATCTGGTCACCATCAAAATCCGCATTGTATGCTGTACAAACTAGTGGATGCAATTTAATGGCACGACCTTCAGACAATATCGGTTCAAAAGCCTGAATACCAAGTCTATGCAAGGTCGGAGCTCTATTTAACAATACCGGATGTTCTTTAATTACATCTTCCAAAACATCCCAAACAACTGTTGTTGCACGCTCAACCATACGCTTGGCACTCTTAATATTATTAGCAGTACCATCACTAACCAAACGTTTCATTACAAAAGGTTTAAACAGCTCCAAGGCCATTTCCTTAGGCAAACCGCACTGATGCATTTTCAATTCCGGCCCTACTACAATAACGGAACGCCCTGAATAATCAACTCGCTTGCCCAACAAATTCTGGCGGAAACGTCCTTGCTTACCCTTAAGCATATCTGATAAAGATTTCAAAGCACGGTTACCAGGGCCTGTTACGGCACGGCCTCTACGCCCATTATCAATTAAAGCATCTACAGCTTCTTGCAGCATACGTTTTTCGTTACGTACAATGATATCCGGGGCTTTTAATTCTTGCAGCCTTTTCAAACGATTATTACGATTGATAACTCGGCGATATAAATCATTCAAGTCTGAGGTAGCAAACCTGCCACCATCTAATTGCACCATTGGGCGCAAATCCGGCGGAATAACCGGCACAACATCCAATATCATCCAGTCAGGATGATTACCACTTTTTAGAAAAGCCTCGCATACATCTAAACGTCTCACAATATTGCGACGTTTTTGCATACTGGTTTCCGTCTTCAAACCTGTGCGTAATTCCACAGCAAGCTCTGCTACATTTATTTCTTTAAGCAATTCCTTAATAGCTTCAGCGCCAATACCTACGCGAAAAGTATTGCCACATTCATCAAGCTTTTCTATATATTCCGCTTCTGATAACAATTGCTTTTTCGATAAATTGGTTTCTCCCGGATCAAGAACTATATAGCTGGCAAAATATAAAACCTTTTCCAAAGCTCTTTGTCCAATATCCAAAATAGCGCCCATGCGGCTCGGAATCCCCTTGAAATACCAAATATGGGAGACAGGGGCTGCTAATTCAATGGAGCCCATACGATCGCGACGAACCTTCGAACGTGTAACTTCAACACCACATTTATCACATACTACACCCTTATAACGAATACGTTTGTATTTTCCACAGTGGCATTCCCAATCCTTCGTAGGCCCAAAGATTTTTTCACAGAATAATCCGTCTCTCTCCGGTTTAAGAGTTCTATAGTTAATTGTTTCCGGTTTTGTAACTTCTCCATAGGACCATTCTCTGATCTTTTCAGGTGAAGCCAACCCTATACGCATTGAATCAAAATTGTTTACGTCTAACAAGAATCGCTCACTCCCTTCTACTCAAGATCGCCTTTGGAGCCGTCATCGGTTCCATCGTCTGTATTTTTACCATCTATATTATCCAGATTCATATTGCCTATATCTGCGATAACATCAAATGTTCTCTTATCAACGTCTTCTTCGACTTCAGGGGGAATTGCAACAGGTATTTCTCCTTGCACGTCCATATCCAATTCACGAGCTACATCGTTGATATTTACGTCGTCTTCATCATCTTCCAGGGAAATTTCTTCTTCATCTTCATTCAATACTTTGATATCAAGGCCAATACTTTGCATTTCCTTGATTAGAACTTTAAATGATTCAGGAACACCCGGTTCAGGAATATTTTCACCCTTGACAATAGCTTCATAAGTCTTGACACGACCAACCACGTCATCGGATTTCACAGTAAGAATTTCTTGCAATGTGTAAGCAGCACCATATGCTTCCAATGCCCAAACTTCCATCTCACCAAAACGCTGACCACCAAACTGAGCTTTACCACCCAGTGGTTGTTGTGTAACTAAAGAGTACGGACCCGTAGAACGAGCATGAATCTTATCAGCAACAAGATGATGGAGTTTTAACATATATACACAACCAACAGTTACTTGGTTGTCAAAGGGTTCACCAGTACGGCCATCATACAAAACTGTCTTACCACTAGGATCAATACCTGACAAAGCCAAAGTTCTATTCATATCCTGCTCATGTGCACCATCAAAAACCGGAACTGCCATAGGAACAGCATGGTTAACTGTTTCAGGAATACCATATTTTTTTGTATCATAACCGGCTTCCATGAGTTCCTTAACAATATTCTTATCTCCTGCATCAATCTTCATACCTAAAGCACAGGCTGCCCACCCTAAATGTGCTTCCAGAATCTGACCGATATTCATACGCGACGGTACTCCCAATGGATTCAAAACAATCTGCACCGGTTCGCCATTAGGCAAGAACGGCATATCCTCACGTGGTAAAATACGGGAAACAACACCTTTGTTACCATGACGGCCTGCCATTTTATCGCCCTCGGAAATCTTACGTTTCTGAGCAATGTGCACACGTACCTGTTCATTAACACCAGGCGGTAATTCATCCCCGTTATCACGGGTAAATATCTTAACACTGACAATAATACCTGATTCGCCATGAGGTACGCGTAACGAACTATCACGAACTTCCCTGGCTTTTTCTGCAAATATTGCTCTAATTAAGCGTTCTTCAGCAGATAGTTCTGTTTCTCCTTTAGGAGTTACCTTGCCAACTAAAATATCGCCAGGGCGAACTTCCGCCCCTATACGAATAATACCGCCTTCATCCAAATCTTTTAAAGCTTCTTCAGAAACATTCGGTATATCTCTTGTGATTTCTTCTGCACCTAGCTTGGTGTCGCGTGCATCACAATCATATTCCTCAATGTGGATAGAAGTGAAAACATCAGCTTTAACCAAATCCTCACTTAAAAGGACAGCATCCTCATAGTTGTAACCTTCCCAAGGCATATAAGCTACGACAACGTTGTGACCCAAAGATAATTCACCATGATCCGTTGCCGGTCCATCTGCTAATACCTGATTTTTAACAACTTTGTCACCTTTATAGACAATCGGTCTCTGGTTTACACATGTACCTTGGTTGGACCGTTTGAATTTTAAAACATTGTATTCATCATAATCGCCTTTTTTGGTTTTAACAACGATATGGTCACCTGTAACGCTAGTGACTATTCCTGAATTTTTTGCCAAAATACAAACGCCTGAGTCAACAGCAACTTTGTATTCCATACCAGTTCCTACGACAGGAGCCTGTGTACTTAATAGTGGAACAGCCTGACGTTGCATATTAGCGCCCATCAAAGCACGGTTAGCATCATCGTTTTCCAAGAATGGTATAAGGGCTGTGGCAATAGATACAACCTGTTTAGGCGATACATCCATAAAATCTGCTTGTTCCGGTGGAATAGAAAGCACTGCGTCTTTATCACGGGCAGTAACACGCTCTTCCAAGAAAAACCCTTCATCATCTAAAGGTTCATTAGCCTGAGCGATAATATAATTATCTTCCTCATCGGCAGTCAGATAGACGATTTCATCAGTTACTTTTCTATGTTTTTTATCAACTTTGCGATAAGGAGTTTCCATAAAACCAAAGCGATTAATAACGGCAAATGTAGATAAAGAACCAATCAATCCAATGTTCGGTCCTTCAGGGGTTTCAATAGGACACATACGACCATAATGGGAATGATGTACGTCGCGGACTTCATATCCTGCGCGCTCACGAGACAAACCACCAGGCCCTAATGCAGATAAACGGCGCTTATGTGTTAATTCAGCTAATGGATTGTTTTGATCCATAAATTGTGATAACTGACTTGACCCAAAAAACTCTTTAATAGAGGCTACTACAGGCCTAATGTTAATTAAAGCTTGTGGCGTAATAACTTCTACATCTTGAATAGTCATTCTCTCTTTTACTACACGTTCCATACGAGCTAGTCCTATGCGGAATTGGTTTTGTAAAAGTTCGCCAACACTACGAACACGACGATTACCCAAATGATCAATATCATCCGGTGCACCCATGCCATCCATAAGATTTAATAAATAACCAAAGGCCACAACCACGTCATCAGGAGTAATAACTCGTACTTTCTCACCTATATCAGTTGTAAAAAGAACTTTTTCCGGTGAATCCATATGCTTTACAATAGCAAAATCATAGCCTGGATTTTTAAAAACTCCGCTAGTTTCAATTTTTTCAATAGCAGCATCATCAATAATCGTTCCCGCTTTAATGATTACATGACCTTTTTGACCATCTTCGTCTCTTTGACAAATAGGTTCCATCAGCTCTTTGCCGAAAAGTCTTCTGCGCCAATTCATTTTCTTGTTTACCTTATAACGACCAACATTTGCTAAATCATAACGTCTTGAATCGGAAAAGGTATTTTTTATAAGTTGCTGGGCATTTTCCAAATTAGCTGGCTCACCCGGTCTTAATTTTTTGTAGATTTCCAACAAAGCTTCTTCTTCATTATGAGTAATATCCTTGGCCAATGTGGCTAACAAATAAGGATGCTCACCAAAACACGCCAAAATATCATCATTGGTCGGAAGACCCATGACGCGTAAAAGAGCCGTTGCCGGTAATTTTCTAGTTCTATCAACACGAGCATAAATAATATCATTTAAATCTGTTTCGAATTCAATCCAAGCACCGCGATTAGGAATAACCGTTGTACCGTAAATTTTCTTGCCGATTGGATCCATGGCAGCGCTGTAATAAACGCCCGGACTTCTTACTAATTGGCTAACAATAACACGCTCGGCACCATTAATAACAAAGGTACCTGTAGTCGTCATTAGTGGAAAATCGCCCATAAATACTTTGGACTCTTTTATTTCCCCTGTTTCTTTATACAACAACCGAACATCGACATTTAATGGGGCAGAATAACTAGCGTCACGTTCTTTGCAAGTCTCAACATCATACTTAGGGTCGCCTAAAGTAAAACCCTCAAAAGAAAGTTCTAAGTTTTCAGTAAAATCTTTAATAGGAGAAATATCCTTAAAAATTTCACCAAGGCCTTCTCTTATGAACCACTCATAAGATTTCCTTTGGATATCAATTAAATGTGGCATTTGCAGTACTTCATTAATTCGAGCATAGCTATATCGAATTCTGTCACCAGTTGGAACCGGTCTAAACATGTATTCCCTCACTCCTTATAAAATTATTTTTGGTTCTAAAAGCACGACAATAAACAAAAAAAGCGGGGTCCTCAAAAAAAATCTTTTAAAGTCCCGCCTGTTTGTCCATGTCTTCATATCGTGCTCCATCTCCTCTACGTGAGCGGAAACGCGATGTCCAACCACTGAACCCTCGTGTCTCTGTGAAATTATATTATAAATCATTGTAGTAAGCCATTTTATCACTAGTAGGTAAAAATGTCAATAGTCAAAATAGAAAAAGAAAAGGCTCTCAAAACTGAGAGCCTTCTCTATGCAATTATTATTTTACTTCTACAGATGCGCCAGCTTCTTCAAGTTTAGCTTTCAAAGCATCAGCATCAGCTTTGCTAATTTTTTCTTTAACAGCTTTAGGAGCTTCATCAACTATAGCTTTAGCTTCTTTCAAACCAAGACCGGTTACTTCACGAACAATTTTAATTACATTGATTTTGCTTGCACCAGCAGCAGTCAAAACAACATCAAACTCAGTTTGTTCTTCGGCAGCGGCAGCACCGGCAGCAGGAGCAGCGGCAACAGCCATAGGAGCTGCAGCAGAAACACCAAATTTTTCTTCCAAAGCTTTTACTAATTCAGATAATTCCAACACGCTCATAGCTTCAATTGCTTCCATAATTTGATCTTTATTCATAATAAAATACCTCCAATTTTTTTTTTAGGGTTACACCCAAATTAATCTTCTTGTTTTCTTATGCAGATTCTTTTTCTTTACGAACTGCTTCCAAAACATATACAAAATTGCGTATAGTTCCTTGTAATACGTTGACCAATCCAGAAATAGGCGCTTGCATACTTCCAAGCATTTTGGACAACAGAACTTCGCGAGAAGGCAATGCGGCCAAAGCTTTAATTTCATCAACAGTAATCATTTTACCATCAAGAACCCCTGCTTTGATTTCCAAAGCCTGATGTCCTTTAGCAAAATCATTGATAATTTTAGCAACAGCAACAGGATCCTCAGGAGCTACAGCAATAGCTGTATTATGCTCTAAATAGGAATCCATTCCTTCAATACCAACTTCTTTAGCGGCAATACGAAGCAATGTGTTTTTAACAACGATGTACTTAATATTAGCAGCACGCATAGAGCTTCTAAGTTTAGTATCGTCTGCTACGGTTAAGCCGCAATAGTTTACTAAAACAGTACATTTAGCACCAGTTAATATCTCTTTAAGTTCGGCAACTTTACTAGCTTTTTCGGGTCTGATACTATGCATTTCTACACCTCCTTGACTATTTTTCAATTAATTGAAAAGACCTCTCGGCACACAGCCGGAGGTCGTATAATTATACTTCTCCGACCTAGGCAGGCGATTTAATCTTTACGCATTATTGCTCCTGCTGTCTACGGTCCGACGGTCATTTTCTATGAAATTTTATAAAATAAACCTGAAAAAATCAGGATTATTTATCGCTTGCAGCCTTTAGGATATCAATATGCACACCAGGTCCCATAGTTGTTGACAAGGTTACACTCTTAATATATTGGCCTTTAGCACCGGATGGCTTTACTTTGATCAAAGTTTCAATAAGTGTCAGATAATTGCCAAGCAATTGTTCTTCACTGAAAGAAGCTTTACCAATTGAAGTTTGAACATTGCCGGACTTATCTGTACGGTATTCAATCTTACCAGCCTTTATTTCGTTAACAGCACGGGTTAAATCCATCGTAACTGTTCCAACCTTAGGGTTAGGCATTAATCCCTTAGGTCCCAAAATTTTACCTAAGCGACCAACAACGCCCATCATATCAGGTGTTGCAACACAGACATCAAAATCAGTCCAACCACCTTTGATTTTATCCACAAATTCATCAGATCCAACATAATCTGCACCGGCAGCTTCTGCTTCAGCAACTTTAGCGCCTTTAGCAAATACCAATACACTCTTAGATTTACCTGTTCCATGTGGAAGAACCAAAGCTCCACGTACTTGTTGATCAGCATATTTAGGATCTACACCTAAACGCACAGAAACTTCAACAGTACTATCAAATTTAGTTACGGAAGTTTTCTTTACTAATTCTACTGCTTCCTTAGGAGCATATAACTTACTTGCATCTACTAATTTAGAAGCATCTTGATATTTCTTGCCTATTTTTTTTGCCATAATATAATCCTCCTTGTGGTCTAACGGCTCTGCGCCTCCCACCAAACTTACTTGAAACTAATCTTCAACAACGATACCCATACTGCGAGCTGTACCTTCAATCATGCGCGTTGCAGCTTCAACATCAGTAGCATTAAGATCTTCCATCTTGCTAACAGCTATTTCGCGAACTTGATCACGTTTCAGCGTAGCAACTTTTTTCTTATTAGGTTCGCCTGAAGCTTTCGCAAGACCTGCAGCCTTTTTCAAAAGGACAGCGGCCGGCGGAGTTTTTGTTACAAAAGTAAATGAACGATCTTCAAATACAGTAATTTCTACTGGAATAATAAGACCTGCTTGTTGAGCAGTGCGTTCATTAAAATCTTTAACAAAAGCCATAATGTTAACCCCTGCTTGGCCAAGAGCCGGTCCTACTGGAGGAGCTGGCGTAGCTTTGCCTGCTGGAACTTGTAATTTCACCATTTTTATAACTTTTTTCGGCATTATTCACACCTCCTTAATTATTTAACTTCTTCCACTTGTGTAAAATCAACTTCAACAGGAGTTTCACGTCCGAACATATCAACCAAAACTTTCATTTTGCCTCGTTCTTCGTTAATCTCTGAAACTGTTCCCAAACAGCCGGCAAAACCGGAACCTGTAAGTCTAACAGTCTGCTGTAAGCCAAAATTGCATTTATGACGGACAACCGGCGTTTCTTCACCATCTTGTGGCAGAGCACCTAAAATGCGCTCCACTTCCCCTTTGGAAAGAGGGATGGGTTTTGTGCCTGATCCAACAAATCCAGTAACACCTGGGGTATTACGGACAGCGTACCATGAGCGATCATTAACGATCATTTCTACTAGTACATAGCCAGGAAAAACTTTACGTGCTATGACTCTTTTTTTGTCATCCTTGACCTCAATCTCATTTTGCATAGGAACGAGAACTTGAAAAATTTCGTCTTCCATACCCAAAGAATGAATCTTGCGCTCAAGGTTTGCGGTTACTTTGTTCTCATATCCGGAATAAGTGTGGATAACATACCAATGTTTCTGTTCTTCCATCAGCAACTACACTCCCATCAACAAGCGGAATAACTGACTGAAAACACCGTCAATAATCCAAATTAAGAAAGCAACAAAGCATGTGGCCAAAATAACAACTATGGTATATGCCAATAGCTCTTGTTTGGTTGGCCATGTTACC
>Ga0065701_1040600_pt1 | contig 11055 bp, 6 predicted proteins | sample Biomet1_FD_59088 | JGI IMG/M metagenome (GOLD analysis project Ga0065701, IMG submission 59088) | Microbial communities from bioreactor (seeded with anoxic lake sediment) at LBNL, California, USA - Biofuel metagenome 1 version 3... | ecosystem: Engineered > Bioreactor > Anaerobic > Unclassified ...
GTTCGCTTACCTATTGCCACAGCCTCAGCAACCTTTCCTGGTTCATCGGTCTGAATTACTACATCAGCCGTCTCAACAGCCATATCAGAACCCATTGCTCCCATTGCCACGCCTACATCGCTAAGTGCCAACACTGGCGCATCGTTAATTCCATCACCTACAAAAGCAACTTTCTTTCCTTGTTCTTTAAGTGTAGAGATATGCGAAACCTTATCTTGTGGTAGCAAGTCGCCAAATCCAGTTACATGCATCTTACCATCTTTGTTCAAATCTGATACAAGTTTGTCTATCAGCGCCTGTTTGTCACCGCTCAATATCTGCATCATCCCAATTCCCTGTCTTCTAAGATTTTGTGGAATATTTACGGTATCAGTCTTTAGAGTATCGGCAAGTAATATATATCCTTTAAACTGTCCTTCTTTGGCTACAGCAACTATTGTTTCCGGTATACTGTTCAGTGACTTGTCATAGTCAACACCGTTGTCACGTAACAATTTCAGAGTTCCTATAAGCATATTGCCATAAGCCACTCCTGCACCAGGAATATTTTTAAGCAAAGAGTCATCTATAGACATGTTATCTTTACCAGCGTATCTTGTTATTGCCGAAGCAATAGGATGACTGCTGAACGATTCTACCGCAGCAACTACAGCCATATCATCTTCTGAAATACCAACAATCTGCTGCACTTTGAATTCGCCTGTTGTGAGAGTTCCTGTCTTATCGAATACCACGGCATCTAGATTTGCGATAGCATCAAGATAATTGCTTCCCTTGAAAAGTATTCCTCGTTTACTAGCCGCACCTATGCCACCGAAATATCCTAAAGGAATACTTATCACCAATGCACACGGACAACTGATAACAAGGAATACAAGCGCACGCTTAAACCACTCAGAGAATACATAGTCATAGGTTGTACCAAAAGATATGAGCCAAGGAGTAACAACAACAAGCACCGCAAGCAATATCACTACAGGAGTATATACATGCGCAAACTTATGGATGAATGTCTCTGTAGGAGATTTTCGATTTGCAGCCTCCTCAACCATTGACAATATTCTACTTATAGCACTCTCGGCAGAGATACGTGTCACAGCGATACGTATCACGCTGTCTGTAGCGATCATTCCTGCCATAACGTCCTTTCCTGTCTCAATAAGGCGTGGTACAGACTCACCTGTTAGTGCAGCAGTATTCATTGATGCTGCAGCAGTAACGAGTTTGCCATCCAAAGGTACACGTTCTCCTGGTCTCACCTCAATGATATCATCAATATTCACCTCTTCAGGCTTAACCTCTTTATACTCCTGCCCCACTACTTTTCTTGCCATGTCTGGGCGAAAAGCAACAAGACTCTTTATGTTGTCACGAGCCTTATCCACAGCCTTATCCTGCAAAGCCTCGCCAATAGAATAAAGCAACATCACTGCCACAGCCTCAGGATATTCGCCAAGAGCAAATGCTCCTATCGTGGCTACAGACATAAGCATAAACTCACTAAAGAAGTCGGTATCGTCAACGATAGCTTCCCAAGCTTCTTTCATTACAGAAAGTCCTACTGGCATGAAAGCTATCACATACCATACAAGTTTGAATGTGTTGTTTTCAAACATATTCACCCCCTTAGCATTAGCAATCATACCTCCTACAAGCATAACGGCAGACATTATAATCTGCCAAAGTGCCATTCCCTCTTCTTCATGCTCATGACTATGCATATTTTTTTCTTCCATAATTAATCTTATTATTGTTTTCGAGGGCAAAGGTATGGAAAAGGAAATACAACCTGGTTGCAAAGTCACATTGAGGTTTTCACTTGATCATCATACTCAATAATCCATTGTACAAAATATTCTGATTTTTCTATATTCATAACAACCAAGTAAAATTAAGCATCAATGGCTTCTAGCAGAATCCGCAAGTCTGTATTCGAACATACGATTATGGAAATCACTCTTGGTTACAGACAGTCTGTTATATAGCTTTTTAGCACGGATTTCTTCTAAAGTATAGCGTGTAGCTACCTGCCACTTTATGGCATAAATGTAACAGGTGTCCTTGAGGTTGAATATGTGTGGATCGACAAATAATACTGAATCTGGTTGTGTACGGCAATAATTTGATAAAATCACTTTTTCTCCATGAACGTAAACTACAGTAGTGTCATCTGGCTGAATTCCAGTAGTATCTTCGAAATGTTTACCCCAGTACATCCAACAACTATCAAGATTACTGGACTCTGTTAGATCAATCAGCAAAGTGTCATTTGTGCAATTTCTGATACCATAAGCTGATTTCGTATCAAAAATACAAGAATTAAGTATAAAACATATTGTTAATAGAAGGAACCATATTTTGCTCGTTGTTTTTATGTTCATAAGTTATACATATTTAAATAGTAATTACATATCCCCCGTTGAATCTTGGTACAAAGGACCCGATAAACATCTAGCATTTCAACTCAAAATTAGTGGGGGTAAATTATTCTTTTGTCAATCTTATCAATAATTAATGCTCAACAGAATTCAAGTATCTTATATTTTTATCAAGTTTTCCAGCAGTGTTCTTTGTGACAATCCATCTACAAAATATTTTGTGTGTGCGAATTTCATCCCATGAATACCTCTTTGCATTTCCCAATTTTATTAAAAAAAAATAACAAGTATCTTTATCTTGAAACAAGTAGTTGGCATTTATTGCACATGTAGAGTCTGGATATACAAAAGAATCACTACGAGCAAATGTTCCTTTCCATAGAGAAATATCAGTAGTATCGAAATCGCTATTTGCAAGTATATTATAATTCGGATTTACAAGAAATTCCACACTATCAACATTATCGTAGTGGGACGCACCAATAAATAGTGTGTCATTCGTACAATTCTTGAATATTGCATCAACTCTTGAGTCAACTATCGGTATACAAGACGATAATACACTAAGAATTATAAGTGTTACCCCCAATAGATTTGTATATTTCTTATCTATATTCATCATCATAACCAAGTAAAATTAAGCATTAATGGCTTCTGGCAGACTCCTCAGGTCTGTACTCGAAATCCTGATTATTATTGAAATCCTTCTTGGTTACAGCCCGTCTGTCATATAGCTTTTTTGCACGGATTTCTTCCAGCGTATAATGTTTTGCTATTTGCCATTTTATGGCATAAATATAACACGTGTCGTTACCGAGTGGATAGAGATATCCCGATATAGTATCAGGTAACGTATAGAAACAACTTGCGATAATTACTTTTTTCCCATGTATGTAAACTACAATAGTATCCTCTGGGGCAGGTCTGGCTGTATCCTCAGGCTGTTTACCCCAGTACATCCAACCATCAAGAGTGTCAGACTTTGTTAGTTGTATAAGAAAAGTGTCACTTGTGCAATTTCTGACACTATAGCCAAATGGTTTCGTATCTATAATACATGAACAAAACGCAACTAAAATTACAGACACTATAATCAAAATCTTACTTATTTTTCTTATATTCATAATATGTATGTTTAAACATGTAATTGCACATTAGAAAGACAAACCTATTAAACCAAATTTAACTATTTTAAAAAATGTACTAATATTTTTTGTTGGGTAGTAATTGAGTCCTTTTGAGGAATAGTCACTTCCAAGCCATTTTGCTCCAAAATATTCCTTTGACAAATAGTTTGCCCATGTCTCTGTCCAGAAAGTACTATGTGTATCTGTACCGAATAACCTATCGTACCCACAATTGATTATACTTTCTTTCGCAATAACGGAATAATAGTTGCTTACACCTACGATTCTGTACTGAAGAACATGACCGAATTCATGTTGCATCATAGCCCATCCATTTTGTGTACGACCCGTAAACACTCCTTTACCAACACATATACCTATGTCGGGAAGTGTAAATCCTGAGTAGCCACCTTTATCAGTATATGTTCCCATCAATTTGCTTTCAAAGACATTTTGGCGTTCGAATTTTCCAACATATTTAGCCTTTATGTTCTCAGCCTTAGCCTTTAATTTACTTACCAACCCTTCAGGATCACAATCCTTACACGAATAGGCACCCGTCATATCCAAATTGGCATTTCCTGTCCAGAAGTTTGTGCCATTATCCAAAGCTTCAAAACCACCAAGAACACCTCCCATTACACCACCAGTCAAAGCTCCAATGCCTCCTGATTCCAATCCAGCCAGTAGACCTTCTCCAAAACTCCCCCCGTCAACCCATGAATTGCCGGCACCAGATATAAGACCACCGGCAAAACCTGAGCTCGCACCCGTCGCTGCACCAGCTATAAAGCCTGTTGAAGAAACACCTTCCGCCAATCCCGCAGCACCAGTCCAGAAGTTTCCTCCTGCCATAGCAACGTTCACTCCCGATGCTACTCCTGAACCAACAGCTCCAGCAACAGCACCCGTAGCAAAATAACCAAGTCCCTTCGCATTGAACTGAAATCCATGTGCAGCCCAGTTAAAGACACCTCCAATTGCGGCACCTATAGCAAGGTTCCAGAAATCTCCACTCGGATCCGTGTACTTCAGTGGGTTGTTCAAACAATAGCTGTAACGGTTAAAATTCTGGCTGTTGTCAGGAGCCTGCACATAGTTGTCCGGGCTGAAGAAACGACCTAACACAGGATCATACAAACGACCGTTCATATTAATGATGTCAAACTCACTAAGCATCTCATGACCTGTGTAGCCCCTGTGCAGCCCGATAGTATTGAGTGCCACAGTCTGCTTACCCCATGCATCATAAGAAGCATCAAAGACCTTCGTACCATTCTCATCCATAACGGAGAGAATGCTACCAAGATTGTCAGTAAAGGCTATATATGGCTTAACAACACCATCTTGCATGATTACAATCGTATTTCCGTCAAGATAGTAGAACTCTCGTGTGATGCCGTTTTCTATATTTTTTTCATATTCGCCTGCATAGACCGTTGTCCTAATATCCGCATCATTCTTAGTCAATGCAGAATACCAACGTTCCTGATCTGGTCCGTATTCGAAGTCCATTTGAAGGTTCTTGTCTGTAGCTTCAATATGCTGTATTTTTCCGTAGTCATTGAATGATGTTAATAAGGCATCGCTTGGTATATTTCCATCTACATTTTCTACCTCTGTAACTGCATGCGGATGGGTAGATGCGTCATAGGTATAGCCCCCCATACCTGTCTTAAATGTGATATTACCATTAGTCTCATAACTAACCTTCATAGTCTCTATCGAACCTGTTTTCACAGAAATAAGTCTATCAAGATTATCGTATACGAAAGTATCTGCCAAATTACCGTTTCTTTTGCGTGACAAAAGATTATCGGTGTCACCATCATAAGTCTCATCTAAATTCTCTAAGACAGTTGAGCCATGTTCTATCTTCACGTTACTCTCATATCCTCGAGCATCGCATGTCTGTGTTGTAGTAAGTTTACCTAAGAAAGAAGTGCTACTTACAAGACCATCAAAGTTTTCTACCTTAGATATAATATTGTCACCCACAGATGTCTGTGTATTGAAACCGTTATTATCATATTGGTATGCAACTTCCAGTCCACCAGGATAGATGGTCTTTGCAAGTTGGTTCTTATCATTGTATGCATATGAGAAACAGCATGTACTATTACCATGAATGTTTCGTTTCTCGGTTAAGGTACGTCCAAACTTATCGTAGCTATACTCTATGCTGTTATCGTCTACCGCCAATCTGGTCAGTCTCATTTTCTCATATCCAGAGTTTCCATAAGTATAAGTGATAGTCTTTTGCCCTATCTGAGCAGAAGATAGACGCCCGAAATCATCGTAAGTATTCGTTGTTTTGATGCCTCGACCATCAGTCTGTGTCAATAGAGTACCGTCAGCAGCATAAGTATAAAGAGTGGTTCCTGCATCAGGGTCTATGAGCGAAGTTTTGTTACCAGCAGCATCGTAAACCATTCTAACAGTAGCTCCATTGGTTTTTACTGCACTTGGCTTGCCAGATGAATAGTAAAGATATTCTACCTCGCCAATGGGATCGATTGCCTTAACAACGTTGCCCCATGCATCTGTCGTCTTTGTATTGCTACGTCCGGAAGCCTGAGATGTTACACAGCGATTGCCATAAGTGTATGAAATGCTTTTCCCAGAACTTGTTACCTCTGTTAGGACTCTTCCTCTCTCATCATAGGTTAGTGTCTGGCTTACTGTTAGTTTGCCAGTTTTGTTTTCAACACGCGAGACCTGACCTTTGTTATCATAAGTCGTAGCCTTTGTTATATCGATGTTACTTGCACCAATTGTTTGCCGAAGAACCTCATGCCCCTTTCGATCATACCAAACGGTTATAGAAGGCTTACAATCCGTTGACTCTTTTGTAAAATATTGTTTACCATAGCTGCTTCCCCAACCTATCTCATACTTGGTTAACGTGCCATCAGCATCCAATTCCGTGAGTTTTCTTTCCCATCCATCATAAGTATATTTTTTTGTGAGGACATTGCTCGCTTCGGTTTCATCCGACTCTGTCAATACGTTTCCCCAAAGATCGTATGTATACGTATTAACGGCTGACTCTGGCATCGTATATTTTTTTACGACTAAAAGACCAGAGGGGTCATAATCATTATATTTAGTAATTGGCTTTATGCCACTCCCTGTAGATACTGATGATAGTATATTTCCATAGACATCGTAGGTTGATGTCGTTTGGTATGCCTGCGGTGTTCCACTGTTTTGTATAGATGTTAGCACATTGCCTTTATCATCGTAAGTGTAAGTTGTCGTTGTGGTAAATACAGTCGCATCATCACTGTGCTTTTGAGACATAGTCAATGTAGACGGCAACCATACTCCGCCAATATTTTGATAGTTGGAATAGCAAACTTTTTTGTACATGCTTTCCCCTCCATCATTCTTCACAGTCTCATCTGTAATAACCCCCTTAGAGGTGTCGTAATTCGTAACCATTATTAGCATGTTTCCATCCAAATCCGTCGCCTTCTTGTGAGAAATATATGCAAAATAGTTTTTATCTACATTTGCAACAGTATATGTCGAAATTGTAGATGAGGACTCCCCTCCTATAGAATTATTTTCCTTTGTTTCTATAGGTATCCACAACTCTTCATCCCATTTGGTAATGCTTGTAGATACTTTTGTTCCTAATGTCAGGTTTTCACTCGTGATGCTATTAAATCCTAACATACCCTTACCAGCTATGTGTAGTCTCATATCTTCATATGAATACTTTGTGGTCTGACTTTCAGCAACACCGTTAGAACTTGTAACTTTCGCAACAACTGATAAAGGAAAAGTATAAGTATTTACAGGATACTTATTGGGAAGAGTCTGCTTATAGATAAGAGGATTTGTCAAATAAGCATACTCAATCTGTTCAGAATTTCCAAGTCCATCAATGATATTGCTGATTTTGCCAGATTGTGACAAATCAGAGCCTGCTTTATAAACATTGATTTTCTCTTCAAAATTACTATTGGGATTGTTCAGCACACTACCATAGTTTGCAAGCTCAATATGCCCATCTCCATCAAAGTCACCAAGGAAAATGGAACTTTCTAATGCATCATCCTCTCTATCCTTGGTGTAGCTGTTTTTCAATATCAGATTAGATCCATCAGAATAGAGTAATCTAACCTGAGTATTTGTATAATCATTCCTAAATCTCGGGAAGCCTCTGTGTCTATATCCCGCTTTGCAAACGACAACGTCAGATCGTCCATCATGATCCAGATCAGAAACCATAATAGAGAATCTCTCATCATCCTTGTTAGATGCATGATCAGCAACTCCAATGTCATTTGACTGTGTATATGAAAAAGTTCCATCACCATTGTTATGTGCTATCCATAAACAAGTCTCCCTTGAATTGTTATAGACGAAATCAACTAACCCATCACCATCAAAATCTCCTTGTTTTACTCGCCAATAGTTTCCAAAATCAGAGCCAGCTTTGGTATTTGACTCTGAAAATTTAGTAGCTGTGGTAGCACCACCGTCATTAAAGTATATTTTATATCCACCATCGTAGAGCAAAATTAGATCTATAAGACCATCGTTATTGAAGTCACCAGTAAAAATTTTAACTGGATCCTTTGGAAGTGTAACTCTAAATTCAGTCTTATCTAGGTTCGTTTCTCCATATTTAAAAATAGTACAAGGATAATACCCATCCTTCTGGCGCTGCTCAACACAAAGAAGGTTATCTTTTCCATTCCCTTCTGTGTCTAAAGTAACAAAAAGAGGAGGTTCGTCTGTTGACTGAAGCTGCATAGAGAAAAATCTTACTGATTCTGTTTGTCCTGCAACAACATCAGAACCCTTTATCAGATAGAATTCTTCCGTATTCCAATGGCCGTCGACTTTATTTTGGTATGGAATAATTAAGTCATTATATCCATCCCCATCAAAGTCCATTACAGATGTTCCACCTAAGGCTTTTGTAATATCTTCGTAAGAAAAAGTTGAAGGTAGCCGAAATATGATTGGATCTTCATAAGAAATGCTCACAGGACTGATTACCTTACTTCTACTAATATATACATTAGTTTCATGATAAGAGGTACCAACTGTTACAGGGGCAATTCTGACAATGTCACTGACACCATCTCCAGTCAAATCTGCAGCTGAAAAGCACTTACCTTCCTCCTTTATATAACTTCTATCATCTTTACCAGAAACATTCAATTGTGAAGAAGTTACTTGTGATGAGGGTAGGAAATTCCAGTTAAGCTGGACTGGGGGTAAGCTTGCACCATTGCCATTCTTCTCTTCTACCTTAACAAGACGAGTATACTTCCCCAAACTTCCATCCGAAGTTTGATTATAAATCAAGTTATATTGGCGATAAGTAGAGTTATTACAAGAAGTGGTTATGTTCGAAAGACAAACGTCAATTTTACCTTGTTGATCTTCAACCATATAAGTTCTTGCATTGGCACCAAGGCTTTGATATGAGAAACTAATTTTATTTGTTATACCACGGCTCTTCTCGCCATTCATACCATAAGTAACAGAAATCGGTCTAATATTTAGACCACTACTTTCATACTCATAGGTAATATAATTGGTATACTTATCTTCCATTTGACAGATATACCAAGATGCAATACGTGCATAACCATTTTTATTTTTATAACAAAGTTTTGATGTCTCTGAATTGCCGTATTTATAGACTATACCAGTACTCGTTTTTACTTCAAACCAAGTATTGGCTGTACTATTGTTGTAATCTCCATGTATAATAACTTTTGTAAAAGGGTTTCCCTCTACTGTATAAACAGCCCCCTCATCCCCTGCTGTTCCAGACTGGAGTATTAAGCGTTTCCCATCCAGGAAGTAAGTATCACTATTAGTATATGTTATACCCTTCACCAGACCATCATGAAATAAATCCTTCGTTCCTCTCGTTATCACTGAGAATCCAGCAAGATTGATACCATATCCAGCAAGTCCATATCCACTGTTTTGACTATTATATGATAAAGAGAGTTGCGGAGTAAGCGAACCACCGTTGGGGACATCAATTTTTAGGTCATAACAAACTGCTCCAGCATTAGAAATAGTTAAATTACCATTGGGAGTTCCAACAATCTCATCCCTATAAATTGGTCTATCTGGCAAATCTGGGTCTATTGGCCCCGGTATGATAGGAGCCGGTGGGATAGGATCAGGCACATGCGGCACGATAGGACGCGGTCTGTTTGGGTCTATAGGATCTGGTACGTTAGACCCGTCAGGATCTATAAGATGACCTGGGTCTGCTGGTAAATCAATTTTAGGTTTATAGGATCTCATTACACTTGGAATACCATTCTTATGCAGTTTTAAAGAATCTTTTATAGTACTTGCTGTATCAACAGAACTTGTACCCAGACTATTTATTGAATTGTGACGTGTAAAGGTATTCACAGTTGATTTAACACTGTAGGCATGAAGCGACCCTGCTACGCTTAACAGAATCATAACGAAAGAAAACCTTATCCAAATTTCCTTTTTTATTTCTTTATAATTTTCCATGTAGTTGATTTACCATTAATTATTATTTTCAGTAGATAGATTCCATTAGGTTGGTTACTTATATCCAAATCAATATTGTCAGAATTAACATCGAATGCGAGAATTTGCACACCTTGCACAGAGTATAATTCCAAATAGCATTTATCGCTATCTTTCAAACCAGATATACCAACTTTCAGATTGCCCTGTGTAGGATTAGGATCGATTTTAACAAAGTGCTCTCTCAATTTTTCAGAAGAGACGTCCAGACTATTGGAATACTGTTTCTTCGCCATTGCTCCTAAAGAAGATATGACTATTTCTCGCTTTGTACGGTTACCTGCCATATCATAAGCATATCCTATTTTAGATTGTGCTAATGAAACAATTGGCAGAATCAGAAAAGATAAACATAAGTAGATTTTCTTCATCGTCTTATTTAATAGTTATTATAGTTTTAATACCAAAAGAATACATATATATAATTAGCCTGTATAAGCTAAATTTCATTAATATGTAGCTTTATGCTCTCGTTTTATAAATATTTGAGTATTAGTGGTAGCGAATAACCGAAATTGTGGTCAGTGTCACACGAAACAAACATTAACAACATGAGCAGAATCATAAATCAGATTACTGTTTTTTCATATTTTGTAAGTATTTTAATCTATGTTTGACATTTATTTTGCAAAAGTAATAAAAAAAACGAAATTATTATCAAAATATAGTATTTTTATCAAAAAACTAAGAGATATTCTATAAGTATTGAGATAAAATTCCCCAATTAAAGCAAAAGTAAACTTATCCCCTAGCGTTATCCTAAATAATATGACTAATAAGCACATTTTTAAGACATAAAATAGTATCTTTGGCACTATTTTTGCTTACTAATAGGCAAACACATATAATATATAAGCTTATGTATAACAGTGAAATCAACAAGATGATCATGACTTCTATGAAGTCTGGTGACAAAGAGAAGTCAGCAGTTTACCGCCTTCTTAAGAGTGAGTTTCTAAAGTTCACAACCGCGAAAAACGCAAAACCTCTAGACGATG